>Ga0272443_10001090_pt1 | contig 42858 bp, 42 predicted proteins | sample SSMAcet12_FD_193581 | JGI IMG/M metagenome (GOLD analysis project Ga0272443, IMG submission 193581) | Marine sediment archaeal communities from Little Sippewissett salt marsh, Falmouth, MA, United States - SSM-Acet-12 | ecosystem: Environmental > Aquatic > Marine > Wetlands > Sediment ...
GTCTTCGGCGGACTAAAACGACCCCGGTGGATGTTTGGGATGTAATCCGGGGCATCATTTTACCTTCGGCCGTCCCCCTCAGCCCATGGGTTCCCTGAACCTGCGTTTACTTTCGCTTTTGTCTTATCCCCGCGGCTTCTTCGGAGTGGAGATATTCGCCAGATGGTTTTCTGATCTGATAAACCACACAAAACGTAAGAGAACCCAACTTTTCAACTCTTCAACTTTTTTTTTACGTGAATCGCATCTCCCGGTTTCAGGATACCGCCCCGAATGACTCGGGCGAAAACGCATTCCCGGGGCATGATGCATTCCCCCACATGCCTGGAAATGGCGCAGGGTGCCGGGCACTCCTTGCCTTTGCGGGTAATCTCCAACAGGCATTCCCCGAGGTGGATGCGGTCGCCGACGCTGAGGGCGTTGAAATCGATGCCCCGGGTGGTGATGTTCTCCCCAAAGATCCCCGGGTATAGACGAACCGGCGTGAGGGGTTGAAAACGCTGGTGGCTTTCCAGGGCCAGTAGCGAGACTTCCCGGTCCCCTGATCCGGCATGGGCGTCATTCTCCACTCCCAGGCCGGAAACCAGTTTGATGCGGTCTACGGCTTTTTTGGGCCCGCGCCGGGTACTCCGGCAAACCGCTTCAACCCGGTGATGGACTTCATTTTCAACCGTCATGGAAGGAGCATACCATGCCGGGACGGCATGGTACAATGGGGCCATGACGCAACCCTTCGATGCCTCCCCGCTGTCCCTGGATCCCCGCTTGGCTCGCTGCAATCTATGTCCCCGGCGCTGTGGCGCGGATCGATTTTCCGGGCCTGCCGGAGCGTGTGCCAGCGGGGCCGGTCTTGAAGTGGCCGCTGTTTGCCTGCACACCGGCGAGGAACCTGTTCTGGGCGGGGCACCGGGGGTTTGCAATGTGTTTTTTTCCGGGTGCAACCTGCGCTGTATATTCTGCCAGAATTACCAGGTAAGCCGTGGCGGCACTGCGGCAGCGCGGCGCATGGATGCGGCAACGGTGATGAAGCGGATCCATGCTTTACTGAACGGTGGGTGCGACACCCTGGGGTTGGTTTCGCCCTCCCATGTGTCGTCCCAGGTAAAGGCCCTGCTGACGGCCCTGAATATGGCGGGTTTGTCACCAACGGTGGTGCACAACGGCAATGGCTATGATGATCCGTCGGTCTTAAAGGAATTGGCGGGCAAAGTGGACATCTATCTGCCGGATATGAAATACGCTGACGGAAATTTGTCTCTACGCCTTTCAGGGGTGAAGGATTACCCTGATGTGGCATTCGCGGCCCTGGAGGAGATGATCCGCCAAGTTGGCAGGGGTTTGGAAACGGATGCGCAAGGCGTGGCCCGGCGCGGTCTCATCGTTCGTCACCTGGTTCTGCCCGGCTGCCTGGACAACTCCATCAGCCTGCTGCGCAAACTGGCCGACCGGGTGGGCACGGCGATCCACCTTTCGCTTATGGCCCAATATCGCCCCCCCGCTGAGTTGGATTGCCCGCCCCCTTTGAATCGTCGCCTGTGCCGCGCTGAATACGATACGGTTGTTGACGAGGCCTTGCGGTTGGGATTTACTGCGGGTTGGTTCCAGGATCCGGATAGCGCGGACAACCATGTACCGGATTTCTCGTCCCCCAATCCTTTCGAAAAAAGGCAATAGAAAGTTTTAACGGCTCCCAGGCAGGTCCGGCCGGTGCCGCGGTCACAATCACAGCGTATGCCAGTATCATGACCAGCATGAACACGGGCAGGAACAGCCAGGCCCATTGCGGCGTATTCGGGGCGGGCCCAGATTTTATCGGGCCATGACGCGACACTTCCGGAGTTCTCCTTTCACAAAGTACAGCAAAGCCGGCAGGCCGGGAATGCGCAGGCGGTCGTAAAACACATCCGGATTCATCCAGAGGGGATCGGGCATGTTCATCCAGGCGGCAATGTTGTGAATCCGGTCCGGCCGCCGGGTGATCATCACCGCCCGCAACGGCGTTTTGTACTGGCGCCGTATCGAGAGCCAGGCCCGTGAGATCAGCCTTCTTGCCTTTGAATCGCCGGGAAAATGAAAGAGGAGCAGCCAGCCGCTGCCCTGCGGCGGCAAAGCGGCGGCCAAGCGCACTTCAGCGCCATCGGGATCGTGAAGCAGCGGGCCCGGGCCGGCAAGAATTCGTGGCGGCGGTTGCGGCGGGCGCAACAGGCGCTGTGCCCCGACGGCAATTAATGACAGGATAAACAACCCGGCCAGAATGTGGAAAGCCTGATCACCATCGGATGCCATGCTTTACGAAGGCAATCCGCTTTCCAGAGTCACTTTCGCCGGCCCACTCCGGTTTTTTTGAAAACCTTTCCCATGGGGATTTCGTCTATTCAATGCTGCCCCCTTGTCAAGGAGCCGGAATGAGAACAAGCGTCAAAGACTGCCTATATCCCGGATTGCTCCCGGGGTTCGAGATTGTAATTCCGCGCGACGTTTCCGCTTTCTCAACACAAAATGGTTTTGGATCGAGCCTTCTCCGGCCGGACCTGGAGAGTGAATCATGAAAAAAGTGATGGCAATATTTGTTTTGTTGGCTGGCATGGGTTTGGAGTTGTTGCCGGCCCGAACAGCTCCGGATAGTCAGCAACCCCGCAACTTGGTGGCGCAACGCTGTCAACAGGCCGTCAAGGTGGATGGGGTTCTCAACGACTCCGTCTGGCAGCGCCCGGGAGTGGATGGCTTTGTTCAATTGGAACCCGATGAAGGCGAGCCCGCTACGGAAAGAACCGAAGTATGGGTGGCGTACGATGACAAGGCCCTGTACGTGGCGGCGCGCATGCATGACCGTGAACCCGGCGGCATCGTGCGATTGCTGGGAAGGCGGGACGATCAGGTGGACAGTGACTGGTTCGTCGTCTCCCTGGATCCCTACAACGACAAACGCAGCGGATTCCAGTTCGGCGTCAATCCCGCGGGCTCTATTATCGATCGCACCCTATCCAACGATGCCTGGCGGGATTCCACCTGGGACGGTGTGTGGGAAAGCGCCGCCACGGTGGATGACCAGGGCTGGAGCGTGGAGATGCGCATTCCTTTCCACCAATTGCGTTTCCGTCACCAGGATGAATACACCTGGGGCATATACTTCCAACGCAAACTGCAGCGGCGCAACGAGTGGGCCGGCTTGACCTGGATTCCCCGCAAAGAGGACGTGTTCGTTTCCCGTTTCTCCTGCCTGAAGGGCATATCCGGCATCAAGCCCGGCCGGCATATCGAACTATTGCCCTACGTTGTGGGCAAGGCCGGCTTTACACCCGGCGAGCCGGGCAACCCCTTTGACACGGGCAGTGAATACCTGGGCAACATGGGCTTGGACGCCAAGATCGGCCTCATGAGCAACCTGACCCTGGACCTGACGATCAATCCGGATTTCGGCCAGGTAGAAGTGGATCCGGCTTTGATCAACCTATCGGACAATGAGAGTTATTACAGTGAGAAGCGCCCCTTCTTTATCGAGGGGTCCAGCATATTCGATTTCGGTACCGGTGGCGCCACCAGCCATATCGGCGCCAATTGGGGCAATCCCAGGTTTTTTTATTCCCGAAGAATCGGGCGCCCCCCGGTGGGACGGGTGGAGAGTGACGGCTATGTGGACGTACCCGCGGCCGCAACCATCTTGGGGGCGGCCAAACTCACGGGAAAGATGGGGCACGGTTGGAACCTGGGCATGATCCACGCCCTGACCCAGCGTGAATACGCCGCCATCGACCTGAACGGTGTTCAAGATTCCGCCCAGGTGGAACCCTTTGCCTACTATGGCGTGATTCGCACCCTGAAGGAGTTTAACCAGGGCCGGCAGGGCCTGGGCTTCCTCGGGACGCTGGTGAGCCGAGACCTGGACAGCCCCGGCCTGAAACGCCAAATGCCGCGCAGCGCGGCCAGCTTAGGCCTTGATGGTTGGTGGTTCCTTGACCAGGATAAGGTCTGGGTGCTCAGCGGCTGGTGGGGCACCAGCCAGGTGAACGGCACGCAGGCACAGATCGCTGACCTGCAACTCGGCTTTCCCCATTACTTCGGGCGCCCCGATGCGGATCATGTCTCCTTTGATGCCGGAGCGACCAGCCTGACCGGCTGGGCCGGCCGGGTGGAGCTGAACAAGGAAAAGGGCAACTTCCTGTTCAACGCCGCGATTGGCGCGGTCAGCCCCGGCTTTGACGTACGGGACGCGGGATTTGTTTGGAACGCCGATGTGATCAATGCCCACATCATGGCGGGCTACCGTTCCTACAAGCCCGGCAAGGTGGTGCGCAATTGGAACCTATTGCTTTTTTCCCAGCGCAACTACGACTTCAGCGGCCTGAAGATCGGTGAGCAGCGCCTGATCGCCATCACGAACGTAACGCTAACGAACTACTGGACTCTCTATGGCCAGTTCAGCCATAACCCGGGCCATTGGCAGAACCATGAAACCCGGGGCGGTGTCATACTCAGTTGTCCCGAGTTCAACTGGTTCGAGTTCGGCGTGGATTCCGACTCCCGGCGCAAGCTGGTGGCCGGTATGGGCGGGTTTTTCCGTTGGGGGCCCGACGTCACCCGCCAACGCCAGGTGTTCATGTCTCTGCGTTGGAAACCGTCCACCAATGTCAGCCTGCAAGTGGGACCGGAGTACGGCTTCACCCGGGTGGGCGCCCAATGGGTGACCAACATCGATGATCCCGCCATGACGGCCACCGCCGGCATACGCAGCCTTTTTGGTGACCTTCATCAACACATCGTCACTTTTCCCATCCGCCTGAATTGGGTGTTTACGCCCAAGCTCAGCCTGCAAGCCTACATCCAGCCCTACATCGCCGTGGGCGAGTACCGCAGCTTCAAGGAGTTGGCCCGGCCGCGGAGCTTCGATTTCAACCGCTACGGCGAGGGCAGTGCCACCATAGTGCCGGGAAGCGATGGATATACCCTGGATCCGGACGGCCCCGGTCCCGTGAGTTCATTTCATATCGGCAATCCGGATTTCAACTACAAATCCCTGCGCGGCACCGTGGTGCTGCGCTGGGAATACCGTCCCGGGTCCGTGCTCTACCTGGTTTGGACCCAGAACCGCGCGGACTATGCCAACCCCGGAGACCTGAGACTGGGTCGCGACCTGGGAGATCTGATAAATGCCCGGGGGGACAACATCTTTATGATGAAATTTACCTATCGATTCAAGTTGTAGGGGTGGCCCCGGAACCTGCAGAATGTATTAAAAGGCTGCAGCGCACAAGGTGTGGGGGCAGGGTGCGCCGTGCCCATCTTCAGGAATGAATCCTGAAGAATTCAAAACCGAGGCCGGCACCTTGTAAATACCCGCCATTTATTTTCCCCGAAACCTTTCTGATTTGTATTCAGTATAATTTTATTGAAATAAAGGCTTGTCATGGAATGCCTGCGTTCCGGCGGGTGTGTCACCTGGAGACCGAGTTGCGCTATTGTTGCTCTCTGCTGCTCACTTTGCTCATTCTGCTTCTTCCCCGGAGTGGAGAATCCGCTGCCGATTACCGAAAACCCCGCACGGTCAAGGCCATTCGTCTAACCGCTGCCGTTAAGGTGGATGCGGTCCTGGACGAGGCGGTGTGGCGGCGCGCCTCCGTCACCGGGTTCGTGCAGTCACGCCCGGAAGACGGTGCACCCGCCAGTGAACGTACCGAGGTTTGGGTGGCCTATGACGAAGAAGCTTTGTACGTGGCGGCGAGGTTGCATGACGAATCCCCGGGGTTGATCGAAAGCCGCCTGGGGCGGCGGGACGATAAGATCGAATCGGACTGGTTTACTATTTCCCTGGATCCGTACAAAGACGGTCGCAGCGGATACAGCTTTGCCGTCAATCCCGCTGGATGCATTTATGATGCAGTGTTGTTCGACGATGAAAAAGAGGATTCCACCTGGGATGGTGTCTGGGATAGCGCCGCCGCCGTGGACGAACACGGTTGGTGCGTGGAAGTCCGCATCCCTTTTCATCAATTGCGTTTCCATGCCCGGACGGACCAGCCATGGGGAATCTATTTTCAACGGGAGGTTCGCCGGCGCAACGAAGTGGCCGGTTTGACCTGGATTCCCCGCCAAGAAAGCGGCTTTGTCTCCCGTTTCTCAAACCTGGTCGGAATCAGCGGCATTCGGCAGGGCTCGCGGATCGAGTGGATACCCTACAGCGTGGCCAAGGCGGCTTACTCCCCCGGGGAAGAGGGGAATCCCTTTAAAGACGGAAGTGGTTACACCGGCAATGTGGGCTTGGATGCCCGCATCGGCCTGCTGTCGAACCTGACGTTGAACCTGACGGTGAATCCGGACTTCGGTCAGGTGGAAGTGGACCCGGCCCAGATCAACCTGACCGCGGCGGAAAACTACTACCGCGAAAAACGGCCCTTCTTTGTAGAGAACGCCAACATCTTTCGTTTCGGCGTCAGCGGCTCCAATCGTTTCATACGCGGCAATTGGCCGGAGCCGACTTTCTTTTATTCCCGGCGCATCGGCCACCCCCCGCAGTATTCCCCGGCTGGCCAATTCGTGGCATCTCCCCTTGCCACAACCATCCTGGCGGCCGCAAAGATCACGGGCAAAGTCGGGCAGGCGTGGAACCTGGGCATGGTGCATGCGCTGACGCAGCGGGAGCACGCCGCCATAGCCACGGCGACCGGAGAGGAATCCGCAACGGTGGAACCCTTCACCTACTACGGAGTCCTGCGCCTGGTGCGGGAATTCGCTGAGGGACGCCATGGTTTGGGAGTCATCGGCAGTGCGGTGCTGCGGGACCTGAACGAACCTTATCTTGCAGCTTCTCTCATGCGCCGCGCGTTGATGATGGGCCTGGACGGCTGGACCTTCCTGGACAAAGACCGTATGTGGTGCCTTTCCGCATGGTGGGGAGGCACCACAGTATCCGGTGACAAAGAGGCCGTCACCGCTCTCCAGTCCGGATACCCCCATTACTTTCAGCGCCCCGATGCCGACCACCTGGAAGTGGATCCCCAGGCAGACATCCTTTCGGGTTGGTCCGGACGCGTCATGCTGAACAAGCAAAAGGGCAATCTCGTCTTCAATGTCGGCCTGGGGGCCATCAGCCCCGGCTTTGATATCCGTGACCTGGGATTTCAATCGCAAGGCGACTTGATCAACGGGCACGTTCTGGCGGGCTATCGTTCCTTTAAAGTCGGGAAAGTGCTGCGCTCCTGGAGCGTGGAGTTCATGACCCAGCGCAACTACAATTTCGCAGGCGTGAAAACCGCCGATCAATCCCTGGGTGTGGAGGCCAGACTGGAGTTTCTCAATTACTGGGAACTCCAACTGGAAGGCAGTTTCAACGCCGGGTACACGGATCCCATGCGTACACGGGGCGGGGTATCCATGTGGCAGCCCGGCAACTCGGCTTTCAGCCTGTTGCTGGAGAGCGATGACCGCCACTCCCTGGTTGCTGAAGCCGGCTTTTCCCTGCAACAGGGGCGGGACGCTTCCCGCAGCTACGCGGTGTCCGCCGGTTTGGAATGGAAACCCGGCGCCAGTGTATCCTTGCAGTTTGCACCCGGTTTCTCGCTAACTCGGGAGAGCGCTCAATGGATTCACAATGTCAAGGATCCCCTCATGACGGACACAAGCGGTACGCGACACATCTTTGGCCGGTTGGAACAGCACACCCTGGCCTGCGAAATCCGTCTCAACTGGATTTTTACTCCCCGCCTCAGCCTGCAGGCCTATGTACAGCCTTTTATCTCAGTGGGGAACTATACGCAACTAAAGGAATTGGCGCGTTCCCGCAGTTTTGAATTCAATGTTTACGGCAACGGGGATTCCACCGTTGTAGAGGAGAATGGGCGTTATTACATCGATCCGGACGGTCCCGCCCCGGGCGGTCCCTTTGTACTGTCCAATCCGGATTTCAACTTTAAATCCCTGCGCGGGACCGTGGTGCTGCGCTGGGAGTACCGTCCCGGTTCAGTGCTCTACCTGGTGTGGACCCAAAACCGGGCGGATTACACCAATCCCGGCGATTTGAGGCTGGGCCGTGACCTGGGGGATCTGTTCCGCGCCCGGGGAGACAACATCTTTATGATGAAGGTGACATACCGGTTTGATATATAAAAAAAAAGTTGAAGAGTTGAAAAGTTGAAAAGTTGAAGAGTTGAAGAGTTGAAGAGGGAAGAAGTAAACAAAGGTATCAGGTGACAGGTGTCAGGACGCTCAGTTGAAAGTCGAAAGTAAAAACACTCAAAACCATTTCTATTTCTTGCCCCCTCAACTTCCCATGTCTGGAGCAGCAAAGGAGATAATTAAATGAAACGCATACTTTTTCTCACCTGTATGGTCTTCCTGGTGTTCGGGGCCGTGCTGGCCCCCGCCGATGAAGCGACTGACCTGGAAAAACGGGCCGCCCGCATTCATCGGGAAGCCCTGGTTATCGACACCCATTGCGACACACCCATGGCCATGTTGCGGGGTCTGGATATAGGCGCCTTGCATAATCGCAACGAAGTGGACCTGCGCCGCATGGAGGCGGGGGGTGTGGACGCCATGTTCTTCGCCGTATTCGTGTCCAACTCCCTCGATCGGCACCATCCCGCCCGCCATACCCTGGAGATGATCGATGCCATCGTTTCCCAGGTCGATGCCTACCCGGAGCGCGCCGCATTGGCCATTTCGAGCGCGGACATCCTGCGCCTGCACAAGCAAGGCCGCCGCGCCATCCTCATGGGCATGGAAAACGGCGGGCCCCTGGAGGGCAGCCTGCGGCTGCTCCGGCAGTATTACCGCCTGGGCGTGCGTTACATTACCCTGACCCATAACAGCCACAACGATATATGTGACTCTTCCACCGCCATGCCTCCGGTATGGAACGGTCTGAGTGCCTTCGGCCGGCAGGTGGTGGAAGAGATGAACCGGTTGGGCATGATCATCGACGTGTCCCACGTATCGGACGCCAGTTTTTTTGATGTGTTGCGTTTTTCCAAGGCTCCGGTCATGGCCTCTCATTCCTGCGTACGGTCCATCTGTGACGTGCCCCGCAACATGAGTGATGCCATGATTCGCGCCCTGGCCCGAAACGGAGGGGTCATCCAGATCAACTTCTACTCCGCTTTTCTGGACCCATCTTTTTCCCGGCGCGCCGGAAAAGTGCAAAAAGACCTGGCACCACGCTTCGCCGCCTTGCGCAAGCAATACCGTAACGACGATAACGCTTTTTGGAAGGCTGCCTTTACCCTGTGGCGCCGTCACGCCCCGGAGCCCCCGGGTATCGACATCCTGGTGGACCACATCGATCACGTGGTCAAGCTGGTGGGGGTCGAGCACGTGGGTTTGGGGTCGGATTTCGATGGGGCGGGCAGTTTCCCCAAGGGCCTGGAAGATGTGTCCGGTTTTCCCCGCATCACCTTGGCCTTGCTGAAAAGAGGCTACTCGGAAAAGGATATCCGCCTGATTCTGGGGGGCAACTTCATGCGTGTGTTTTCCCGGGTGGAAGCCGTGTCGGCGGGCCTGGGGTGCAAGAAATGATCTTGCCCTGAATCACTGCAATGCGTTGCGCCGGAACACCGCCGTGTGTGCGATGCGATCGTGCAGGGCCTGGCGGTCCGGTGAGAGCATCATGAAACCGCCCATTAGGACCACCATGCCGGCGATCCCGCTGAGGCTGCCGATGAGGCCGACTCCCAGGGTGGTGGCCAGCAGGTTCAGCAATGACGGGCTGTTCTTGATCAGGTAGCGGGTCAGGTAGAGGGCCTGATCGCCGCGGGTTCCGTCGGGCCGGCCGATTTTCAGGCCCAGTGCCATCTTTCCGGGCGTGGCACCGGTAAACCCTTCTATGAGCATGTATAGCATGCTGATATGGGCCATAAATGAAGAGACCCGCCACACGCTGCGCATCACCTCCGGGGAGGGCGCGTCCCCGGTTCCAGTCAGGATATCGAGGTATCGGCCGTGGGTGAACACGGCCATGTGTTCGGGCATGAACAGGGATACCAGGATTGAAACCAAAAACGCCATCAAGAAGCTGTCGATCAGGAAGGCGCCAAGCCTGGGGCCGAATCCGATCCGTTCAGGGGATTGCATTGTGTTCATCTTGACCATACTCCGAATCTGATTGCCAGGGGGATGCCTGCGGCAAGTGCGGCGAAGGGGGCAAGAAAATGACGCAGAATGTCTACGCCGATGGTTGTTCCCGATCCTCCCGAGAGCAGGTCGGGAGTGTAGAAAACCAGGGCGTAAACCATGATTCCCAGACAGGTGCGTGCCAATCGTTGCCGAAAAGATCCCCCTTCCTGGGGGAGGCCCCGCCACCATACCCAGAGGAATCCCAGGTTGAGCCCCAGGAGGCGGGCGGCCGCCGAGGCGTATGCCTTGGGAATAAGCAGGATGATCAGCGGCCCTCCCAGGGCTGCAACCAATACCAGCGGTCTGCGCCATCCAGGCCGGAAGCCGCTGAATGGGTGTTCCAACCACCATTTCAAGGTGATGGAACGGCCGGTCGTGGACACTACCAGCAGGGCCGCCGCCAGGCCGATGAGTGTGCCGGCCAAAACGTCTGCGGGGAAGTGGCGCCCCAGGTATAACCGCGAGATCGCCATCAGCAGCATCCAGACAACCAAAAGAACCCGCGCCATGGGTCGTCGTATCAAGGCAAACAAGGCTCCCGCCCAAGCCGCGGTTCCTGCGCAATGGCCGGAAGGGAAAGCGAAGCCGGCGGATGATGAGGATACTGCCGAGGGGATTGAAAAGAACCCGCTGGTTGTTTGGGGAACCATGGGGGGAATCGCAGCCGCAGGTATGCCGAAAGTGCGCACCATGCCGTCCACGTGAAAGGGCCTGGGCAGGCGCAAATGGGCTTTCAGGACACCGTTGGCTGTAACGGCCCAAATCCATGACTGGAACAGGATGAAGCCGGCCCGCAGATGGAAGCCGAACATGATGCCAAGCAAAAGGAAGGGCAGGGTATCTCCGTCTCCCAGAAAGCTGACCGCCTGCAAAAAACCGGTCATGAAACCGGATTCCAGCGTCTGCAATATACGGATCAATTCAGTTTGAAACATGGATATACCAATCCTTAGCAGTCTCGCGGCCTGGATGGCGGGGACTCAGCGGACGGCGCTTATCCCAGTCCCATCAGGGTATGGGCCACGGCGGTGGACTCATCACGAATGCGACGGTGCAGGCTGTTGCCCATTGCGTCCATGGTGACCACCAGGGGAAAATCCTTGACTTCTATCACCCAGAAGGCCTCGGGAGTGCCGAATTCCTCCAGGTAGTGTACCTCCAATACCTTAACCACGGAGTTGGCGATCAGGGTGCCGGCTCCGCCAACCGCATGAAAGTAGACGGCGCCGCATTCTTTTAAGCCGGCGGCAGTCCGATCTCCCATGCCACCTTTGCCGATGACGCCGCGGACGCCGTATTCGCAGATCACATCCGCCTGGTAAGGTTCCTCACGAATGGACGTGGTGGGGCCGGCACTGACGAAGCGCCAACTGCCGTCTGGCTCCTGGCGTACCACTGGACCGCAATGGTAGATCACGGATTCCTTGAGCAAGGGGCGCAGGAAGTCGGGTTTCGAGTCAACCATGAGCTTATGACCCTGGTCCCGGGCGGTGACGATGACCCCGGAGAGCAGGACCGAGTCACCCAACTTCAGGTCACGGATCGGTTCCTCGGCAATGGGTGTCTGCAACTTAATCATGGGTCACCTCTCCATTGAGAATGGTCATGCTCTTGCGGCGGAAGGCCCAGCAGGTGTACGTGATGGAGACGTAGAAAGTGGCCGGGTGACGGTGTTGGGCCCCGGCGAAAACATCCAGGACGGTTGCGGCCCCGCCGAATCCCATGGGTCCGATGCCGAGCTGGTTTAATTCGCCGAGCAAACGGGTTTCCAATTCCGCCAGTTCGGGCCGTGGACTGCGTTCACCCACCCGGCGAAAGAACTGTTCCTTGGAGAGGGTGTACGACGTGTCCCGGCCCCCGCCGATGCCGATGCCGATGAAGCCGGGAGCGCAGCCCAGGCCTTGTGCGTTGAGTACCGCGTCGATAACCACCCGGCGTACACCGTCCAAGTCGCGGCCCGCCTTGATTGCGGCATGGGGGAGCTTGTACTGGGCGCCGACGTTTTCACTGCCGCCGCCCTTGAGCATGAGGCGCACCCGGGTTTCCGGTTTTTCCCATTGGTGGAAATGCACGGTGGGGGCGTTCACGCCGATGTTGTTGCCTGAATTCCGGCCGTCCACCGGATCAACCGCGTTGGGGCGCAGGTATTGTCTGCGGGTGGCGGCTTCCGCTGCCTTGTCGATGGCCCGGCGCAGCGGCGGTTCATGGCCGCCCACCGGGTGGTCAACGTAGAATACCAGCGAACCGGTGTCCTGGCAGATGGGGGTGCTGTTTTCCCTGGCTTGCCGGACGTTCTCCAGAATGGTTTCCATTACCGAAGCCGCGGGAGAACCCGCGGCTTCGCGGCCATGAGCGTTGCGCAGTACAGTTTCCACATCTGGAGACAGGTCGGTGGCGGCCCGGCGAATCAACTCCAGAAAGGCTTGTTCCATGTCCATTTTGCGACCTCCAACTATTGCCCGGCCCTTCCCTGGAAAGGCGAGCGGATTACTTGCTCAGCTTGTCCAGTTTCTCCGGGAGCACCAGGATGGCACGGAAGATGTCGACGATCAAATAGAAAAGGGCGAACAGGATGTAGCTGAGGAATGGCAGGATGGCGAATACGATGACCTGTGGAGCGTGAATCTGGATTTTCATCCAGGCTGACACCGTGCGCATTTCGTTGCCGAAAAGTCCGATGCCGTCAATGAATATGTAGATCGTGAAAATCAGTACGCCCAGGCCGAAGACGATGGGGACCAGGCGCATCACAGCTTTGAGGGCATAGGTGACAATACCCAGGGCTTCCTGTCCGGCCGAAGTTTCCTCAACGACCTCCATGGTAATGGTTTGCGGGTGAAAGGTGACCATGGCCAGGAATTCAAGGAAAACGAATCCGCCGAGCCCGCTCAGGAACGGCAGCAGGCTGCCCACGCGTACGGCCGTTATGATGGAGCTGATCAACACCACCACACCGAAAATTGCCGCCAGGAAGGCAACGCATTCCAGGAAAGCCCGGGAAGCCAGGCGGCTGGGGTTGTTGCGGATCAGGGTTTCCCCCGCTCCAAGGAAACGCTGGGCGGTGAACTGGATCACGAAGACCAGCAGGAACCAGCCGATGCCGAAAAGAAAAGAGTCGAACTTGTTGACCCGGATGGCGAATATGAGCGAGAACAGGAAGCCCAATCCGGCGGCGGCCACCAGCGCCCAATGACCGATGCGTCCCGCCCAGGTAATAGAGAAATCCAATACTTTTTCATTTAGTAATCCGGCCAGCCAGGTGTAGATTTTTTCCAGGATGCGTACACCGAACAAATGGCCATCGCAGGCCCCATCCTTGCTTTTTTTTGCTTGAGCCACGTTATCCCTCCTTAGAGAATTGCTCTCAAGAGGATTTTAGAAACGGTGAAACGCAAAGTCAACCCGTCGGGTTGGCAAGCGCTGGAGATTCTTCTGAGTGGCGGGCCAGCAGGCGGCGCAATATCCGCCAGTTGCGCAGATCCAGGTCACTGGCGCGGCGGATGACCGGATCCTTGGCGTGAACGGCGATGAGGAAAGCGCTTTCAGCGCCCAGGCGATCCCGTACGCCCTCGGCCATGGCAATGTCGTCCTCCGTGTCGCCCACCACCAGGACACGGCGTACGTTGCCGAAACGGTTCAACAACTGTTGCATGCGTTCGTATTTGTCCCTGCGGCTGAGCACGGAATTCTGGCGGTCGATCTCCAGGGGCGAGTGGGCCTCGACCCGGACACCATGGGTGATCCAGCCGCCGGGAACCAGGTGGGAAAGTCTGCCGGCAGCCGCGTTGAGCACCGGTTCGAAAGCCTTGGAAACGATTGCCGCGGCATGGATACGCGGACACAGTCGGCGCAGACAGGCCCTGGCGGCGGGGTAGGTAAGCCCGCTGATAAGTCGCGAGGCCCGCTCCAAGTCGGTAGGTGGTACGGCCCGCATGACCCAGCGCACGAAAAAATGAACCAGGATCCGGTCCATTCGGGACATGGGGATCCGGCCGCGGATATATCGATAACGCAGGCGAAATTGCAGGATCATGAGTCGGCTCATGGCCGCGGCGATGCGCAGGGCACGGGCGGGAGACCAGGAAAGGCAAAGCAGGATGCCCAGATCGGCGGCCGAGAATCCGCGTCCCAGGGGCGGGAAAATGCCCCGATAGAGTGTTCCATCGTAATCGCAGACCAGAAGCATCGGCTCTTGTGGGGATTGGAATAGGAACTTCATCAGCTTGTGCTCTCCCCGAGTCGCCGTGTTTGTCATATTGGTGTGGTCCTGGATATGCAGCCATCAGGCTCCGAAAGGTTACCAGATCACGGCCAGCGAATCAAGGGAAACGGCGGTTGTTTGGGATATGACCGCAGTCATTTCACGCCGGCGGATAATGATAACCCTTTATCAGTGGCCTGCGTACGTGTATACTCTGGATCATCATGAACCCGGTGAAAAAGAATTCTGAATCCGGCCGTCTGCGTTACTCGGGACGTGATATGCTGCTGGGCGGTTTGTTTATGGGCACGGCTTTGGTGTTGCCGGTGGTGTTTCATGCCCTTGGCTTGGGCAGCGAGTTTCTGCCCATGTTTCCGCCCATTATCATGGCTGGTTGCCTGACGGCCCTTCCCGTGGCTTTAACCGTTGGCGTGTTGTCACCGCTGATTTCAGCTGTACTGACGGGGATGCCGCCTTTTTTCCCGCCAATTGCATGGATTATGGCCTTGGAAGGCGGTGCAATGGTCCTGGTCGCCTTTTTTTTGACCCAGAAAACACGGGTCGGGGTGTTGGCCACCGTGATCCTGGCATTGTTGGTGGATCGCTTGGTTTTGTTGGGTGCCGTGTTCGTCGTGGCCACCTGGTTGGACCTGCCCAGAGGCGTTCTGGGGCTGGTGTCCGTGGTGAGAGGCGCTCCGGGAATCGTGATCATGGTTGTTTCCCTGCCGAAATTGATCCGTTCCATTGCCGCCCGTTTGGGAACCATCCCGCAACCGGAGTGAAGGCTTCATGAAAGACTACGGGATTGATGTGGACTTTATTCCGGGACCCGGGATGCGGCTCGTGGCCTTCCTCCTGGTGTATGCCGCCCTGGTTTGGGTCCCACGTGATGAGTGGCCGCGTTTCGTTTTCCTGCTCGGCCTGGCAGCGGTCCTGGTCCCCGCCGGTAAACGCGCCTGGAACCGCGCGGCAAGGATGCTCCTTGTGTCACTGCCTGCCATGGCGGCCATCGGCACGATGATATGGTTGTTCGGCACCATGGGAGACACGGTCAAGGGCATGGTGTTCGTCGATGTGATGGCCCGCACCATCGTGGCCGTGGGTGCGGCGGCCCTGGTTTGGGGGGGTGCGGGGATGAGAGAGTTCCTGGCCGGATTGCAGCAATTGCGGGCACCCGGAGTGGTTTTGTCCGTGGTCACCCTGGCCCTGCAATCAATGATCCGCATAGGGCGTGAAGCCCGTGCCGTCCTGAACGCTCTGCGTTCACGCAGTGGATTCCGCATGCCCCGCCGCAGACGCATATCCATGCTTGCGCCCTTGACGCGCCATTTCCTGTTGAGCGTGGTTGAATCTCATTTCCATCTGCATGCCGCACTGGTGTCAAGGGGGCATTCCGGAGGGGCGCTGCGCATGTTACGGCCGCCAACCAAGCGGGGTGAGTGGCTTTTTCTTCCGGTTTTCACGGTGGCAGTTCTGATTGTGGTGGCGGCATGAACAAAAAGCCGGTCATTGATATCCGGGATCTGTCTTACCGATACCCTGATGGCTCGTGCGGCCTGGAGTCCGTCTCTCTGCAGGTGTATGCAGGCGAATGCCTGGGCATAGTCGGCCCAAACGGCGCCGGCAAGTCCACCCTGTTGAGTCACCTCAACGGCATACTGCTGGGCAGTGGCACCTTGTGGGTGGCTGGCTTCAAGGTCGAGCGCAAGCACTTGGCGGACGTTCGCAGGAAAGTGGGCCTGGTCTTCCAAAATCCCGAACATCAACTGTTCATGCCCTCACTAATGGATGATGTCATGTTTGGGCCTTTGAATTTCGGCATGCCTGAGGAAACGGCCCGTAAAAAGGCCGAAGCCGTTTTGCGGGAAATGGCGTTGTGGGAGAAACGACAACGTTCGCCTCTCCATCTAAGCCTGGGAGAGAAAAAGAAGGCGGCCTTGGCAACTGTACTGGTCATGGATCCCGCTATCGTGGCCCTGGATGAGCCATTGGTCAGCCTGGATCCAGGCAGCCGCAAGCGCATGCTCCGGCGCATTGACGGCCTTGCCGCCACGCGGATCATCGCCACCCATGATCTGGATATGGTGCTGCAAGTCTGTCACCGGGTCGTATTGATGGACCACGGTACAGTGCTGGCGGTTGGCCATCCCCATGACCTGCTGTCCCGCCGGAAGCTGCTGGAAGCCCATGATCTGGAAGTACCTGCTTGCCTGCGTCAGCCCAAAGGGGAAGGCCGAAGTGGTATTTGATTTCAAGCCGGTTTGGGGTAAGATGGCATAAGCGTCAATACGCATTTTTTGGCTTGAATGAGAAAAGTGCGGCTGTTCAGGAGGCATGAATGCAACTCGAATCATTTATCCGGGATATTCCGGATTTCCCCAAAAAGGGAATCATCTTCAAGGATATCACCCCGTTATTACTGGATCCAGGGGCCTTTGACGCAGCCCTGCAAAACATGATCTTACCCTATGCGGATCGTTGCGTGGACAAAGTCCTGGCCATTGAATCCAGGGGTTTCATCTTCGGCGGGGCCATGGCCCGCCAACTGGGGTGTGGTCTGGTGTTGGCCCGCAAACCCGGCAAGCTGCCCGCAGAGACGATTCAAGAGGAGTACACCCTGGAATACGGCACAAACTCCCTGGAAGTGCATACGGATAGTATCCGGGAAAACGACCGGGTTGTGATCGTGGATGATCTGTTGGCCACGGGAGGGACGGCGCTTGCGGCTGTCAACCTTGTGGAGCGCCTCAAGGGACGGGTTAGGGGATTGGAGTTCCTGATTGAGCTGGATTTCCTGGATGGCCGGGAGAAAATCCGTGAATACACCGTTCACTCTCAACTCCACTATTGATATGGGGAGGTAGCCGGAACAATGCGCATATGGATTGCATTGGCGGTGGCCGTCCAGCAGTTCTTGCTGCTCCAGCCAATCCAGGACGCATTCAACTCCCATGATTTTTTCCGTCTGAAGCCCATCTGCGTGTCCCGGGTATCGGTCAAGATGGAGGAACCGTTTACATTGAACGGGTTCCTGCGGGCGCCCCGTTTCGTGCGCGAGTTTTCCGCTCGCTTGAATGAATACGAGATCAAGCGACTGGAGTGGTCGTCCAATTACATTGAAGAAAACTATGCCATCCAGTCCTTGAATGTTCAATTGACCCATCGCCGCATTCAACGAACTGTGATGTACAAGTTCATTTTCTTTATCCGTCGCGATCCGGAATGGAAACTATACTATCTAAAAGGCGTTCGTCTTTAATCCGGACGTTGCCGGCTCTGGCCTTGCTGGCGCTTTCGGTGTTGTGGGCCTTGTGGTCTGGCAGCGGGGTTTCTACCGAACGCATCAACGCCCGGATACGTGCCCAGGTGGATAAAGCGGATTCCCTGTTGCAGCAGCGCATGGATGCCATTCGAGAACGAGCCCGTGAGCTGGCGGACAGATACCGCGCGGGGGATGCCCTGCCGGATCCCCTCCCCGGCGAGGCATTGGTCAAAGTCGTGGATGGACGTATCCATTGGCACCATGGCAGCGTAATGGTTCCGCCGGTGGCCATGGACCAGGGCGGCACCGATTGGGGATTGGCCCGTCTGGGAGACAGGATCTTTATGCTGGTGGATTCCGGATCCGGGTTGCGCTACATGGCACCCTTGCTCCAGGTGAAGCGAAACTTCATTCTGGAGCGGTTTGAATTTCCCCTGGCCCAATACGAGTTGTCCGTATTGCGCAATCCCTCTCCCGGGGCAACGAATCAATATACCTACGATGATTTGTCCGCGGTTTTTATCGTGACGGCACCTTTGCGGGCTTCCGGTGGCCGGCTGGTTCTGAGTTTGAAAATCCTGCGCAATCAGGTGATTCGTCATTTGCGTCACCGCCGACGCATTCAGGCGTTCGTTCCGGCATGCCTGGCCCTTCTGGTGATCTTTCTGGGACTGGCAAGACTCCGCCATCCATTGGTGAGCTTGGCCAAGGGACTGATTTTGCTGGCATTGGTTCTTGCATTGGCCTTTTTGGTCGCTTCTTGGGCCCGGGGATCCATTTTGATCCAGGCCGGCGATATATCCCTGGTGTCGGTGTTCCAGGTCCTTGCCTTAAGCCTATGGCTGCTGTTTCCCACTTTCGCAGGTGTCCGGCGCAAAATCTCCCCCAAATGCGCCGTTGTCATGGCCGATCTGCTGCTGATCGCAGGTATCTGGGCAAGTTATGCATTGTTGCAGCGCGTGTTGTTTTATTTCGGTACTTTCTCTCTTAGGCCGGAATTCGTGGCGCTGATGCTGGTCCTGTTCCTGTTCCACATACCGGCCTTACCGCGTCTCCACCGGGTCCGTTTCCCCAGGCGGTTGGCGGCAGTGACCGGACTTGTGGTGTCACAAGTCATTGCCGTAACAATGGTGGCATGGCTGCTCCCGCAATTGTTGGTGCCGTTTGCCATTGTCGCTGCCGCGGTTCCCGCAATGCTCTTGTTGCGTCCCGGCATCTTCCGTCGCGTGCTGGTCATGGGCTTGGTCGCCCTGTCCATCTTTTCCCTGACCACAACCCGGGACGAGGCCAACAAGCGGGAATTCATTACAGAAAACCTGCGGCACATTTTCCTCAACCAGGGGAATTACGCCAAGTTGATCGCCCGGGAAATCGTGCACGAGATGAACATGGTTGGACAGGATCTCTCCCTGTTTTTCCGCTTGAACAACGATTCCACCCTGCGGGACCTCTGGCGCAGCACCCTGGCGGCCAGGGAGAGTATTCCTTCCGGCATCACCATTCTTTCACCGGAAATGCGAGTGTTGAACCAGTTTTCCCACCAGATTCCCTATGTCCCGGAAAAGGAGCCACGTTTTTTCCCCGTCTGGGCCGTGGCGGATGTACGCGTCCGCCTTTACGGAAGAGAGATAGCGCAGGCCCGGGCCTCAATTGCCGTGTACGAAGGTGGAAGGCATCTTGGTTTCATTGTCATCCAGGTACTCAACTCGCCTGAGTTGATCCTGCGCCAAAAGGATGAAAGCAATCTTTTTGCATTGGACCCGCGTTTGGGGCGGACCCCCATGAACTACATCAAGTTGAACCGGGACCGGGAAATCCTTGAAAACCCCGGCCAAGTAAACTTGAGCGACGTAAGCGGCCTGTTCCGGCATGACGGCCGCTGGGTGCGTTTTTCCCATGAAAATGCGTTGTTCGCCGGATACGTTTTTACCGGCGGGGCCGATCCCATCATGATTTACTACCAGCTGCCGTCGCTTTTGCGCCGTCTGGCAAGCTGGATTCGTTTGTTGCTTCTCTGTCTGATCCTCTCCATTGTGCCTGTCTTGAAATCAGTGCCAATAATCCCGTGGCGGCGGCTGACCCACTCTTTTTCGGTGCGGGTGTTCGCCATCCTGGTCTTGATCGCTTTGTTTACCGGTGTCGTCTTCTCTGTATTTTCACTGAATTTCCACCGCAATTCGCTGGAGCGAGAGCGCATGCGTCATACATTCAACCAGGGACGCACCGCTCAGAACATCGTCAACGGCATGATTGGCGGCAAGCAGGGCCTGACCCGCAACCAGGTCTTTTTCCTGGCGAGCATGATGAACGCGGATGTGACGGTGTTCCGCCGCGGGGAAAGGGAATTCACCTCGGATATCCGCCAGATCCTGCGGGGACGCATTCCGGAGTACATGGATTCACGGGTTATGGATCTGCTCAGCCGGCGCAAACAAAAATTTGTCTTGCGGCGCATAGGCGAAGGGCAGACCGTTTATTTCCCCAACGGAGAATTCGTGTTCCGACTTGATTTCGACGAGCCCTGGCGCGGGCTGGGCGGTGGCGGAGATTCCTATACGGATTTCGTCACGGTGATGATATTCTTTCTGGGCTTGATCGGGCTGAGCGTGGCCGTTTTTTTCCGTGACAGAATCCTCGAGCCGATCCGCACACTTAACCAGGGCATGGCTGAGGTTGAAACCGGCGGACTACCCCGGCTGGAACCGCAGCCCCGGGAACATGAACTCCAGGCCTTGTACAAGGGGTTCAACAACATGATCCGCGGTATTGCGGCGCAAAGACGCAATATATCAGAAATTTCACGCATGCGGACCCTGGTGGACCTGGGGAGACGCGTGGCGCACGAAGTAAAAAACCCGCTTACGCCGATAAAACTTTCGGCTGAACAGATCCGCCGTTCACTTGAGGATAAACGACACAATTACGAGCAGACCATACTCAAATCCGTGGATTTCATCATCGACGAGACTGAGCACCTTAAAAAGGTTTCTTACGGATTCCTGGACCTGTCGCGGCTGGACGCCATCGATGCGGGAAATTTCAACCTGGATGAGCTTTTGCAGGAGGAAGTGCTCCATTTCCGCCAGGTGTATCCCAAGATCGATTTCGATCTGAAGCTTCCACAGGGGAATCTGAGAGTTCGACTGGATGCGGTGAAGATCCGCCAGATGGTCAAGAACATCCTGTCCAACTCCATCGAGGCAATCGGAGAGGGACCGGGGGAGATCCGGGTAGCCCTGGATACCGTGGAATCCGATGTAGAATTGACTTTTGAGGACAACGGGACGGGAATGGATCAGGCGGAGGTTGCGCGCATATTCGACATGGATTACTCCACCAAGGACAGTGGAACGGGATTGGGAATGTTTATCATCAACCGTATCGTAGACCTGCATGGCGGGCACCTGAATGTGGAGTCACGCCATGGTGAGGGCACGCGGATTCGGGTGACCCTGCCCTCCCGGGCCCAGTCACGGGAGTGATGGCATGAATCGTGGCCGCGAATTGCGCAAACCACCTCCATTGAGACCGGGGGACCGGGTGGGCGTGTTCATTCCGTCTTCAGCCGTGCGTGAACCCTATCGCAGCAACGGGTTGGCCCTGCTGAAGAAAATGGGACTTGACCCTGTTGAAGTGCCGGGAATCATGAACCGCGGTGATTTTGTGGCCAAGCCGCCGCAATCGGTTGTGACTGACCTGCAGAACCTGTTTGCCGACGTGACGATCCGCGGATTGTGGGCGGCCCGGGGTGGCTACGGGGCCAACCTGCTGTTGCCGTGGCTGGATGCCCTGGAAGTTCCGGAACCCAAGGTGGTGGTCGGCTCTTCTGATGTGTCCGTATTGCTGTGGTGGTTGCAGGAGCACCGGAATATGGTGGTTTTTTACGGCCCGATGGCTTATGCATCCCTGGCTGAACCCTCGACCGCGGTGGATCAATGCCTGGGGATTCTGGACGGCAGCGCCTCCATGCCGGTTTATTTTGGGCAGCCCCTTGTCAGCGGCAGGACCCGGGGACGCCTCAACGGAGGATGCCTGTCCAACCTGGCCTCCCTGATCGGTACGCCCTGGTTTCCCGACTTGAGCGACCGCATTGTGTTGTTGGAGGACGTGGGAGAACGTCCTTACCGCCTGCATCGACTTTGCTGGCAATTGGTGCAGAGTGGGAACCTTGACGGGGTGAGGGGTATTGCCCTGGGCGAGTTCCCCGGCTGCTTCAATGATCCCGGTGAACGTCAAGCCCTATGGCGGCGACTGGCGGACTTGTTCGCCCCCCTGGGCGTGCCGGTTATGACGGGCCTTCCGCTGGGGCATGCGGATAGTTCGCAAATGATCGCCCTGGGGATAGACATGACCATGGATGTAGATGACACGGCCCGATTGCAACCCATGGAATCCGGCACGGCATCCGCACCGGGAAACTGATTCAGGTTGCCCGGGCTCTTTGGGAGTGATACAATAGCGAATTCAAGGAAACCACGGAATCCACAGGATCCACGATGACATTGAAACCCGAGCCCTCCAGCGCTTCCAATCCCCGGCAAAAGAGTGATCCCGCAGCTGTAGCGCCTCATGGGCGCGCCAGGGTGATTCACCTCAGCGGCATTGCCGGTGTGGGGATGAGTTCCCTTGCCGGACTATTTTGTGCCCGGGGAGACCTGGTTTCCGGTTCGGATACGGCGTTTCATCCCCCGGTGGGGGATGTGCTTGCCGAAATGCCGGCAACGCTGCACCGGGGATTCGCCGCGGACCACATTCCCAACGACGCGGATCTGTGTGTGGTGGGCAACATCGTTTCCCGGGGGAATCCGGAGGCTGAAGCGATATTGAACCGGCATATACCCTATGCATCCATGCCGGCGGCTTTGTTTGACAATTTCATTCGTGGAAAACGTTCCATAGTGGTGGCCGGCACCCACGGCAAAACCACCACGTCGACTTTTCTCGCCTTCTTGTTGACCCTGGCGGGCAGGCACCCCGGTTACTTTATCGGCGGTCGGCCTCTGGATCTGCCGCGGGGCTATGCAGTGGGACGCGGCGAAGATTTCGTTACAGAGGGGGATGAGTATGAAACCGCCTTCTTTGATCGCTCATCGAAGTTTCTCAAGTACCATCCCGACATCCTTGTGCTGACCCCTTGCGAATACGACCACATCGATTTTTTCCCGGACGAAACCAGTTACAAGCAGGCTTTTGCCAACCTGGTCAACCAGGTACCTTCAAGCGGACTCATTGTCAATTGTCAGGATGCGGCCATGAACCGGGAAGTGGTTGCGCGGGCCTATACTCCGGTGATCTCTTACGGGACTCAGGGGAACCGGGATATGGGGATCAAAGGGGTGAAATCCAAATCCGGCGGCGGGTTTTCCTTTGCTCTGGAAACCGAGCAGGGGGATTTGAACCTGGAATCCCCATTACCGGGTGCGTACAATGCGGGAAACCTGGCGGCGGGAATCGCCGTGGCCCTGCACTTGGGCGTACCCGTAGCGATCATTCGCCGGGCGGTTTCCCGCTTCAATGGCGTTGTCCGCCGTTTGCACCGCTTGCGCAGCATTGGTGAGAGTCATTTCTACGAGGATTTCGCTCATCATCCCACTGCTTTGGCCCGGATGCTTGAAAGCCTGAGGGAAATGCATCCCCGACATAAGCTGGTGTGTCTTGTGGAACCCCGCAGCCGCAGCTTGATGCGCGGGGATTTTCAATCCCGCCTGGAAGAAAGCCTTACCCGGGCTGATGAAGTGGTTATCCGCCAGGTCTCTCCGGCCAACAAGGATCCCCAAGCCCGGTGGCTAGACGAAGCGGACTTGGCCGCCGCCCTGGAAAGGTCGGGAAGGAAAGCCCAGGTGGCCCGGGATGACGAGGCTGTTCGGCGCTACGTTCGTGCTCTGGATCTTTCCAGACCGGTGGTAGTGGTCGCGGCTTCCAACGGGGCATTCGGGGGCCTACCTCAATGGTTGGCCAACCTGGATCCTGAGAAAGAGATGAGGATCAAACCATGAAAATCGATGTGCGCTCCCAGGACGGGGGTCGAATGGTATTGGCTTTGAAAGGCGACTTGGACCGTGACGGAGCCCGCAAGTTGACCCGTTTTCTGCTGGGCCGGGACCGCACCGCCGTCACCAGCCTGGAGCTGGACCTGGGAACAGTGAACTTCCTGGGACTTTCCGCAATCGCGGCCCTGCATGAACTGTGCTCCTCCCTGGCGAAACAGGGTGGAACCATGGCCCTGGTCAATGTGTCCAAGCAAGTGGAGTCCGCGCTTTCCCGCATCGGGAAAACTCCGTGTTGGACCTTGCAAAACCCTGATCACTAAAGCGCTAACAAGGATCCAGCCGGTTGAAAGGCCGGTCCCGTTATGGTAAGGTGAATCCATGAATATGACACTGGTTGCCCTTATCTCCCAGGCGGTTCCACAGCAAAACAACTTGTTGAGGCTGGTATTCAAGGCGTCGCCATTTGGAAAACTCATTCTGCTGTTATTGGTTGGATTTTCAGTGATTTCCTGGGCGGTGATTATCTTCAAGATGCTCGAGTACGGAAAGGCCCGACGTCTTTCCGAGCAATTCATGGAACATTTCCGCCGCACCAAGAACTTCTCTGATATCCATAAGTTTGCGGGTATGGCTCCCAAAAGCCCCTTGTCGGAGATATTTCGCAGCGGCTACAAGGAACTTTCTCATCAGCTTTCACCGGGGCGCAATCCCGGAGAAATCGATATTGAAAGCATTCACCGCTCCTTGATGCGCTCATCTTCAAACCAGATTACCCGACTGGAACGCATGAACGGATTCCTGGCCACCACCGCGGCGGTTACCCCGTTTATCGGCTTATTGGGTACCGTATGGGGCATTATGACGGCTTTTCATGAGATCGGCATGCAGATGAATGCCAACTTGGCCACTGTGGCGCCGGGAATCGCAGAGGCGTTGGTGGCCACGGCCATGGGCCTGTTTGCCGCCATTCCCGCGGTGATTTTCTACAACTGGCTGTTGAGCCGACTCAAGGTGCTGATCTCCGGCATGGAGGAATTCATCATGGATTTCCTTAACGCCAGCAGGAAATTAAAATAATGCAGGTAAACAGCAACGGCAAGCTGCGCTCCAGCCTGTCTGAGATCAACGTGACTCCACTGGTCGATGTCATGCTGGTGTTGCTGATCATCTTCATGGTGACGGCACCCATGATGAATTCGGGAATCAACGTAAACCTTCCGGCTGTTGAAACCCGTACCCGCCCGAGTGCCGGCGGCCTGGTGCTCACGGTCACCAAGGATCGCTACATCTATATGGAGGACAGAAACGTCAACCTATACCTGCTGGAATCCCGGATTCGCAGCTACTTTTCAGGCAAGGAGAAAAAGGTGGTGTTTATCCGGGCGGACAAGGATGTCCCCTATGGATACGTCATTTCCGTGCTTGACGTCATCAAGCGAGCGGGAGTTGAAACAGTGGGGATGATCGTCGACAAGAAAGACGAAAAATGAAGTTTCGCGTTGCCTTGACCGTTTCCCTGGTTCTCCACCTGTCTTTGTTTATCGCCATCATGGTCGTGCCCGATATGGATTCCCCCAACGGTACCACTTACTACGTGGATTTGATCAGCCTGCCCGGGGGAGGGCCCGGAAGCGGTGGCACCCCGGCGGCAGCGGGAGGGAATGACGGGGCGACGGCCTCGCCGAAGCCTGAAGAATCCCTGACCGCTCCCGCGGAGCCTGAAGCGAATCCCGATACTGGCGGCTCCATGCGAGACCTGACGGTCAAGAAAACGCCGGATAGCTCCATGCGATATCCGGATAAGAAGAGCCGCAATCGCTGGCAGCCGAAAGAAAAACCCCTCGTGTCCGTGACACGCAAAAAACCCGGCAGCCGCACCACTGACCTGAATAAACGCCCTTCCGGGAGCGGTGCCCCGGGTGTGTTGAGTACCCGTATTTCCGGTGGCGGCTCCGGTTCCGGCGGCGGGGGCGGTGGTGGACTGGGCGCCGGGTCCTTTCCATACGCCTATTACGTACAGACCTTGCGAGACAGGATATCCGGCTCTTGGTACCGCTCGCTGGTGTCACCCGGCCTGCGCGGGAGCCATGTGACCACTGTGTATTTCCGCATCAGCCGCCGAGGGATGGTGGACCGGCTCGAGGTGGAAAAAAGCAGCGGCGTCAGCGCCCTGGACCTTTCGGCCCGGCGTGCTGTGGAAAACGCCGCCCCTTTTCCGCCCTTGCCCGATGATTTTCCCTACTCCCACCTGGTGGTTCATTTTGAATTCGAATGGGTGAAAAAATGACAATGATCCGACGCTTCGTACCACTCTGTTTGTTGCTGGCCATCGGTTTGAGTGCTCAGCAGGAGATCCGTATCCGTATCAGTGACGGCGTATCCATGATCCCCGTGGCTTTTCCCGCGGTGACCTATTCATCCCAGTCAGCCGTAAAGGAAGAGTCCGTGCGCAAGGATATCGAGACGACCTTGTGGAACGACTTGGAGTTCTCACGGGTATTCCGCATGATTCCGCAGGCTCATTACCGCTATATCCGTACCTTTGACCCCCGCAACATCGAGTTTCGCGACTGGGAGTCCATCCAGGCGAACATCCTGATCTCCTGCCAGGTGGAGATGCCGGAGGCCCAGCGTATCGTCATGTCATTCCGGGTGTATGACGTACGCAACGGCGGGCGATTCATTTTTGGGCGCAATTTTGGCGGCAAGCGTGAATTCGCGCGCTTAATCGCCCATCGTGCCGCCGATGAAATGATGAGTCAGTTCGGGGAGATGCCCTTGTTTACTTCCAAGGTCGTTTTCGTGTCCAACCGGGACGGCAATGAAGAGATCTACATGATGGACTACGATGGCGGCCGCCAGCGCCGCATCACCATAAACACATGGATGGATGTTTTGCCCTCCTGGAGCCGGGATCACGAGAAAATCCTGTTCACTTCTTATCGCAACAACAACCCCGACCTGATCCTTTTTCATCTTTACACCGGCAAAACGGAATTCCTTTCCACCCGCAGGGCCAACTACTGCGCCGACTGGGCTCCAGACGGCAACCGCATTGTGTATACCTCCACCAAGAGCGGGAATGCGGAATTGTACATTCGGGATATGGATACCGGCCGTGAACACAGACTGACCTTCAACCGCGTCATCGACACCACGCCCAATTGGAGCCCCAGTGGACGGGAGATCGCTTTTACCTCGGCTCGTACGGGCACTCCGCAGATCTACATAATGGACGCGGAAGGCACCAATGTGCGGCGCCTGACCACTGAAGGCAATTACCATGATTCCCCCGAGTGGTCTCCCGACGGGACGCGGATCCTGTTTGTCTCCAGAATCGAGAACCGCTTCGACATCTATACCTACAACGTGCGTGCAAACACCATCACAAAGCTGACCGAGAATGCAGGCAGAAATGAAAATCCCTCTTGGTCGCCCGACGGCCGCCACATCGTCTTTACTTCCAACCGTGGCGGAACCTACCAGTTGTACGTCATGGACTACGATGGCGCAAACCTGAAACGCCTTACCAGCAAAGGCGAAAACAAAATGCCAAAGTGGCAGAAATTCACTCATCGGCGGTTTGACAATTGATCCGGCCTGTACTATAAGGTAAACTGATTTATAGGAGGAGAATTCATGAAAAAACTACTGACCGTCTGCGTGCTTTGTCTCGCCATGCTCACCTTCTTCAACGGCTGCAAGAAAGAGGTCCAGACCGAACCCGAACCGCAGCCCGTGGTGGAAAAGGTTGAAGAGCCGGCGCCTCAACCCGAGAAGCCCCAATTAACCGAAGAAGAGATCTTCATGCAGAAGACCCTGGATCAGATCAACCGCGAGGGTCACATGAAGATGATTCACTTTGACTTCGACAAGTACTTTATCCGCGAGGACATGAAACCCATCCTCCAGAAAAACAGTGACTGGCTGCTGAATCACAAGAGTGTGGAAATCGTTGTGGAAGGCCATTGCGATGAGCGGGGAACCGTTGAATACAACATGGCATTGGGCGAAAAGCGTGCCGAAGCAGCCATGAAGTACCTGGAATCCCTGGGTGTTCCCGCTGAACGCATGCGCATTATTTCTTACGGTAAAAACCGCCCGCTGGTCAAAGGCGTGGATGAAGATTCTCACTTCATGAACCGTCGCTGTGAATTCAAGGTGGTCAAAAAATAGTCGTTTAGACTGAACTGCCAATGAAACAACGCGTTGCGCTCTTTTTGGGGTTGGCTGTACTCTTAAGTGGCACCTTGTTGCCCATACGCAAGGACACGAAGCTGTTGTTGGACGAGATCCAGAAGTTATCGTCGCAGATCAAGACTTTAAGCGATGATATCGCCTCCGTGCGACAAAAGCTTCGCATCATGGAAGACAAGATCAATGCGCTGGTGCGCACCGGGGCGGATGAGACCCAGAACCGGGAGAATGTGGCCCTGAGTCTCCAATTCCTGAAAGAAGAGATCAACGAGATGAAGAACAAGGTTTCGGAAGTCATCGATCGCCTGAAGTCCGCCCCCCCGGTCGTTTCCGGGGCGGCGACTCCAGGTGGCGAAGATGCCGTGAGCGAAGACATTCAATCTCCGGAAAACACTTATTACACGGCTTATTCCGACTACATGAAAAAGAATTACGATCTTGCTATCCAGGGTTTCCAACAGTTTATCAACCTATTTCCCCAGAATGTCCTGGCCGACAATGCTCTCTATTGGATAGGCGAGTGCTATTATTCTCAAAAGATGTTTGATCAGGCCGTAGCCACTTTTTCCCGCCTCATTGACAACTATGCAGATGGCGATAAAACTGCGGCGGCGACACTGAAAAAAGGATATGCGCTGATCGAAATGGGCAGGGAGAGCGAGGGGATTTCCGTTCTGCGGCAGTTGATTACGCAATTCCCCCTTTCCGAAGAAGCATCCCTGGCCCAGCAGAAAATTCGCGATATCAGTCAATAGAGGTGATGAACATGAGCCATGTCAGGAGCATGAACCGGGTGATCCTTGTGGGCCGGGTGGGCAGAGACCCCGAGGTTACCCATATCCCCAGTATTGAGCGGGATGTCGCCAAATTCGGGCTGGCCACCAGTGAAGGCTACATGGACAAGAGCAACCAGTGGAAGGAATCCACGGAATGGCACAACATCGTGGCTTGGGGTGGGCAGGCGCAAAAAGTGGAGCGCAGTGTCAGCAAAGGAGATATGGTACTGGTTGAGGGCAAGATCAGGACCCGGAAATGGCAGGACAAAGAGGGCCAGGAACGGCGAACCACGGAGATCCACGTTGACGGCCTCGTGGTGTTGGACAAGATCAATCGCGGCGGCGGTGGCTACCGCGGTGGCGGTGCTCCGGACGGCGGCGGTGACCGCGGCCCCAGGACAGGTGCTTCAGACGGCCCCAAGGAACCGCCGGTACGTGATATCAACGAATTTCCTTATGATGACAGTCAAGGCGACCCCTTCTAATCATGGCCTTTGTCAATTACAACAACAAGGAAATCACGGTTAAAATCGTGTATTACGGTCCTGCGTTAAGTGGGAAAACGACCTGCCTTAGGCATATTTACGCCAGCCGTAGTTTGAAAAAGAAAGGCAAACTGATCACCCTGGATACCGATGGCGACCGCACCCTGTTTTTCGATTTCCTGCCCCTTGAGATCGGCAAACTCGGTGAGTATTCCGTCAAGATTCAATTGTACACGGTACCCGGACAGGTGGCTTACGATACGACGCGAAAATTGGTCCTGCAGGGAGCGGACGGCATTATTTTCGTCGCGGATTCCCAGGTAGCGGTTCGTGAACAGAATATCGCCAGTTACAAGAACATGAAACGCAACCTGGCCTTAAACAACATCTCTTACAACGAGATTCCCATTATCCTCCAGTACAACAAGCGCGATCTCCACGAAATTCTGCCTGTAGATGACCTGAACAGCGAACTGAACGGTGACAACAAACCGTACTTTCCGACTGTGGCCACTTCAGGCGACAATATATTGGAATCCCTGCATACCATCATGCGCCTGGTGGTGATTTCACTCAAGAACAGGCTGTCGGTGTTTCAAAAAGACAAGACGGTCATGTTCTCACGCGACGAAATCACCACTTCGTCCCCGGAATCTCCTGAACCCGCCGCAAAAGAGGTTCCCGGTAAAATACCTGAACTCGATGTAGCGGACACCGAATCCGAGGACATATTCGAGTTGGACAGCCCCATTGACGATGCTGAACCGGAAGGCGATGAAGAGGCCATTTTTGACCTTGGCGAAGATGCATCCGTGGTCTCCATTGACAATGGGGACGCCATTGAAGTGCCGGATTTCAACCATCATGAAGACTCCGCTTCCCCCCCCCTGGAGGAAGCCCGCAAACCCGGCGGTCAGGACAGTACCGACTATTGGGACGAGGGAAAGGACGGGAACATCAGAATTCGTGTTGACGATTCCGCAGATATAAAGGTGATCCCCGTCACCCTGGTGTTGCCAAAAGGAAATGGGAAAGCCAGGGTGGACATCCGTCTTGCCTTGACCATTGAGACAGAAGATTGATCATGCCGTCATGAAGTTCCGATGGGTGTGCTTACTGCTGCCGGCGCTGGTTCCGTTGCTGGTCTGGAGTCAGGGAACCCAATCACTGGTCGATAAAACCGCCGCCGCAGTCGCGGAGGTGATGGCCAATCGCTACAATCCCCGAGTCACCGTCGTTTCTTTTGAAAATCATACCGAGTTGTCAGACCTGGCGGCCCAGAAGTTTTATCAACTCATGGTCTCCCGCCTTGAATCACCACCCCGGCGGGATTTTATCTTCTTTGACCGGATGCTGGCGTTCAACAACGGCAGCGGCCGATTCAATTCCCAACGGCTGGATGACATCAATTTCCTGATCGCTTTGAAGTTGATCCGGTCCGGAGCCCGCATAGGGGTGGGAATTACGGTGTTCTCACGAAGATTGGATCGTATGGTCGCGGTGAAATACGTGTCGGAAAGCATACCCGCTGCGGAGCTCCGCCTATTGGAACTGCATGAGCGTGCTTTTGCAACCTCCGGCTTTGCCATGGCCGCACGCATGGAGTCGGACCGGAACCTGATGGATGTCTGTTCCCATGCTGAACCGGACGGCAGTGAGCGACATTATTTTTTCCTTCCGGACAAGGTTGAAGTTTTTGAATGGCGGTCCCGCCGCATGCTCAGATTGTTGACTTTGCCCCTGGAGTGGAGCCGCCCGACCACCCCGGCAAGGCATGTGGAAGGCCATATACTGGTTTTCCACAACAATGCAGGTACATGGTTGACCGCTGGAACCAATACCTCTGCGCGCTGCCTGGTATTTCTGCGTCGGGATGGACGCTGGGAAGAGCAGGAAGCCCTGGATTTCGTGCCCATCCGTCACTTGGTCATCAACGATAACTTCTATCTGGCTGGAATGCGTTATGCCGGCGGACTCAACTACTTCCGCGGCGGATTGATTTTGATGCCGCTGACCGGGGGACGGCCCGATCGGTCCCGGGTGTATGAAAAACCTTTACCGGATGCCTATGCCATTGATTTCAGCGCGCGGGAGGGACGGCTTGCCGCCCTGCATCTGGTGGACCGGGAATACCGGTATCGGGTTTTTACAACGGATTTCGAGAGCTCCACGGCGGATGAACGGCTGCGCGGCGCCGCCCTGGCTGCATTGGGCACGGATTGGGTGGCCGTTTCTGATTATTCCCGTGGAAAAGACCGGGTGTTTTTCTTTAAGTCCGGCGACGGGGGTTTGCGGGAAGCGTATGAAGGAGAGTTCACCCACCAGGAGATCCGGTTTATCAGCCCCGGAAAATGGGAGGGGAAAACGGGCTTCTGGATATGTCTGGCTGGAACCGGAAACACAGACGCCAAAACGGAGTTGCAGTTCTGGCGTAAGGCGGTCGTTCCGGAAGCTGAAACAAAGCAAACCACCGATGTTTCCGGGGAGGTTGAAGATGTCACGGACTAGGTGGATCTTCGCCGGTTTCCTGTTGGCGGCTTCACTGCTCTCCGCAGCCATTAAACCTACTTTTGGTGGTGAGATTCGCATCCGCCTGGGTGAACCGGCCACTTTTGCATTCTCTCCTTCAAATTACTCCAACTTGGTGTTTTACTCCCTGATCTACGAGAATTTTTTCTACCTGGGAGTGGACAACAAACTGCGCACGAACCTGTTTTCAGGTTATCGCTATAACAGCAAGGAGCATACACTAACGCTGGACTTGCGACCGAACTTGAGCTTTTCCGATGGCAGCCCGGTGACATCCGGCCATGTGTACAAATCCCTTGAGACCTTTGTTTCGCGAAACCTGCTGCGGGCGCGAAAACTGGGCAAAAGCATCCGGCGCATGCGGGTGGATGGGAATTCGGTGGTGATTGAGTTTGCGTACCACATTCCAGATGTTGTCTTTCTTCTGGCCGTGCCCGAATTGATCCTTCAGGCCGATCGCAGCAGTACCTTCTCCGGTCCATTCGTGCCGGTAGAATGGGAACAGGGCAGCCATATCCGTTTGCAGGCCAACATTCATTACCCCGGGGGCCGCAGTTATCTGGATCATGTCCGGGTGGTGTTCACGGATGCCCAGAGTCCGGATATTTTCCTTTCCACTCCAGGCCGGTTCGACGAGAAATCCTTTAGCGAATACAATGCCGGGATTTTTCAAAATATCTACTTGTGTTTTCCCGGTGAGACAGTGGGTAAGAATACGCGCATGGCCTTGTATTCGCTCTTCCGCGAGTATTTTCTGTCCCGGGGATATGCGGAACTCAATGCCTTGACAACGGACAGCGAATCACCGGTGACCATCAACATGAGACGCCTATCCCTGCGGCGGGTTCGTTCCGTGTTGCGTTCTTCACGAATCCAGGTTTATTTGCAGTCCTCCATGAAACGTGAAGAGGAACCATTGTTGAAGTTTCTGGAAAGCAAGGGCATCTCCATTCAAAGCCGTTTTATCGAAGACGGGCAATTGCGAAATTTCTTGCAAGGCGCCTCCATGGAATACCTGATTCTGGAAAAGGTATTTCAGCAGCAGATGCCTTTGGAGGAAAAGATCCGGCGCATTGTGTCGGAGTTGACCTTCGGACGTTTCAACGCCCAATACCTGCAGCTTGTCAATGAACTCCAGGAAGTCAACCGGTTAAACAACGAGGAGATGCTGCTGGATCAGGTGGCCAGGATCATAGGTCGGATTATTGATGATGCCTTTCTGATCCCATTGTGTCAGAAACGCTATTCAATGTTCGTGAGCCGCAGGCTCAGGGGGTTCCATATGGACGTGTATGGGCGCCCCCTTCTGCAGGGAGTTTATCAGCCATGAAGATGACTTTAAAAAGATTCGTTGGAATACCTTTGGTGGCCCTGTGCCTGATACTGCTCCTGGCTCCGGCGCAGCCTTTGCCGGCCATGGAATTCGGAGCGTATGCCGGCACGTTGAACGAAGCGGGTACCACCCTGCTGGGGTTAACCCTGGATTCCGGGTTTCTCGTTCCCATGTTGAAAGTGGAAACCGAGGCGTATATGTTCATCGGCAATGATAGAACCGGGAAAGTGATGACCCTTGGTCTCAAACTTCGCCCAGCCCTGGGCTCAGTGGCACCCTATGCGGTGGCGGGGGTTGGCACCGAATTTCAACGCCTGGATCTGTCAGCGGCCAAGGATCGCTATTTTACTTTTGTCGGTGGCGGGGTAGTGGTTAAATTGGCCGCGGTTTTCTTTCTGCGTTTGGATGTTCGCTTCCAGCAACACGGCAAAACTCGGATCGATTTGCCGGATACACCCAAAGTAAATTATTCCCGCTTCAGCGCCGGCATCTTGTTGCGCCTCTAGTGTCGCGGGCTACTGCCAGCGTTTGTATATCTTGATATAACTGTCTTTCTTTAGTTTCTCCAGGTATTCTTTCTGCTTGATCTCGTGACGCGCTGCCATTATGGTCCGGCGGATCCGGTCGCGCACTTCCTCGTATTCCACCAGGCGGGAAGGGGTGAATTTTACCAGTTGCAGAATGTACCAGCCGCTTGTCGTGCGAACCCATTGCGAGGTTGCGCCGGGCTTCATGGTGGCAGCGACTTTTTCCAGCTCGGGATCCATCTCTCCGGCTTTGAATTCCCCCAGGTGGATATTTTTTTCGCTTTCTTGTCCGAGTTCGGTGTATTCTTGCGCAACGGTTGAAAAGTCTTTGGATTCCAGGGCCTTGAGCACGGCGTCGGCCTTGGATTGCAGGGAAGCTTCGTCCGCATGGTTCTCTGGATTCAGGTAGATGGCGTTCAGATCGAATACGGCCGGCAGGGTGTAGTCGTTTAAATGCTCCTTGTAGTAGGCCATGATCTCCGCGTTGTCAATCTTTATCTTGCTGGTAATCTCTTCATAAACCAGGCGTTGCTGCATGCGATAGAGTTTCTGCTGTTCCCGGAAAGTGGTGTAATTGAGCCCTTCACGGCGCAAGGCCGCCTTCAGATCCTCTTCGGTGTTGAAGTTGTTTTGTTTCATGATCTCCTTGATCATGACATCCACGTCGTTGTCTACATCGTATTCGCGGCGTTTGGCTTCGGCGATGAGGAGCTTGCGTTCAATGAAGGTGTCCATCAATTCGAGCCGCATTCGCTTCAGGGCTTCTTCCAGTTTTTCTCCCTCGAACTGATCGCGCAGGTTGCGGATCCATTCCGCTTCCGCACTGCGCAGCTCGGAATAAGTGATGGCTTCGCCGTTCACTACGGCATAGATCTCTTCAATGACTTCGGTGGCTTGGAGTGCAGCCGTTGCCAAAAGCACAATCAGGGTGGCCATGAGGCCTATCTTAGTCTTTTTCATGCTCGTCATCTCCTGTTTCGGAAGTGTAAGTGAAACCCAGGTTCTGGGGAAAACGGCTTATCTGCAGCGTATCCCTGGCCTGTTGCAGCGCAGCGTCGTAGGCGGCCCGCACTTTCCGGGACATCAGTTCGCTGCGAATCTGTTCCCGCACCCGCTGCAGGGGGAGGGTGCGGCGGTTGCTGCGCCGGGTGACCTTGAATATATGAAACCCGAACTTGGACTCCACAACCGGGCTGATCTGATGAGCCCGCAGGGAAAACACCACGTTCTCCATCTCTTCGGGCAAGGTGCCTTTTTCAAAAGTCCCCATGTAGCCGTTGTTGGGAGCTTCGGGTGATATGGAGTGGGTGCGGGCGAGTTCTTCAAAACGATCGGGGGTGTTTTGCAGGATGCCGCGCAGCTCGATGGCTTTTTCTTTGTCGGAAACCAGGATTTGGTAGAGGTGGACTTCTGCATCCAGGCGGAATTCCTCACGGTTCCGGCGGTAGTGGTCACTGATCTCCCGTTCACTGACTTCCTGGTTTTGATAGTAGTTCAAGTAGAGGTATTTCTGAATCAGGGCCATTTTCAAGAGTATCGGGCGTGGCAGTGAATCCGCAGGCAACTGGAACTTTTCGCTCAACTCGGGCAGTTCCTCTGAAGAAACGGTGACTCCAGCCTGGTCCGCCAAGTACCCCATTATCTGGTACTCTTCGAAGTTGTCAAACAGGCGCGACAGCAGTTTGGCATGCTTGGTTTCCAGATCCAAGTCCGGATAACGACTGGACAGGTAGGCGGAGAAATCGTCGCGATCAAGGCGAAGTTCGTCAATCTGCAGCACCGTTGGTGATTTCTCGGGAACCGAGATCGGGGTGGATTCCTGCTTTGGCGGCGGGACGTTTTTGTCGCCCTTGCAAGCCGTACCAAGCATGGCCAGCAGGGTCAGGAGGCAAGAAAGGCCAATGGATTTTATGCTCATTATATGCCGGCATTATAGCCCAAACGGGCGGTTGTTTCAATGTAACTCCATGCTTATTCAGATGCCGGTCTAAGGGAAAGGGTTTCGGGGTTCGCGGTTGGAACGGATGAATTCGAGGAATTCGGCGGGCATGGGGCTGTACACATGCAACGCCAGTCCGGTTTCCGGGTGGTTAAAGCGGATATCATGCGCGTGGAGTGCAAGCCGCGGAAAATCGTCCTGTGTCTTTCCGTACCACTCATCGCCCAGGATGGGGGTGCCGAAATGACGCATATGTACACGCAGCTGGTGTGTGCGTCCGGTGAGGGGATTGAGGCGCAGCAACGAACAATCTTTCAAGCGCAAGAGGAGTTCGAAACGGGTGACCGCATCTCGCACGCCGACTTCGTCAGTTCTACGGGCCACGGTGATGCGGCGGCGGTCACGCCGGCTGCGCACAAGGGGTGCGTCGATGACCCCCGTGGGTATGCGCGGAATGCCGTGCACCAGTCCCAGGTAGGATTTGTGAATCTGGCGCTGGTTGAATTGGCGCATCAGGCGGCGCATGCTGCGCCGGTGGCGGGCCAGGATCAACACCCCGGAGGTATCGCGATCCAGGCGGTGGACGATGCCCGGCCGTTCGCTATCCGCACAGCTGGCGGCCGCCTCGGGGTAATCGCGCAGAAATATATCCATGATTGTTTCCCGGCGTTCTCCCGCACCAGGATGCACGGCAATGCCTACGGGCTTGTGGATAACGAGAATGTCGTCATCGCGATACAACAAGTGCAAGTGGTTGGAAGACTGAGGCAGGGCTTCTTCCTGGGCCGGCATTTGCAGTTCCAACCGGTCACCGCTATGCACAATGCGGCTTTTGCGCAGCTGGATCCGGCCGTTTACTTGCAGCTCACCCTCGGCGATGCAGCGTTCAATACGCGAGCGGCTAAGGTGGGGGAATAAGGCGGCCAGGCAACGGTCCAGCCGGTTGCCATCCAGCTCGGGTGGGACGGTGACGTTTCCCTTCATTCGTCAGGTATTCCACCGTTCAGGCGGAGGCGCACTTACCCCGCCAGATGGACAAAGCCAACAGACAGACGCCTATGGTGATGGCGGAATCGGCCACGTTGAAGGTCGGCCACGACCAGGAACCGAAAGTGAAATGAAAAAAGTCCACCACGGAGCCGGAAATCAGGCGATCCAGGAGGTTTCCCACGGCTCCGCCGGCAACCAGTGACAACCCGGCCAGCTCCAGGCGGCATTCCCGGGAGATACGCAGAAAAAACACAATCACCAACACCAGGGCTATCATGGAAAGCATGGTGATCGCCTTTTGCAGCCAGGTGCCGGAAGCCCCGGAAAAAAAGCCCCAGACCGCACCGGGGTTGCGAATGTAAAGGATCGAAAAGAAACCGGGAATGACGTCAATTCGCTCAAAAAGGTGCATGCCCTTTTTCACGATGGTCTTGCTGACCTGATCCAGGATGACGATCGATCCAGCCAGGAGCAGAAAAGCTGCCTTGCCTTTAAGTCTGTGCATTCATGGCCTCGATTACCTTGCGACAGCGGGGACAGAGGTCCGTATGGAGACCCTTGGCATTCGTTGTCGCGGCAAAGCGCCGCCAGCAGCGGGGGCACTTCTGCCCCTTGAAAGGCGTAACGGTAACGACGGTCTCATCACCCGTGGAAAACGATACGGCAGCGACGACCAGAATTTCCTGGAGAAGTTCGGCCGAGGATTTCAGCAGCGGAGAATGCTCCGGATTGAGGGTGATGGAAAGGGCTGCTTCCAAGGAATCACCGATCTCTCCGCGTTTACGGGCTTCTTCGAGTTCTTTTAGGGCGATCTCCCGGACTTCCATGACCGCTTGCCAGCGCCGGCCGTCCACCCGGTCGCGCAAGTCCTTGCGCAGGGTTGGAAAGAGGTGGAGATGAACCGAATCATCATCACTCTGGGTACCGGGCAGGTGTTGCCAGGCTTCCTCGGAAGTGAAAACCAGAACGGGTGCCATCAACAGCAGGGAATCTTGCAAAATGTGGAAAATCGTCGCTTGGGTGGCGCGGCGTTCTCCGGAATCACCGGCGTTGCAATAGAGGTTGTCTTTGTTGAAATTCAGGTAAAAAGAACTGAGGTCCACCGTAAAGAAATTGACAAGACTGTGGAAGGCCACGTGGGTGTCGTATTGGTCGTAGGCGGCCAAGGCCTGTTCCTTGATCTCTTCGAAACGCGCCAAAATGAACAGGTCTGTCTCCTGCAATTGGCAGGAGTCCAGGGTATGGCGTTGGGGGTCGAAATCATCGAGTACTCCCAGCATAAATCGCCAAGTGTTGCGGATCTTGCGGTAACTCTCAGTGGCTCTGGAAATGATTTCGTTTCCCAGGCGGATGTCCTCCCGGTAGTTGGCCATGGCCACCCAGAGGCGCAGGATTTCCGCTCCCCGGGATTCAATGATTTTTTGCGGCGGGATGACGTTGCCCAGGGACTTGGACATGGCTTTGCCTTCATGGTCCAGGGCCCAGCCATGGGTGACTACCGTGCGGTATGGCGCAGCCCCCCGCGCACTTAGGCCGACCAGCAGAGCTGAATGGTACCAGCCGCGGAATTGGTCCCCGCCTTCCAGGTATACGTGGGCGGGATAGCCATGGTCTTTGCGGGTTTCCAATACGGAAATGGATGAACCGGACTCGAACCAAACGTCCAGGATGTCCATGCCTTTGCGGAAATCGGCCGTACCGCAGGCCGAACAGGTGGTGCCGGCCGGAATGAACGCCGCCGCCGTCTGGGTGTACCAGGATTCCGATCCTTCCGCTGCGAAGGTGTCACGGACCTGGTCGATGACCTTGCCTTCCAATAGGGGTTCACCGCATTTCTCGCAATAGAAAACGGGAATGGGAACTCCCCAATCGCGCTGCCGGGAAATGCACCAATCAGGGCGGTTCTCCAGCATGGAGATCATGCGTTCGCGGCCCCAGCCAGGCAGCCATTCCACCTCCCGGGCCGCCTCCATGGCGCGTTTGCGCAAATCCACGGTGTCCATGGAGATAAACCACTGGGCGGTGGCGCGGTAGATCACCGGATTGTGGCAGCGCCAGCAATGGGGATAGGAGTGGGAATATTTCTCCCGGTGCAAAAGGAAGCCGCCTTTATCAAGGTCTGCCAATACGGCGGCGTTGCCTTCATGGATGGGGATACCGGTATACGGGCCCGTGGTCGCATCGAAACGACCGTCGTCCTCGACCGGGGAGTAGATGTCCAATCCATAGCGCAGGCCAGACTGATAGTCCTCTTCACCGTGTCCCGGGGCGGTGTGAACGCAACCGGTGCCCTGGTCCAGCATAACGTAGTCCGCCGTGATCAGCAGGGATTCACGGTCATAAAGGGGGTGGCGGGCTTTTGCACCTTCGAGCCGTGAGCCCGGGAATTCAAAGACAATGCTGTAATCCTTTTGGGCCGTCTCGGCGATCACCGGGATCAGACGCTTGGCCGCGATGAGGCGTTCGCCGTCCATTTCAAACACGGCGTATTCGGCCTCCGGATGGAGGGCAATGGCCAGGTTGGCGGGGATGGTCCAGGGTGTGGTGGTCCAGATCAGCACCGAAAGGCCGTTACCGGCATGGGGTTGGAGGAAACCCGGGGGATCGGGCAGGGGAAAGCGAACCGTGATGGAATGGGATTCATGGTCGTGGTATTCAACTTCCGCCTCCGCCAAAGCGGTACGGCAATGGGTGCACCAATATACCGGTTTCTTTCTGCGGTACACATTGCCCGCTTCCACGAAAGATTTAAAATACTCGATGACGCCAGCTTCGTATTCATGTTGCAGGGTCGTATAGGGGTTGTCCCAGTCTCCCATTACGCCCAGCCGCATGAATCCTTCGCGCTGGATGTCCAGGTAGCCCAGGGCGTATTCGCGGCAGATTTTGCGGAATTCGGTTACGGACATCTCGGCTTTGCTTTTGCCGAGTTTCTGGTCTACCTGGTGTTCAATGGGCAGGCCGTGACAGTCCCATCCGGGGACATAGGGGGTGCGGTGTCCCTGCATGGAACGGATGCGTACAATGAAGTCCTTGAGGATCTTGTTCAAGGAGTGGCCCAGGTGAATGTGGCCGTTGGCGTAAGGAGGGCCGTCGTGCAGGATGAATAGCGGTCCCTCGCGCCGGGCTTCGAGAATTCGGTGGTAGATGTCTGTTTCCTGCCATCTGCGGATGATATCGGGCTCCTTCTGGTTCAGCTGGGCCTTCATCGGGAAGGCCGTGCGCGGAAGGGTCAGCGTGTCTTTCCATTTTGGCGTATTGTCATCTGCCATCCGTTTATTCTCCATTTTCGGGATTTGGATAAAAGAGGGGAATCAAAGGAATATTCTGCCCCATTTTTGGCTGAGAGTCAAGGCAAGGAAGGTTGAATGGGGCGGCTTCCGTCTTATCTAACCGCCACCCGACTGATCAACTTAATCCATCAGTCGAACATGGAGGCGAAAATGTGAGGCGTATTGCGCCAGTTCGGGCTGATGCGCACGTGCAGGTCCAGAAAGACCTTCAGGTCGAAGTGTTCTTCCAATTCCCGCCGCGCATTGATGCCGATTGTTTTGATCATGGAACCGTTTCGCCCTATGATGATTTTTTTTTGGGAACGGGTTTCCACGAGGATTTCCGCGCTGATGACCACCACCTGCTCACGACGCTGGAGTTCCCGCACCACCACCATGGTTGTGAAAGGGAGTTCGTGATGGGTTTGTTGCAGTAGTTGTTCGCGGATCAGCTCCGAGGCGTAGAAAAATTCACTCTGATGCGTTAGGGCGTCCTCGGGGAACAGGGGGGGGCCCAAGGGCAGGTATTCGAAAATCAGGTTTTCCAAGCGGTCGACATTCAGGCCGTTGAGTGCGGAAAGGGGGACGATCTCTTTCCAGGGGAAACGGTCCTTTAAGGCGGCCATCCTTTCGAGGCTGCGGGAGCGGCGGAACAGATCGATCTTGTTTATCACCAGGATGACGGGTTTGCGGGAATTTGTCAGCAACTCAATGATAAAGGGGTCATCGCGTTCATCGCGTACTTCCGTGAAGTAGAGTACCAGGTCGGTGTCGCGCAGCGACATGTGAACATCCTTCATCATTTTTTCGTTTAAGCGGGAACGCGGCTGATGGATTCCCGGAGAGTCGAAGAACACCGCTTGGCCCTTTGGCGTGGTGTGGATCCCCAGGATGCGCTTGCGCGTGGTCTGGGGCTTGTCGGATACGATGGAAATCTTGGCCCCCATTACGGCGTTGAGAAAAGTGGACTTGCCCACATTTGTGCGCCCGATCAAGGCTACATAGCCGGAACGGGGGGCTGTTGACTCACTCATCGGCCCGGATTACCTTGACTTTCTGAATGCGGTTTTTGTCCACTTCCACCACTTCCAGGATGTAACTTGCCAACTCCACACGGTCGCCGGGATCCGGGATCTTGCCCAGTCGGAAGCTGATCAGGCCACCCACGGTCTGATAATCTTCCTCTTCATCAATCTTTATCTTCAGGGCTTCGGCCAGGTCAAAGACATCCGTATCTCCGCGCACCATAAAACCGTCCGCATCGGGGACGATCATCTGGGTGTCATCGTCGTATTCGTCCCGGATATCCCCCACGATCTCCTCGATGATGTCTTCCATGGTGACCACACCGGACACGCCGCCGAATTCATCCACAACCACGGCGAATTTCTGCTGGGACAACTGCATCTCCCGCAGCAGCTCGGGAACACGCATGGTTTCCGGAACAAAAAACGGCGGACGCATCAATTTGTGGAGGTGAAAGTCAGCCTCTCCCAGCCAGGTGAACACGTCTTTTGAGAGGATCACGCCTTCGATCTGGTCGATACGGTCGGATACCACCGGCAGGCGGGATTTTTTGGACTCGATGATGACCTGGATCAGGCCGTCCAGGTCCGTGGAAAGATCCACATAAACCATGTCCACCCGCGGGGTCATGATCTCTTTGACCAGGGTGTCACCGAAATCAATGACCGATGCGATCATCTCCTTGTGTTCGGTTTCCAGCACGCCTTCCCGGGCACTCTCCTCAAAAAAGACCTCCAATTCCTTGTCACTGGGATCGTCGTCTTCCTCATGGCGCCGTTCGCTGCGGCGATGGAGAAAATGCCGGAAGACCCGGTTGGGAATGTAGAAAACGATCCAGGGCAGGGGGATGAGGAAAAGGAGGCGCCGCAAGAGTTTTTCACGATGGTAATGGGTGAAGGTGGAAAGAAGCAGTTGAAAAACAAAAACGAAAAGCAGAATGAGCACCAGGGCGCGTACCACCGGATCGTTGACCAGTGTCCGTGCGGCCGCCAGGGCGGCGGCGAACAATCCCAGTTGCAGGCAGATGGAGAATCCCATCAAGGCGAAAGAGATGGCGTGGTAATGGGCCACCAGGTCCAATCCTTCACCGGGAGGGCGTTCGATGTCTTCAAGGTATCCGGTCAGGGCAATGCGGGAGAAACTGCGAAAACCGGCCTGCAGCATGTAGAACAACACCGTGAATACCAGCAGGAGGGCGAAAAGAAATGGGTTCATGCGGCTTTCTCGATATCTATAAGCGGATCATTCATAAGAGTGCGTCAATTGTATCAAGGGTTATCGATTTTGTAAAGCCAGAACCCCATAAGTCCCTAGTCGCCTGGCCATTTCCCATTAGATCGGCACATGCACGACGGAAAGATCGTCGGTGTTGAGAATGGCGAATGAGGACGGGGAAGACCAGCTGCCGCATTCGCCTGGATTGAGAATCAACGTGCCGTTTTCGTGATGGCACTCCGCTGAGTGGGTGTGGCCGTATAGAACAATGTCGGTTGAACCGCTATTGGCCAAATCCGCCAGGTTCGCGGGTTCGTGCATCATGATCACACGCTTGCCCGCCAGGCAAAAAGCCAGCGGCCCGATGTCGATGCTTCCGCCTATGTCATGGAAAGCCCGCCGTAGTTCGCTGCGTTCGTAATCGCAATTGCCGAAAACGGCGCGAATCCGGCCAGGAAAAGACGCCAGCGCCCTTACGGCGGCGGGGGAGGTGATGTCGCCCAGGTGAAGCAGTTCCCGGCAGCCGCTGTGGGCTGCGATTTGGGCCGCCCGGCAAATATTTTCGTTGTGGTCGTGGGAATCGGAAATAACGGCAATGAGCATGGGTTTCCTATATCATTTATACCAAAGGCGGCATTATACCATGGATGCGGCCGGGATCGAATAAAGAAAATCTCCGCCCGCCCCGTTTCACATCGGCCGTTCGCCGTTTGCCGCGGTCCGTATTGGTTTAATGGCCTTGGAAAGGAAGCAAGACCGCCGGGGACAGCCGCTGCATTTTCACCTTCTTCCCTCTTTAACTTTTCAGCTCTGCAACTATTGGTTCTCTTACAGATTGTGTGGGTTATCAGATCAGAAAACCATCTGGCGATCCTCTCCACGCCAAAGAAGCCGCGGGGATAAGACAAAAGCGAAAGCAAACGCAGGTTCAGGGAACCCATGGGCTGAGGGGGACGGCCGAAGGTAAAATGATGCCCCGGATTACATCCCAAACATCCACCGGGGTCGTTTT
>Ga0272443_10001091_pt1 | contig 42772 bp, 40 predicted proteins | sample SSMAcet12_FD_193581 | JGI IMG/M metagenome (GOLD analysis project Ga0272443, IMG submission 193581) | Marine sediment archaeal communities from Little Sippewissett salt marsh, Falmouth, MA, United States - SSM-Acet-12 | ecosystem: Environmental > Aquatic > Marine > Wetlands > Sediment ...
CTGTACACATTAAGGAGCAGGAATACATTATCGTTATACAGCAATTCCAGGTTCTTGTTGAATACCGTTAAGTATTCTTCGTCGTCGGCCAAATATTTTGGGATATCAAGAACGACAAAAATCTCAAAGTTTCGCCCTCGCCAATTATCACACGTATCTTCCAACAGCTGGATGCGGCGCGCTGTTTCATCGTAATCATTCAAACACGTAGATGTGCATGTGAACGTAAAGTACTGACTCATTTCCTGGAACTTTGGATCGGTGACAACATCATCCAGATTGGATGCGCTGAATATATCTGTTGGCCCCAAGAACAATTCGTTGAAATCATACCCCGCATCTCTCCATTGGCGGACAAGATCGCAAGTCACGTCAAGATCATCTCCCAAGAAAGGAAGTTTTTTGTTGACGAAGCATCCAGGACACTTATGTTCACAACCACCCAACAGATCCAATGTCAGATCTATTGACATCCAGTTAGCATCACGCAGAGCTCTAGTGCCGCCTTTATGTTGAGCATACGCATTGGGCAATTGCATTTGCGTTCTCTCCCGGCTCTCTAAGCAACTCTTTTGGTAGCATACATTTCTTGATGTTTCTGGATTCCATGTACGTTAATATATTACGCGATGCGCATGTCGTTAAATGAGGACACGTAGCGCATTCTTTTGTGTCGTCTGCGTATATCATTTGCCGAATGAATAGCTCTCGTGCCTTTGCGTCAAGTTCTTCCGGTGTCCAGAACCCATCAATGTTTCTTGGAATGTGAAACAGTTCGTCTGTAACAGGAATGTTTTCGTATATGAAGGGTGCTACGTATAACTCATGATTACGATACGTGTAGTCATGAAACGTTAACGCATTCGCGTATATGTTGATCATGTTGGAATACACTTGGCTTATCGTATCTTCGGTGATTTCTCGACGAAGAATATCACGCAGTTTAGTTGCATAGTCCATTACCAACAGTTGATTGTTACTGCGGAAAAATGATGGGTTGATTCGTAAGCCGGTGGTGCAGTCTTTTGATGGGGGATTGAATTCTACCATTAATCGGTGATTTAACTCAGCAAGACTTAACTGAGCGAACTTTCCCTCTTTGTCGACATTGACAGTAAAGAACACGTCATCCAAATCAAACAGTTCTAGCTTCTTCCACAAATCCGTTAAGTACTCTTCATCGTTGTTGAGATACTTTTCCAAATCCAGCATCACAAAGCATTCAAACCCACGGCCTCTCCAGTTGGGGTGGTACTGCTTGATCTTCTCTACACGAGCTGCTATTTGGTCATACGTATCTTGTAGTGTAGACACGCAAGCGAACGTAAAATGCTCGCCTAGCATCAAGAAGTCATCATTATCGAATATTGCGTCAAAGTTGTTAGCGCTAAAGATATCTGTAGGTCCAACGAACGTTTCATTAAATCCAAACCCCTGCGCCTCCCACTGATCAACCAGTCGAGCAATATCAGCCAGGTCGTTACTATTCACTTTATTTCTGCGCTGAACAAAACACCCATCACAGTGGTACGCGCATCCATCTAGGAGGTCCAGGGTAAGATTAACGGACGTAAGGCATGCATCCCGCAACGGATTCGTTGCAGTGTGAGGAATAGAGTACGCCTTCTTCAGTAAATCGTCCATTATCTGCTCAAAAATGATTCTACCACTGCATGCAACATGTTTGTAGGGTTGTCAATAAAAAACTGGATTAACCGATCCCCTCCATATATGTACTCATCGAAATAGTACGTATAATACGAGCGATTGAAATCCAATAAAGTATCACTGACAAGGCTTAACAACACCTCATCGTGTTCAATCAGATGAACGAAATTTACTCCAACACCTTCCACCGGGCCGCCAACTTCATGTTGCGTTTCACCGACGATAGGATTCTTAACTGGACCTGGTGCGTCAGACGATTCAATTAGAAATAGTGGGAGTGATCGAATTACATCCATTTGATGTTCGATGACACTATCAGGAATTGCCTTCAATATGCTACTTGACCACATATCTGGATCTTCTAAAGTCTGCACATGGGCTTTCGCTAACAGAACATCTGCATGCAATTGACTTAAATTTGACCTGCCGACTAAGAAGGGGGTTTTCATATATTCCACTAAAAACTCAGTCGTAAAGTTTGTTACTAAAAAATCAATCTTGAGGTTCGATAAGTATCCCAATATGTGGGCTGGTTTAAGTGAGCAGTCTTTAAGATCGAATTTGAAAATAATATCGTTATTACCAGAAGCATTCGCTCGGCAGTATTCATTGATCTCCGAAGGTGACAGAGGGATTGTTGTTTGTATTATTCGCTTTTCCATTCTATACCCTTTGTAACATAATTGAAGAATGCCTTCATTGGGCATCGCGGGTTACTCATGTCTCGTTCCCTATTCTTCCAATCAGATTGCGTGAAGCAACGAAGGCCACAGCGCTGAAAATATTCGCAGGAAAGACACCCAAGGTCGTCTATATAATTCTGCATCATTCCAGCATTATCGTCCATGTTTAATGTTGTGGTGAAATCGTCTTGGTCATACCGGTGCCATCTGCAGTTTGATGTTCGATTGTCTGGAAAAATTGTTAACTTGTTCAATGATAGACAATGCATCTCATTTACTTCATTTTCCAACAATGTTGCAACTGGAGCTATTTTAGGGTACCGATCTGCTATAAATTTGTACCACTCGTATATCATACTATCTGATGGCATCATCGCATCGGTTCCTTTGTCAGGAATAAAGTCATCGAAATAGATGTTGAAATTGTCATACAGCCATTTGAAGTACTCGTCCTTATCTTCCATGAAGATCCTTATAGACTCGACTGTACCGACCAAATTAACCGATATGATATACTCTGGACCGAACCATTCAATGTTCTTCTTGTATCGGTTTGACATAGGACGGCCATCAAAATCGTATGAAACGATCAGATGCGAATCAACACCAGCATTTCGTAACTGGTCCATCAAATCCTTAACGAGTTCTTTCTTGGCAAATAGAAAATTACTTACCCAAACGATACGCAATTTCACTTTGTGCTTATACGCAATGTTGTTGATCTGCCAAGCAATATAAAAGAAGTCATCACACAGACGTTCCATCCAACGATCTTGAAACAGTTCGCCTCCTACAATATTGAACTGAACTAGATCAACAGTTCCCGCCCGCTCTTCGATAAACTTATCTGCGATGTGAAGTTTCTCTTGCATTTCATCTCGCGTGAGTCCAATAGTAGATTTTTTATCATGAAAGCAAAAATCACACTCGATGTTACAATTCTCAAACAACGTAAGCTCCACTTCAGCAATCGACGGACGCTTACTCTCGAGAAGCTGTTTAGTAACTTCAGCAGGAACCGAAGGATCTTTCCCCTCAGTCAAAGGAACTTGGACTATTGGAATTTCAGACAGTTTGGTCACTGGCCACTCCACTCTCGTGGGAGCGAACAGCAGCGATCAGACCGAAGAACGGACACGTGCTAGCGAAGTGAAAGAGATTCTTTCCGCGGAACATATACTCATCAAAATAACGAGCGTAATATGTTTGTTCGCTCAACTCTGGAACATCTTGCGAGTAAACGATCATAAAATCTTCGAAATTGAGCAATGAAATTAACGACATGTTGATCGAATCATATAGTGTGTCATCAACCCTCGTGATGCTATCTTTATCATAACCATCAGTCCGGGTAAGTGCATACAACATGAACGAATCGAGGAACACAAGTTGTTCTGCCAGTAGATCGGCGTGCGCTTCAGCGAAGGCAATCATACGATCAATAGGAAAGACTGGTTCGAGTGCTGGAAAAAATACCTCTCCGTATTTGATGTACCCCAAAATATTGGCGTGAATTCCCATCAAATCAGGAGAGTTTACCATTTCTTTTAGAGCAACATACTCTGCCATCAACTCATCTGTTATTTCGGTAAACGAACAGTGAACTCCGAGGTTAGCCAGGTACAGCAACAGAGAGCGCTCATTCAACGAAGAAGTAGTTTGCTCCATATCAACGACGAATAGTTGAGACTTGTCTTTAAAAAATTCCACCATGTCTGTCGGCGACAGTGGAAGGGTAACTACTTTTTCAGTCATATGCGACCTCTATATTATTATGCTGACATCAAGAGAATGCTGTTGAACTTCTCCGCTTTAGATGAAATTAATCCTGTTGATATGAAATTGTACTTTGCATTCTCTAGAACGGCAACGTCTTTCTTCTCATTAAGATCGAAGAAGAAATCGATTTCAGCTTTATCAACGTCAGGCTGGGAATCATAATCCAACTCATTATCAATCGCGGCATAACAAAAGCGCTTCAGCTCCGCAATAGTGTCGGCATTGGTCAGATCAAAAGGAATATCGCCATGATGGCCGCCCACGCATTCGTGACGGAATAGCTCTTTCAACAGTGCATTACCTTCTATGGCAGACATTATATCATCAACAGACTCGATGGTATCATCATCCAGGAACTGTTGTAAGAGAGCAGGAGATGCTCCCAATGCAACTTTGGCACTCTCTACCAAGTTATGAATTTGTCCCAGCAACAGTCCTTCGGCTAATGCAGCAATCTTCACGTTGACCTGCAACTCGGAGATATTACCCCATTTGTACAGTACATACGCTACTTCAAATGGCAATTCGAAGATGTTGCCGTATAGTTTGCCGAGCGCAGTGTATTCGGTTGCATTATAAACCTGCTCAAACCCACCAGTCTTGCAAAATGTGCTCATTAATGCATTCCCGGACATATAGTCTTTCAGTATCTGAGCATCGCGCATTTTCTTGAGGTTTGCGTTGCTTACGCCGAACGTTTTGCTTAGTTCGCTCTGAACCATTTTGAACAGTTTAACATAATCATGCTCACTGACGACAATTTGAAGGTCTTCTTCACGTAGTAGGAAGTCGTGGAACTTTTGCCAGTCGCCCCCGAATACGTTTTCTATAGCATCATTCAGAGATGATTCTACAAACACAACTCCACGGGCAGTAACATCGTCCTCAATCCCTTCGAATGTTGGAACAGAAACACCTCTGAAGTCGGGGTGCATGATGATAGATCGCTCATACATCAGATCAACCAGTTCGGAGTTCTGAACTACATAAATTTTCTTCTTGATGTTAAACATTATCGTCTTCCCCGCGAACCGTGACACTGACTGTGACACTGACTGTGACAGTATGTAATTAGATGTTGTTGTATAAGGTTGTCGGAATTGATCATAGTCTTCAAACTGTTGATCAAGCCCGTGAAGTCAGACTGATCAACGTCCTCGCCAGCATCCAATATATCATAGATTGCGTTCCCACTACCAGGAACGCTTGACGATGGCACTGGGGATGTAACGTACGCATACTTATCATACGTTGAGCCAGCTGGCGAAACGTTGCCAGTTAACTGATATCGGATCTTACGAACTCGTGACCATGCTTGAGCTTTTGGTATGACAAGGCTCCGAATATCACTACCGTCAACATTTGATGTAGGCAGGTCGCCGGCAACTGCATTGCCCTCCGTAGTTGATGGAGCGCTCACCGTAACCCCTTGTGCTGATGCACGAGAGATGTCTGTGGCGTTTACTGCAGGTGTTTTGCCTGCAGGAGCGGTACGCATCGTGTTGATCCAGGTCACATACTGTGTCTTTGTAATATTAGCCATTTACTCTTGCCCCATGAATCCGTTGAGAAACTTCTTATACAACTCAACGTCATCGTCTTGTTTTAATTTTGTCATCAGCGACTTAGGTGCTGCACACACATTCCCCTGCCACTGAAGTTGATGACAGTCGCCATTACATATGTCATATACCGGACAAGTATAACATGCCGGGTGGCGAATTACTTCAGCCTGAATGTTGCACATCCGACCTTCACTTGTCATCAATGTCTCAACGTCGTCATGAATTGTTCCGAATGTGTTACTAACTGCACTATTCGGACACCCACCAATCGTACCATCGGCATTGATTGTTAATATTTTCTGCTCACATTCACGACAGCGGCATCCAGAATGTGTTGAGTATGCAAGCGATGAAAGGATCGAATCAAAAAACATATTGTCGATATATTCATACGTCTTGTGCTCAACGCACTGTTCCCACATTTTAAGGAACCACTCATCCAGCGCCTTATTGCCCGGAATTATGCCATCATCAACATGATCAAGCGCGTTACCGTTTGGAGTTACACGCTCAAAGTTGATATGTTTAATCCCCAATGAAGCCATATCTTCAATTATTTCAATCGGCTCCATATTATGAACTACATTGCCACTTAGGCAAATCATCACTGTGATATCATGTCCAGCATCTGTCATCTGTTTGACATTATGCCGCCACAACATCTCTTTGTTGAGATCAGGCCACCGGATATTCTTATCCCATGACGTACCCCAACTCTTTTCGCAAATCGTATCAAAGATTTCAACCTTCTTATCCGTTAGCGGATACGTTAGGTTTGTCTGGACCGACCACCAAATGTTCGGCCACAAGTCTTTAATACCGTTCCACGCCTCAAACATGAGATGTGGAGGAGCGAGCATTGGTTCACCACCATGAAACGAAATCGTTCCATTGTCGTAGTGAGGGTGCCACTCTTTCAACCTCTGAAAGAAGTTGACGGTCGCCTCAACATCAAACCACCCTTTCTTTCCATTCTTTCCATTTGTAAAACAATGGTCACAATGCAAGTTGCATGTGTCGGTGGTCTTTAAGTAGACCATCAAATCGTTCATTTATTACCCTCTTACGAATACTGTGCTGGGAATACTTGTACCCATCCATTCCTGTAAATGTACACGATATTCGACTCAACGGCAACGTCGCCGTTGCGAGGAGTACCGGTCGAAGTTGAGCTGAAGAAGCTAACAAAACGGACAGAACCCGAACTCGTCGCTCCACCAACCGCATCATCAACATATTTCTTCGTGGCTGCATGATAGTTTGCTGTTGGGTCAGCATGTAGGGTAATGAACCCTGTCATCGAACCACCAGTCTTATCTAGTTTACCATTAAGGTCAGCATACACAGTTCCTGTGCTAGCAGTGTACCCTTTCAATGCGCAAATATCTGCCGCTACTTGAATTGAAGCAGCTGATGTATTCATACACGAGGACTGTAGAGTGTCCAGCATTTCGTTTTGACGAACAGTTAAGTGCATGCTGTCGTCAGCCATGTGGAGCGATAGTGTTCCTCCAGGGCCGGTGATTGCACCAATAGCATCATCAACGTACGTCTTATGAACTGCATCATATGGGTCAATAGGATCGCCAAGGTTAGAAATAACGTTTCTGGTCGTTCCGCCATCATCACTCATGCTAAGAGTGCCACCCATATCACCACCACACACACTCAAACGATCGAATCCAATTTTAACCCAACCGTTAACATCAGCGTCTGGATGGGTTGGATCATAAAGTTTTAGAGTAGGCAACCCACAACCGGTGGTAACATCAAGATCGTACCACAAATCACCCTGTTCAGCGGAGTCTGGGTTTGTTGTGTTTACAACGACGGATGATGTTTTTTTCCACACCGTTCCAGTGTAGTAATACATTAATTCATCGGTTTTATTAAACCAAGGCTGACCCGGAATTGGGGTTGTAATACCTTTCCCTGGCCCAAGATCGCTCTCGTCTTGTGGAGTTCCTGGAGATGCTGCCTTCTCATGACAAGCAAAGTTTTCCGTCAGACGAAGGAGGTTTTGATCGACACCTTCGCCCCACAGCAGGGCACCCATACCATACAGACGCAAATCAGTATCGCGATTCGGGCCGCCTGGGCCATTTAATTGGCCTGGTTTCAGTGTGATGGTTAAGGTACCATCAGTGCTTTGTACGTAATATAAGTTGGACATTATCCGTTTCTCCGCTTAATTCTTGTATTTATTCGTTTATACTGCGTCCAATAGAGCAATGGTAGCTTCCGTGATCGCACGAATGTCCTCATCCGTTGTGGCATTATCGACCTGAGCTTTTCCGCCAAGCCGGTGTTTTTCTATCTGAGCGCCGGCTGCTATCCATGCAGATTTTTGATTTAAAATATCATCAGCAGCCTGAGCGTGCGTTTTGCCTGTGGCATCTACTTCTGCCTGTAGGAATGGATAATCTTCAAGCATTGGGGGCGAACCAGTAGGAGCCGGATATCCGGCTGCAATGTAATCAGCAGCCTCTTCAGCCTTTTCCTGATATGTTAATCCCTGGCCCGGTGCGACTGTGATGTATCGTGTACGTGCAATTCCAGCATGTTTATCAATCTTCGTTTTAGCCCGCGAACGTTCAGCATCAAGGGATACGTTACCTACATGCCAGGCTGATAGATATGTCTGAAAGTTGTCCACAGCGTCTTGCAGATCAGCATCCAATACGCCGTTGACTGTCAATAGTTCATTTGCAGCATCGTAAGAAATTTTAGGACTTGTAGCCCCAGCGAAATGAGCAACCAAAGGTAGCTGATTGTTCAAGTCGTTGACGAGCTGATCGCGTGTTACTGTTATTGTTCCCATGTTTTAATTTCCATCAAAAAGGTATACCGATTACTGACCATTGTAAAGTTTCACCACTACCATCTGCCGATCCGAATGTATACAAGAAGCCTATAATCTCACTCGAACCGCCACGCACCCACCCGGCAAATCCATTTGGACTATCTGATTCGCCATTCGGCGGGCTGCCAGAACCATCATCAAACCCAATAGTGGCGGACGCAATGCTATAGCTATTAGAAAAAATTACAGAACCAGATACGTTACCGGTCGGTAACAATACTGATCCCTCCTCCAACACAAATCCTGATTGGCTTTGGACATATTCTACAGTGGCTAAGTTTTTGGTGTGACTTCCGACCTCAGATACCGTCGCGTTTTGACACCGTATGACGTGTTCCGGCGAAGTCATAGGAATCTGACCACCCTTCCCAGTTCCACCGTAATATGTAAAGCGTCCCTCCTGCGATACCATGAACAGATCAAGTTGGTTCACGTTGCCATCAGCGGACCCCGTTATCGTATCCATCTCTAACACAAGGGCACTGCTATCACGGGGGATTAACCGCGTATACGGACGGCGATTAACCACATCATTGTCGGCGTTGTAGAACACGAGCGAAGGAGGAGCCGAAGAAGTATTTTCGGCTCGAATCTCCACATACGGGCCAGTGTTGGATGTTATATGAATTCCAGGCGTATCATTTGGTAAGTCGAAGAACAACGTATCCGTCATGGTATCGCCAGTCTTCTCAACGAAGTTAGTAGGACCTGTACCGGTTGCTGCAGCTATTTCATCATCAACGTATTTCTTGTTCGGAATGTCGTCGTCGTGGGTGACAAGCGTCTCGTAGTTGTTAATCTCTGAGTGAAGTGTGCCGTCGATTTCGATACGAAATAGATCAGTTTCAGAACCATCACGAATCAGTGATCCTTTCGATACAGTAAATGCACCAGTGCCGCTACTATCACCATCCAGATGAACATAGAAACTATCGTCAACAGAAATCAGTCCGGACTGAGCCATTCGGATATCAGCTCCATTGCTGACATTACCGTTACCTTCATTTAAGAACAATGATTGCCACGAATGAACACCTGATAAATTCGAATCTCCAGCTCTATTGACTTTACCGTCTAACTGGGCCTGCAAACCAGTAATATCGCTAATATCTAACGATCCGCCAACAAGATTCCAGGCAGAGCCGTCATACGTATACAGTTGGTTGTCTGTTTTATTAAACCACAACTGACCAATAATCGGGGAAGAAATATATTTTGGCGTGTTTGGGGCAATCTGAGGACACGCAAAATTCTCAAGCAGGTGATAGAAGTTCTCATTGAATCTCTCACCCCAACTCGGTGCGGCGTTTCCGTAGAGAGTTAGGTCCGATCGCTGCTGAACGCCACCTGGACCGTCGAATGTACGCGGCTGGATAGCGAAATCGTCTGGATCGTCAGCATCCGTTCTTGTGATAATATAAACTGTTGTGTCCGCCATTAGCGAAGATCCTCATTATTCTTGTCGTTAGACCTTTCGCGGTATTTATGTGCTAGAGATTTAGTTCTTCGACGTACAGATCCATGTTTCGAACGACGTCTTTCCGCTGTTCAAACTTCTCCTTCCAATAAGGCGGGCGAATGATCGCTTGGATCACAGTCATTTCTTCTTGCGACACTTTCTGTGTTAGGAATTCTTTGAATCTGCGGCTACGTAAGAGAATCCAAGGAGAAAGCCGGCGTTCGCGGAGCATCTGTATGAATTCAGGGCCAGTGATCACATCAAATACTTCCGACACGTCACAATCTGCCGCTTCAGCTATACTGAATAGTGTTTTAATCGTTAAATCCGCCCGCTTGTATGGATCGGCCTGTCTGTCAAGGAACTCGAGGTACATTGCGTACACCTGATCATTAACCCACAAGACTGGCGACATATCCTTTTCTTTCATCAGCCAGATAAATGCGTCTATGTCGGGAAGATTAACTCGTTTTGAAAATTGAGCGAACCTGATGAATGGTTTATAGAATTTGGAATGCAAGAATGCGTCTGAACGAGGTACTTGACGACGATACGCTTTCATCCATTTTTGGTAAAAAATCCAAGCAGCTTGTCCAGTTGGTGTCTGGAATTCCTCAGCTCGTCTCATGGGTTCGCATTTGTGAGCCATAAAACGATCTTCATGGACAAAATGCTTACCGCAGTACTTACATTGGAACCGACGCTCTTTCACGATCTTTTAATTCTTTCTTGATGGCTTTTATTGTATCTGGCTGTACGCCAAGTTCTTCAGCAAATTGTATCACATCTTCATCGGAAAGCAACGGTAATACGTCCGCAGCCTCTGATGTACTATACCCAAAATAGTCGCAAATCACATTTACTGTATTGGAAGCACCAGATGACTTTTTGGACTTGGCTTTGTTCCAAAAATATTTCTGAGATCGTCCTGACGACGAAACAGTCATCAAGTTGACAAGAAGCTCTTTGTGATTTGCCATTGAGAACACAAACGGATTGACGAGCTCATTCAAAAACAATATTTGACGAGCATCACGCGTCCCCGATAGCCAGCGCATGACAACAAGCGGAGCTAATGCTTTTTGTTCATCCTCCGACAAAGACTTGTAATATGCTCGGTCTTTCGTGCTCAGCTTATTGAGAACTTGGAAGATATCGAGTTTGTGTTTTTTATCCGGCATTTGGTTTGCTGATTTTTTTACCACAGAACTTGCACACGACGTGATCGTCTTTTACGACAAGATATTCATATGGATGGATACATTCGGCGACCATCATCTCGCGCAGTTCTTGAATCTCGTCAAATATTGGAATCTTTTTTGCCTGCAAGGCAATAATTTCTTCTTCGATCGGAGTCAACTTGGTCATCAACTTGACCATGTTTTCCATCTTTCGATTCCATGAAACCTTCTCGCTGCGGTTTGGACCATTTGCGATTGTTTCTTTAATTTGACGCTCTTGTTTTTGTTCTGGCGATTCGTTCTGTGGTGTTTTTCTTCTCGGCATATTATAGTCCTAGGGTTTTCATTGCCCGCTCGTATGCTGCTTCTTCTGAGTCATCAGGGCGGCGATCTATAACACGACATTCAAGCGTCAGATATACATCCGCGCCGATCATGCGTTCGTCATATTCTACTTTAGTGCGGTACACCATAGCCTCAACGCCTGCTTCTTTCAACTCTTCGTTGAGTTTTTCCAACGTCATTGGTAACTGGGCTGGAGTCTTCATTCGATAATCCTCATTGCGCGATCGTATGCGTCTTCCGGCTTTTCTTCTTTGACTACGGAGATATCAACGTGTTGCCAGTCGACGGTTCGTGTAAACATTTCTGGGAATGCGGTGGCGATTGCGTGCCAGAATTTTTGCGCAGCATAGCTTTCGCTAACCCCCTCAATGTAGCCTTCGCCGTACTCAACAGCGCCTGATTTGGAAATGTTTATGAGCATGTTGCCGTCATCGTCATGAATGCGCATGATGTGATCCGACCCACACAATGAAACGGTTGGTGTGTAAGTGTCGGCGGTGTTCGTGAACTCATAATGCCAAGGCAAAGGGTCGGCCGCGACGATACGATCGTTAATGTATCCTCGCGTTGCAACATCCATGGCGGCAAATACCTGCTCGACTTCATCTTCGGGATGAGGATGAATCAGTGGGCCCTGCGCTTCAATGTCAAAGCTAACTGTTACGTTACCGTCCGCTGGAGCTGAACTCCAGTCGCACATATACTCGGTGCGGAAGAAGTCTTTTGATACGATATTATCCTTCATCATTTTAACCAGTTCTTCTGCATTATCATTCCACAAAGCCATATCTCTATCCTCATATTTGTGTTAGTCTTATGAACATAGCCGCCGCATTAATTTCCGGATCCGCTACAATACTATGTTTGTATAGGTGGTCTGCGACAATGACGATCCCAGCCTCCCACTTTTCTTCTGTTGCGAACTTGGGCGACTTGTCCAGGTTCTCATACAGGAATCGATATACAGATTCCCACTCCTCTGCCGATACTTCACCACACGCTAATTTTCTAGCGTTAAACCAATCATCAGTTTCAATATATCCGAGTAGCTTAAATTTATAATCACCCGACTCGCTTTCTGTGGTTAGGGGCATTAACGTCCCCGACCGTGAGTTCTGCTGAAGTAAGTTGATAATTTTTCTAATATCAGGATACCCAACGCGGACATATTTGTCGAGAAGATCCAGATCGAACTTAATATGTTCTTGGAGAAGAATTTGTGCAACGTTTTCCGTTACGTCGTTCACATCATGCTTGGAAAACCGGAAATGCTGGCAACGAGATTTGATTGCTGGCTGAATCTTATTCTCGTAGTTGCAGGTTAGGATGAAACGAGCGCTATCCGCAAACTCTTCCATCATGCGGCGTAGAACGGCTTGGCCTGCAAGAGATACGTAATCGGCCTCTTCTAGGTGAACGATTTTGAAATCACCCATTGCATATGTTGATATGAATGCTTTGATCTTCTCTCGCATAACATCAACGCTATTTTCGTCAGATGCGTTAAGAGTTAGCACATCCATCTTATCAACGCCGATTGCTTTGATGATGATTAAAGCTAGGGTGGTTTTACCTGACCCCTGAACGCCAGACAATAGCAGATGGGGAATGGACCCATCTTCAATCATACTCTCGATTGCTACTCGCTGGTTTTCGTCGTGGAATACGTAATCGTCTAGGGTCTGCGGGCGGTAGCGCTCCACCCATAAAGCGTGTTTGTTCTGATCCATTAGTTCTCCTCACAGTACAACGTTGTATTATACCGCAAGGAGAACTTTTGTCAACTCGTGTTAAGTATTACCCTTATTTGGGTTTCGGATGCGTTCTTTGATTAAACGGTGACGGAGCATCTCTTCCAGCATACCTTTTTGAGCGAGCTCCTGAGGAGAAAGTTCTTTCTGTTCATTTAGCTCTTCAATAGCGTGCTTGATTTGATCAACAGACACATCGTCTGGTGGATCTTCAAATAGCTGTTCGATGCTTGTTACCCTAGGGTCAGGCTCATCCAAATCAAGGTCACCCAACGCACCGTCTAACATCTCAACACGGTCATCCTCACGGCGGCGCTTATGTGTTTGTCGCTCTACCATAGCGATGTTTGCGCCAACAGTCAATGCCACCGCCAATGGGTCAAACGCGAATATGATAATCATAATCAGCCAGGTGGTTGCATTGTTTACTTCCTGACCAAATGCCTCAGCAATGAACACAATAGGTCCAGTCTTCAACTCCTGTTGAAGGGTTGATAGTTTGATGGCTTGTTTTTCATCTGCTGTTGCGCGAATTTGTATAGTATATGATGCAACGTTTTCTTCAATCTTTGCAATTCGCTGCGCGTATCGTTCTGCGACTTGTGCTTTCTTCGAGGCATAGTTTGCCGGCAGTGCTGCTATCTCTTTCGCTTTATCGTCCTGCAATCGCTGGAGTTGTATTCGATCTTCTTCCCGAACGCTTTCTAGCTGCGCTATTTTCTCATCTAGCAGCTGAATCTTCGTTTCCATTTCAGCCAGGGGCAGTATATCTTTCTGATATGCCGCTGAAAGAAATCCGAAAATACCAGCCGAAGTGATGACCATCAGCACAAAAATTGCTAACAGTAGGTAGGATTTTAATGTAAAAGATATGTGGTTCCAGTAACGATATACGTATGACGCGGCTACGAGCTTGCCAGCTTCGAGCGATGACATCATAATAACCACCGGAAGGAATGAGCCAGAAAAGATCTGGGCCATACCGTACACAGAAAAGAACGCTGCGGATCCTGCGATCGACAGCGTTACGAGCATTAATATTGCAATGAACATCATAAAAATAGTCCTCCAAGTGAGGGATATTTATGATGTTTTAGGTCACATTAGACAGTTTCTTCAACAAAAAGAACTTGATCAGAGTCAGTACGCCAGTATTTCTCGCCATCAACTTCGAATTCATTTGTCCATTTGAGTTTATCGACGCAGATACGCATACCGGGTTGGATGTCCGGATCACAGTCTGGACCCGTCGCTACAACGCGTACGTAACGGGCGCTCTCCATACCATCCGTGGTAGTAGCAAACTCAAAACCCCAATCAGTTTCTTCTTTGAACTGATCGATTCCCATGTGTTTGGTTTTATCCTCTTCAAATTGAAAGATAATATGATTGCGGATCGCTTTGAGTTGTGCCATGTCTTTCTCCGTTATTCGTTATCTGTATCTTTTTTCACTGGTGGCCGGGCTTTCTGACGCGAAGACCGGGATGCTGGTTCTTCCACCTCATCAATCTTCTTTGGTGCTTCTGTCAGTTCTTCAGTAGCCGGCATTTTAGGGTCAGCCTCAACATTCGCGTCTTTTTTCTTCACAGGCGGAGCTGGAGGAGCTGTCTTTTTTAGACGGCGACGAAGACGTTTCTCGATGAAATCCTGACGAGCTCGGACATCTTGTGGTGGGGGTTGGTTGGCGATTTGTTCTTTGATCTTCAGTAGATCAAAATCGACCACTTCCCCTCTTGCGCTGCGGACTTTTTTAGCCATATATCATTCTCCTGATCCGTTATATAGGGCGTAGGAAATCTGTAATATCCAATTCATATTCTACACTATCAACATCGTGCACGCCGATCAAAAACAACACATATGATGCGACACTACTACCACGACCAACACCCCAAACGATATTTTTCGTTTGTAACGTATTTATGATATAAATTAGCGTGCGGATTACATCAGTAAGACCAGCTTGTTGATATAAATCAAGCTCAGTCTTGGTGCGCAAGATACGGACCACACCTTCTTCCTTCATACCATCACCGATCCACCCATGGTTCTCTAACTCATCCCAGAGGCGGTCTTCGACGTGTTCTTTTACATTAATTTCCAAGAACTCAGTCGGTATTACCCAATCGAGCCGGTGCTCACTCACGGACGACTTAACATTGATTTGTTTGCTGGGTGGAACTAGACGATTATATCTACGAATAGTGTCTGACATCTCATCAACAAACAATCCATCCAAGTCAGGTTGATCCGCAATCAACCGTAGTAACCGTTCTTCAGATACCGTCGAATCCCCATCGTACCACAACGTTCGATCGCGAAGTCTGGTATTATTCGAATGAGCTTCCATAGTTTCCATCAGCAGTGTCAATGTTCGGTGTTTTTACTTTACCGTCAGATGATGGAACCATCTCAGAAGGGAGCTTTCCGCTCAGTGCTGCTGCGGCCGCTGGTGTCATTTCGGGAGTGACATCTGCCAATGCAGACCCTGATGGCATTGCCATGGGAGAAGCTGGTGCTGGTGCTGGTTGGGGCCAAGATACAGGTTCACGTGGGATTGGACCTGGTGGTGGCGCCATAGTCTGAACAGTTGCTGGAGCTTCTGAAACTTCTTCAACGATGTTCATTAGCTTGTCGCGAATGGTCTTCCACTGATTAGCATCTGGTGCCCAGTTAGCAGGTTGGAGTTCTTCGATGCCTTCTAGCCATGCTTTAAATTCAGCCAGAGTGTATTCTTTTTTGCTTGTACGTTTTGTAGTTCTCTTAGCCATTTTCTTTATATGATATCCCCAGCTACCTTATCCTTTAAATATTTATTATACCCATCTGAGGGGGCTACATTCACCCAAGTATCTGGAGCTACGGGATGACATAGCATTTGGTGTTTGAATAATGAGGGGCCGACGTTTAGTTGATTGGGGTGATAATCAGCAACAGATATTACAGCTAATTCGTGCCTTGCTTTATTAGGCCCATACACCAACGCCCTAAATTCTTTGCCAGCCACGCTTTTCAACTCAATAACATCCAGCTGCTGAGTTTCATCATCAACCACCAGAATGTTCCAATTCGCTGGAAGCGGAAACTCAAAACCCATTATGTTCAACACAATGGTAGGAGCAACAATTTCTTCGAGAACGACGAGTTGAGCTAGCGTGAAATCCATTATATTGAGATCAAGAACCCAAAAGTGGTCAGCTATGGTCGGCGTGTAAATGTCTTCTAGTATGATTGGTGTATTGTCATTGTCAAATATCAGCATCAGTCTTCGCGTCGTACATCGCGTTCCCCGTAATGTTTTATGCCTGAGAAAATACTGTAGCTTTCAAGTACCTTCCCGCACGCCATACACGTTTCTCGAAAATGATCTGCCTCTAGCGGGTCTGCATGAGGATTGGTCAACTCCCGATTTGTGTATTCTGGCGGGTGCGAGCAACTAGCTTGCAATTGTTCCGTCAGGCTGTTTTTAGTTTCTAACAAACTATCTAGCTTTTTCCTAGCTTCGACGATTTGTGCTTTATTTTCTTTTAATCTGTTTAAGATCCACGATACGTTTTTCATGGAATGTTATGATCCTTTATTACATTCGATATGTCAACGGGCCGTCGAATGTATAGTTAAACATATCAATATCTTTTTTGTGGTATTGTGCTACCCAGTCAATCATTTCATTGTCATACACGTCAACATATCGCTTCTTGCTGTACTTGTTTTCCCACGGAAGTGTGGTATTGAGTTTGAGGTGGTCACTAACAAGCTGGAAGTCTTGTTGAAGATTTTCGTATGTGCCAACAAAATCCACTATCAATTTATCACCTTCCGTCAACCAATCTAACTGTGGGGTTGTTTGTTGGCACACATTAACGTCGACGCCGTAAATCCGTACACGCGTGGCTTTGATACGATTATCCAGTAGGAACCATTTGAACCCTCTACGTTCCGCTTCATCCTGGTCGAAGATGAAACCGGCACGGTTGATCTCATCACTGAATGTCATAAAGTTGTATAGACTATACAACCGTTCCCAAGGATTGCGAACAAATGAGAATTTATAGTAAGCACTGTACTGGGATGGTCCAATGAACTTGCGCAGTTCGCTAGCATACGTATGGGTTGACAATAGCTGTTGTTCGCCAGCAGCATTGCTGGCCCAGAACATCCCCGTATTGCCTCCGAGAGCATGGGATATGCTAGTTCCTGCTACTTTTGGTATATGGACGAATACGAACCGCTTGTCTTTATTAACTATCATCAAGCAGTTCCACTGTGTGTACTTTAAATGGGTACTTAGCCTCGTTGTAATATTTCTTTCGTTCGGTTAGATGTTTTCTGCTATACTTCAAATCAGAACACACGTCGGTAAAATGAACAGCGTCTTTATCTGCAGCCTTGCGCAATCCACGACCGATTGATTGGATCGTTCGAACGAACGACTTCCCCATATCAATACTAATCATGTTGAAAATTCTAGGGATGTCCAATCCGGTACTAGCTATTTGGACTGTTGCTATCAATGTTACATCGTTGCTGTCCTTAAAGCGCTTGTATACTTCCCGACGATCCTTCATCTTATCCTTACCGCTCAGGAAGACAGCGCCTGGAATTTTATCAGCAAGTTTCTTGCCGAATCTGACACCATTAACCAAACATAGCACATTCCCGCGCTTCAACTCATGTTTGGCTTTGATGTAGTCAGCTATCCAATCAAGACGGTCGTTGTGACCTTGTAGGTAACTTTTCTCGCTCGTATAGTCAGGGAAGTACCCGTCAACAAATTGCCGATAGGTTAAAGGCTTAGGATCCGTTGTCTCATCTTTGTATTGCTGGTATTGACGTTTAAAGTCAATCACGTGCTGGATGATATCAATCTGAAGTCTAGCCAAATAACCTTCATCTTGTAATTCGTGGGCCGGTTTTGTGTATTGTACTAGCCCAACAGCTACCTTGACAGCAAGGGCATCGCTTTCGGCTTTTGGCATCGTTCCAGTTACACCAAACCGGTATGGAATATCTTTACCATACTCGTTTAGCAGCTTTGTAAGAACGTTTCCTCGAAGCCCATGAGCCTCATCCACGATGATGACTTGGAAGTCTTGTATAAACGTAGGATTGTTCTGAAGCGATTGCCAGGTAGATACTACATGTTGGTGCTTCATGTCTTTTCGATCGCCAGAAAATTCCCCAACGTCTAAACCGAAATACTCGTACTCACGAAACGTTTGATCCGTTAGGTTCTTATCAGGTACGATGATTATTGACCGAAGATTGGCTGCGTTTTCGTAAATTTTTGCTAGTGCAGCAGTCATGCTGGTTTTACCAGCGCCAGTACCTGCGATACCAACACCACCACCATTTGCTACTAGCGTATTAACCATGTCTACTTGATAACCGCGCATCTCCCACGGCTCTTCAGTTATCGGATGTGGGATGTGGCTAAAGAAGTTTTTGTCAATCGAGTCAGGGTCAACTTTTTCGGCAGTACGCAAATCATCTAGCCTGATTTTATACCCCAGGCTAATTACTTGCGGAAGAATTTCCTCAAGGAGTGTTACATACGTCTTTCCCGTTTTGTGGAAATAACGTATTTTACCATCCCACGATCCTAGTTTGAATTTTGGATTGAAATAGTAGTTCGCTGCAAATACGCCATACTTCTCATAGAAATGGCCAACGTGGTCAGGATGTAACCCAACAAATACGCAATGGACTTCGTCCAGTATGCGAACAGTGCAAATATTTTTTGTCATTATTATAATACAACATCTTCAAGAGCCGCGACACGTATCTTCGTAATATTGTTAAGAGCATATCCCCTGGAGGTGAATGCGTCCACGACAGCTTGGTACTTGTTATACATTTCCCTCACCTCAAGATAAATCTCATATACAGTGAGGTATGCGTCTTCATTATCAATGTACTTGTCTTTAGCACGATCTGTGAGTTCGCGCTGGTGTGTTTCTGTGTAAGACTTAAACAAACGGCCACGAACACGTTGGACTTGAGCCTCCATGTAATCAACAAGCGTCTTTAATTCAATTCGACGCTCATCATAATACGCTTGCCATGCTGGGTTTTCTTTGTTTGCATTCTCTAACGACTTGCCTTCCAAATCGAGGTTCTTTTTGTAATCCTCGTATGCAGCTTCATATTCAGCAAGAACTTCAGGAATGTGCTTAAACTTCTCTCCCAGATCTGGGATCCTGCTCAATTGTTTCCTCCGGATGTCAGTGCGAACAGTCTTAATTGTTCTCGTTGTTCGTCTGTCAGATCATCCAGGTTAAACTCAGTATTGTCAACGTCCGATACAGGAAGTTGTACCATCTGTTCCTCTAGGCTTTCTTCAGCGTCCGCTTCTTCTGCCGACTGTATGAGGAAATCAAACACATCATCTTGTGATCCCGTCGCTGCTAACTTGTACGGGATACCAAGACGTAACAACCGCTTGAAATGTTCTACGGTCTGTTCTGTTACTTCGAATTCCATACCATTCGGTAATGTGATAACATCTCCCGGCTCGTAAGCGAGTACCCCAATGATCATGATGTAATCTTCATTGTCGTAGTAGTTTATATCTTCCCACGACAACGCGCCAGTGGATCCTTCACGCTGTCTAATGAATTGTTCAGCAGCACCAAAAACGTTTGGAATTGAACGCATAATTCCATCAGACATCTTTTTAAACGCTGCATCTCTCCTCTCAAATAGTTCTTTTAATTCAACCATCGACGCTCCATACAATTTCTTGCGTTTCCATCAATAACTGCGCTGCAAACTTCAAATCTGGTTTCTTGCGCAGAGATGTTTGTTTGTACCAAACTTCACGAACTTGCTTGTCCATATCTTCAGCGTATTTAACTAAATCTTCATATTTCCAAGACCCGCCACGAATTTCTAACAGCTCAGCCGCATCAGGGCGTTTGACAATCACTTCACCATCGCGAAGAATTTCCACCCCCATTCTCAACAAACGAACGAGGTGCATTGCATGCTTTGTGTCATACCCAAAGTTTTCTTCCAGCTCGCTGCGCGCTTCATTGCGGTTCTTCTTCCACGTCCAGTACTGTTCGTGTTTCTCCTTTGCGCGCTTGTATTCTTCCTTGTTGAATTTCACAACAGCAAGCGGCTGATCCAGGTTTTCACGATCACCATCGTACAGCGTGTTCAGGTTATATGTTTGAATATTGAAAGGCGTGTACCCAATTTCATAATACAACCCATACACTTCACCGCCATACGGGATCAAGCGATAGCTGTCATAATAGTCGCGGATATTGAAATCTCGGTTGAACACCTTATCAGCACCATACCACTGAACCAATGAAACAAAATCTGTCTGACGAGGTGGGTCTTCGGGCTGAGGGTTGTTAATCCATTTATTATGTCCTTTGATTCGCTTCAATTGAGCAAGCGCATATCCACTGAAAGTGAATGCTACTTTGGACGACAGTAACTCAGACTTCCACGTACGCAGATGTCTATATGCGTTTGATGTTGCAACAATGTCACTCTCATCAACCCATAGCGTCTCAATAATGTTCGGGTTACAATCCAAACACAGCTTCATAAAATGAGCCAGTTCATACAGCTTAGTGTCCTCTTCGTTAACATCAGAACACTCTCGTACTGGAAAGAATGGCGTCAATACATTAACTGGATCAGCACAGAAGATTCCACGGAAATCTGTATCAGACGTAGGCAGAGCAGTTCCATATGCGTGAGACCCTGCATAGTGCTTAACCAAGAGATTGTTTTTCATCAGGTCTTCGGCAGACCGAGGCGTATTGTATTTCACGTCCACATTCCTTTTCGTGCTTTGATCAGTCGGATCAGCATCTCTGTATCTTCGTCTTCGTATTGTTGCTCAATCTCGTGCGATCGATTAATCAACTTCATTGTTTCTTTACGTTCGTCTTCAGTGTCGTCTTCATTATCGATCATACACCAGAAGTCATCTTCTCCACTCTCTTTACATTGCTCACGCTGCTTATCGCAGTGTGCTGACCATCCAGACTCGTCCATTGGATCGGGGCGATTCGGTCGAACGTCCTTCCACCACAAATACAGCTCTTTAACTTCTTTTGCGTTGGCAGATTGATATGGGCTTTCGTCGCCAAGAGAAATTTCCCAATCCAAGTATTCGATGCCTTTCTCTCTGGAAGGGGTTTTCCAGTTGGGATTAGGAAGGTCGTCGTTTAACCATTCGGTAATATGTTGCCTGTGGGCTTTTTCCACTTCAACGAAATCGACCAGAGTTTCAAACAGTCCATGAACAACACGAGTATCCATCTCATGCCATTCCGTTTTGGGGAGTTTCGTATCCAAGCACCACGGCTTAGTGATAAAACGATTCTCGATTTTGGCTCGAATGTTATGGTAGGCATCATATGGGAACATTACGATGTCCTGCATGACGTCAAATCCTTCCTCTACCAACCAATATCCAAACTTACCCTTGTTGCGTTGTTTGTACTCTTTCCAACCGCGGGCAGTGGCGGCGGTGGGTGGAATTTCCACCCCCAACCGAGCGCGAACCCAATTTGCAAAGTTGGAGTGAGCCCAATATTCCGCGCGTGTGCGGAATCCTACGATTTTATAATAGAGTTTTTTCATCATCGTTCGATGATATACCCTTTTGCGGTATAATTCAACGCTCTAACAATGAAAGTTTATTGGGTACACCGTCCCATTCTTCAGCGTCTTCGAGTGCCTCTTTCATGGTGATGATTACCGGCCAACTTTTTGATAGTTCTTCGTTGAGTTCCAGAAAATGTTTCTGGTTTTCAGGTAACTCATCATCAGTGAGAATAGCATCGACTGGGCACTCTGGAATACAGAGGCCACAATCGATGCACTCTTCAGGGTCAATGACAAGAAAGTTAGGACCCTCGTGGAAACATTCAACCGGACAAACTTCAACACAATCTGTGTGTTTACACTTAATACAATTTTCTGTTACCACGTGTGTCATTATTCTTTCTCCACTTTTTCCTGCCGTTTGGATTTTGAACTTGGGCCTTCTGACAAATCAAGGTCGACATCATCTACTAATGCTTCCAGGAACAGCTCGCGTTTGGCTTCGCATGCATTCAGTACGTCTTCAGCCCTCTCATCGAAGTTTTTAGATTGGAATTTATCCTCACCGAATTGATACCACGACCCCTTCTGCTCAATGACATTAAGCTCTTTGGCTACCTCAAGCAGACCGTTGTATGGATCCATACCAGTATCATAAGGAACTTCGATCGTCACAGTCTGGAACGGCTTGGTGAATCGAGTTTTAAATCCCTCACACTTCATCCGAATACCAGCGACGTCTTTAGCTCCAGTATCCCGCAGTTTCAATTTCGTTAATAGAACAATCTGAGATGCTGAGTAACGAACTGCATCAGAAACGATCCAGTTACCTTCCCCATTAAGCAGGTCTTGGTTCTTGTACACTTGAGTGGTGGTCACGATGGCAATATTCAGATCTTTGATATCCTGAACGAATGCACGTAACATTGCTTTCAACTGTTTGTTACGCTGTCCTTGATCGCCTTTCTGTACGCCTTTGCTGTAGTTATCCAGCTCTGTGTCTGTCAGTAACATCGACAATGAGTCAATTACAACTAGGACGTTCGGAGCTTCTTTATCAGATCCATATTCCTTACGGTAACCTTTGATAAAAGAGGATACAATCTTCTGAGCTTGCCCAATGGTTGTTACCCCGACATACTCATAGTCCTCATGTGGATTTGCTCCAATCGCTGATACGAAATCATCATCGAGTGCGTTTTCAGAATCTACCACCAGAACGAAAGCTCCTGATTTCTGAGCTTCTCTAATTAGGTTGCCGGTAAGGAAACTCTTTCCTGACGCGGATGGCCCTGCCAGAGTTGTGATACGACCTTGTGGAATTCCTCGCTTGAATGAGCCAGAAATGATCTTATTCAGAACATGATTTCCGGTATCAATCCAAAAACGAGGAGGTTGGGATGAACGGCCGACGCCGTCCATCCCGTCCACGGTCTTATCAAAATCTTTCAAGAATGAAAGTTTGTTTGACATGATAAGACTCCTTTAGCTTATTCAGCTTTCGATTTACGACGATTGCGGATTGCAGCTAAGATTTCATCGGCCTCATCGTTGCCGTCGTCAGACTCGTCAGAAGACGATTCCGTAGACGTATCTGTAGCCTCGGAGGCAGCAGACGCTGATGCAGCAGGAGCTGAAGAGGGTGTACTTGCATTCTCCGCCAACGGGGTGCCATTCATGGCCGCCTCTAGCATCGAATGTAGCTTTTCTTCGCCAAGCGCTTGTGGCAGGAGAGATGTCAATTCGACCATCTGATCTTGTGCCAGAGCAATCTCATCGTCAGACAGATCACGGCTCTTACGGGCAAATTTAGAACCAAGAGCGTACGTGGAGTATTCACCCTGTTTAGACTTCTTGATGATGAAATCAGTTCCGCCTTGATAAGCATAAGGAATTTCATCCAGTTCGCCAGATTCAAACGCCTCTTTAATGATGTTGAATAGCTGGTATCCTAGTGCAACGAACCGAACTTTACCTTCATGGTTTTCGCCTGTTTCACTATCAGGTGGTAGAGGGTCTTCGATAATCAGTGCCTGCGCAATGTGTTGTTTCTTGCGCCAATACTTCTTGCCGTTTGCTTTATCTTCAGCCTTGTAGTAGCTGGAGCTGACTTCGCAAATAGGGCACTTATCGCCATACATGGTTGCACAGGGAACAGTCTTTTCTTCCCCGTTAATTGTCAGCACGTGAGTGCGTTTTTCGACCATGAACCCCATTGGGTTTTCTGGATCTTTGTCCGGCAGGAATCGAACGATACATTGTTCGCCGTCTTTCATGTTCCAGAATGGGTAGTAATTGTTTGGACGAGAGCTGCCGCCCTCTTTCTTATCGGCCTGGCCGAATGCGGATTTTAGTTGGTCTAATGAAAGTGTCATAATAGTTCTCCTCTAGTTGTAATTTTCACTTCTATGACGTTAACGGGTAATTTTTATTATTGTGCTACGCCCGTCGGAGCACATATTAGACAGTTTTGTAATGACTGTCAACATTATTTATATATGATCGGATCAGAGTTGCCAATAACCCCATCAGGCGCTATTAGACAACTCTGATCCGAAAAAGTTCCAGCGAATTAAGATCCGACCGTGTAGAACCAAGCAAGGTCCGTGGCCATGCCAGCCGGGCCAAAAGCTGTTACGCGCATCAGATAGTAACCGCCACTGCTTGCTCCGAAACACCCCTGGATTGTGTCAGTTGGGTCTGTGATAGTATGATATTCGCCACTATATTGAAAATCAAATTGCCCTATGGTGTCGAATTCTACCGTGATACCATTGCTACTATTCAGCCATCCCGCTGGGCGGAAGTCGCCGAACGCTGCAGGTGGGAACGTTCCAGCAGAAACAAAACCAAGACAAGCCATCTCAACATGAGTGTAATCGCCCGTGATGGTCGGCATTTCATATGGGTCATCATAAAACTCACCGATGGAAGCATCTTTAGAGAAACTAACAGTCAGTGTGCCAACAGGATTTGCCGGCTCGACAAAACCACGTAAAGTGATTGCAGGTTCGCTCATACCAGCATTCGGCGAGGTTGGTGATTTTATTTCAAGAGTATCGCCGCGGCTGATTGACGCAAATCCAGTTAGATAGTATCCACTCATCCATCCACCATCACCAACATCAGCATAGAACAGCGCATTACGCGCGCCAGAACCGCCGGCACTATCGTCGGTGAAACCAACCCGACCTATCTGTGTTCCGTTCTTATGAATGGTGAATGTTGTTGATGGGTCATCATAACCAAACGGCTCGTATATGTCATCCATGCCTGGCAAATCGTCCGATGCTTGCCCCACAAATTGACCTTGTGGATCGCCAATCAGTCCTGTGTGACCATAATCAAGCAGCGTAATGTTGTGAGATGCTGTACGCTTGAATACTTTAGCGTTGCTTGGAATTGCATCCAACGTAAAGAACGTAAAGTCGTAAGGATGAGAAAGCTCAGCTAATGGAGCGCCTCCACCCGAAGGAGCAATAGTAGTCCACCCACTACCATCCCACGCAATAATGTCACCAGAGTTTGGGGATGATGCGTTTACGTCCGTCAAATCGTTCAGAACAGTTGCTCCGCCACCGGATGCGTCGATAGTAATCGTATCAGCTGCTGGCGTTAACGTAATGTTCGTACCAGCGACAAGCGTCTTGAAGTTTAGATCAGTTCCCGTCTTATTACGGAATACGCCATTTCCAACACCAACATTTGCACCATCTTCTACTTTCGCATCCAATGATGTCTGTAAGTTAGTGACATCACCGATTGCGTGCGTGTGCACGGTAGGAGCTTTACCATTAAGCTCGGTCTGAAGGTTAGCGACATCGGCAATGTTGTGTCCGTGTAGAATATCGGCCTTATTCGCCAGGAATATATCAACTTCTCCGGTGGTATACTTGTCGAGGTCGGTAATGTCCGTTTCGGTGTGAGCGTGCCCGATATCAGACTTGCCGGCAACAAGAGAATCAACCTCAGCTTGCGTGTATTTGTCCAGGTCGGTAATGTCCAACTCATTGTGTGTATGAACAAGAGGAGCTTTCGTATTCAACTCAATGAGCAAGTCAGTCTGAGAGGATAGCGATCCTGTAATATTGCCCCACATTGGATCTGGGTGTGTTACTTCAGACCACACCAAACCATCACCGAGTGAGTTAACACGAACGAATTTATTTGCCGCGTTCAGATAATCAAGAGGAGTATCTGATAGTTCAGTGAACGTCAGCGGAACAGTAATTGTGGTGTCCAACTGAGGGAATAACCGTGGTGAGAAAAGAATCTCACTACGGCCCGTAATTACACCAACCGGTAGCTGATCAGGAATAGCTGGGGTTAGTGACAGCTGGCCTGTAGAGTCGTTGTATACTGGATCATTTACATCAGCACCATCTGCTACGAAATCCCAATCATCATTAACGATCATACCTTCAGTGATGAAGTTGATCACTTCGCCTGTTGGTGCGTCCTCTTCGATAAAACCATATAGTTTAATACCTTGGGTGTACGGAGAAGCATGAACGAGTTTATTGAAATCATCGTATTCGACGACAGAGTAAGCCGCAAGAGGTTCTTGTGCGATGCCTGGAATAAGAATGTTACTAACACGAACGGATGCGCCAGAAGGAACACCAGTCACAAATACATCTTCTGTCGTGAAGAATTTATTATCGCCAGTACGGATAGGTTTGCCAGAGCCGTCGAATGCCAACCCACCGGCGCGAGTTGACGTCGTCAGGCCGACTTGCGTTCCCGTGAACACAGGAGCATTAATACTCATACTGCGTGGCGTTGTTCCGTTTTCTAGGCGGCAAGCGAATACGCGAATCTTTTCAACCCACGACGCGCCATTCCATTCACGCCACATTTTGGTTGTGGTATCAAACCACATCTGGCCGATATTAGGACCCGTAGGCATAGAACCTGTTTCAATGGGTTCAAGATTAGTGCTACCGAACTCTCTGGTGCCAGTTACAGGATTCAACTGCCAATACAACCACTGATCTGCGCCAGGTGCGAATGGTCCCCATGCATTGGGAACAGATTGGCGCTCGGTGTACAGATAGTCTTTCGTTCCGTGAACGAAAGTAATAATCGTTGGATCTGGAGATACAATCAGCGATACGTTACCTCCAGCAACGTTCAGGAACGTAGGTGTTCCTAACGCGTCCTGTTGGTGTCTTACGATTCCTTGTCTAAAACTAAGTTTCATTTTGCTGCATCTCCATTAATATTCGTGCAATATTACATTGTATCTATCAATTGTTAACGTTTTTCCGACATCTGAGGGGCTAAAACGTATCCTTCCGCGGTGCGCTAACACATCAACCTCACCTGCTGCTAGTGGTGTTGTGTAGTCGTTGACGTATACTGTTGTAGCTTCAACGCCATTAATCTTGATCGAACCTGGCCGGCCTGGAACGGTGTAATCGATTGCCCAGAAATTTGGGTCAAAATACCCTGTGGACGATCCCGAATCGCCAAGCTCAATCATATAATCATCAATAGAATAACCGATCGTATCCAATCTAGCGTAGTGGAACTGACCTGGATAACCAACAGAACGTACCGCTGGCATTAACGTTTCAGTTACACCCGAAAACGTGTATACTACCTTATCGCGCCACAACAGATTGAGATCCGTCGACCCTTCGTCACGACGAAGTTCCATCGTTACGTAGTCTTCGTTGTTTCTCCAATGAGGAGAGTGGCTAGTATCTCCAATAGATGAGTAGCTACCATCATGTATGGTGTGTACGACAGTTCCGTTGTTAATAACTTCGATGCGGAAATTATCGCCATTCACGACGCCCGCTGAGATGCGGAAACTGTAATCGATATTATCTCCGGTAACTGTTGTTCCTATCTTGGTCGTGTTGCATAGACCAGCGTTAATGTGGTTACCAGCTCCAAACCCCGAGCCGGTGTCCACTCTCCAGCGGAATCGAGCAAAGTCGGTCATTGGAAAGTTTAAACGCGTCCCCCACTCCTGACTGCCACCAAGAACGTTGTCGGTGTTGGCTGCTGACATATTGTTAGGATCGATATACACCTCACGACTGCCAGACGGAACATAATAGTCTGCTTTCTGAGTAGTTGCTGGTAATAGTCCAGCGCCCTCTACTTCTGTTCGATCAAATTGTACTGGTTTATAGTACATAGAGTAGCTGTGATTGAATTCAGTGGCGGCGTCTACGAGGATACCGTCAATGACACCACACGTATAGTGATCCGTTGCCACAAACGTTTCTGCTGCACCGTCATCATCAAATGCCACCGTCAGGCCGTCTATTAGGGCCTCGTGACCGGCGTGGGTCGTTTTAGAGTTGGTGTTACCTTCAACCCAGTTAGCACCATCCCATCCATACCCTTTCCATAAGATATGATATCCTTCTCCACCAAGAGGAGCATCTTGATCATTCCAAGCAGGAATCATGTACCATGCTCGAATTTCTCCCCATGAGTTGTTTCGGAGAGTAGAACCAACCAACATACCACTAGAAAGTATACATTTCTGTGACTGGCTTCCTGAACCGTCAGCATACCATCCAGACATCGTTCCTAGCGGAAGATCAGATCTGTACATTCTATCAGAAAGCACCCGAGTTCCATCTTGTTTGCATATTGCAAACCGAGTATCATCATTTGACCAGTATACAACATGCATTGCGTCGTCGCCGTTCAAATCTCGTGTCCAGTTTAAGAAGTATCTGTTTTTATTGTTTGGAGATCCGTGTGTTGCGTAGGTGTGAGTATGAGTCGTTGCGTTGTAAGCAAACATTGTAACTTGCTGGCTTTGAGCGTTGTATGCTCGGCAACCCCACACACTGTCGTTAGGACTGCACGAGAATAAACGGAATGTTTCGCAACGAAGGCGTGGATCATTACCCGTGCCACCATAATACACGTTCGTTAATGTATTACCGTTACCCGACACACTGTCCCACCAATAGATGTCCAAATCAGCTCTGTTATTTGGAGTTCCTTCAGTGTTGTACGCGATAGCTAGCCTGTGATCAGCATGACTCGGGTCGCCTTGTATGAACCAGATGCGGCTATAGTCTGCGATATTAAACGCCGGTGTTGATCCCGAATCGTACACCGTAAACGTCGCACCATTGTCATCCGTCCACGCTAGACCGCCGTCAAATGCAGCCCATATACGTCCTGGGGTATATGTTACGCCATAGCATGCGTTGCTTGATAATCCTGACAGATCCGGATGCGTCGTATCAAACTTATCAATCGTGGAGTTATCAGCATATATTCGGTACAACCCAGCAGCGTCTGCCACCCACATATCATCAGGGACACAGGATCCCACATTGCTCCGATCGTGTACTACATATACTTGGTGCAACGAGGTTCCGTCATAAGCAGGTGTTGTAGTTCCCGTGAAACGATGGCGTTCGTTTGTTATAACATCCATACGGCCAATAACGTCATACTTGAATACCACCATCTGTGTTGGATTCGTTCCATGCTCCATGGCCAGCAGGCCGTTATAATCACTGTAATACGTCGAACCGTCTTCGAACCATGTGTGGCCCCCAAAGTTATTAGCTGAATGACAACTCAGAATTCCAACAATAGCGGGATAATACGTGTTATTTTTGAATCCGGTGATGTTACTAATATGAGTTTTATATGTTGCTGTTCCGGTGTTGCCGCTGCCGGTGATTTCAATATGCAGTAGCTTGTTCCAGTCAGGATTGGTCCACGAATCGCCATTAACATCAACAGTAGCTCCTCCAGCGGGAACTTCTGTTGAACGGTAGAAAGGACCTGTTCCAGCCGCCGAATGACCAAATATATTCTGAATAGGAGAATCAGAAGGACGTAATAGTGGGTTATAAAATAGTGCTCGCGAATTGGGAGCATATTGGTTACGTAGGTGCCCCACACCCCCTACTATTCGGCCGGTCAACTGCGTTAGACTGCAAGAGAATGTCATCACGCGCGAACGATAACTAGTATCTGCATATGCCGAACCGCCAGCATATGTAGTGCTTCCGAAATAACTTCCTAGGCCACCGGATCCAATACCACAATAACTATCTCCTACGTACTCACCATCCATGAATGGTAGGGCTTTGGTCAAGTGATAGTAGAATATGTTGTAGTTTGGATAGTACGTCGCTTCGGAGTAATTTGCTCCTGCGTGACGACGAGCTAGTTGTAGCATGCGGCTGTTATTCATTCCAGACGCTACTGGATCTGGATTATCCCAAATAATGCGATAGAAAACATCCAGTGTTTCCGTTGTTGTCTGGGTGCATGGCGTGGTTAGTGCCAAGTATGCCGCCGCGTCGGTAGGCTCATTACCACCCCGGGGGGATGTTGTCCCATCCCACGGAACAGCGACCACGTAGATGTCACGATCCGATGATGGGGGATTGAAACGCTGTTGGTACTCATAGTAGTATGCAAACGTTCCACCAGTTCCAACATTACCAGACAGAAAACGAGGTTGTGTTACGCCGGTCTCAGTATATCCAAACGCGAAAACGTCCCAAATTCGGTACGTGTCACGGTCCGTTGGCTGTTGCCAACCACCAATGAATACGTAGTCGCCAAAGCGCCCGTAGCCGCCATTGAAGTTGAGATCACAGCCCGCCATGCGATTAAGCATCGTCTCTGTAATTGTGTTCTTCTGCCTGTGTTCTCTTGTGATTTCGCCTGTTGTTATATCTCTAAAAACCAGGTGAGCTTCGCCTCGTAGCATTACATATTCCTCTGTTTATCCGCCGCCAATTCCAGAACCGCCGTATCGAGTTATATTTATCGCTTTGTTGTTATGCGAAAAGCCTGTTCCGGATATCATCGTTTCGTTGGTTGTCAGCGATATGAAACCATATCTTGTAGCGTTCATCGCGGATTGGTCGTCAGAAAATGACGCCGGGGCAACGAAATCTTGGTTTGATGCGGCAGGTAAAAATATGTTTGTATATTCAACTTTGCTGAATGCGTTATTCTCGCTACTAAATGATGCTCCCTTCGCGGAATCATTGTAGCCTTTAACCAACGGTATTGTTAATCCAGAGAAGTCTTTAGTACAACTTTGACGCACAAATTTACGGCCGCCAATATTATAAAGAGTATCAATGCGATACTCAGCAAGAGTTCCCATGTACAATAACGGATCTGATGGGGGGCCACCGCCGGCTCCTTGAATATCTCCAGCAGTTGGGATTGGTGTATCCGGTATAGAATCTACCAACACATTGTTTTCAAACACCTGATATTGTTCTATATGTAGGTCTTTAACCGGATCGCCTGGATGGGACCATGTAATTTCAATGTCAATTGACGCTCCCGTTTCTTCTCCCTCCAGAGATGTTGGAGGTGGCATTGATACGTTGACGAACGAAAGAATATCATTACAATCTACAGGGATAGGATCAAGCAAGTCGCGCGTAGAAGGATTGTTGTCGCTAAAGGAACACTGCTCGAAGGATGTTGGAGTTTTAAGGATCAGCACATCATCGAATTGCTCATAAGGTGTCCCCCTATCGATCCACAAACGGAACACTTTATCTGTATTATCAACAAAGTCAAAGAACGGCGTCAGTGTGTTTGCGTTCTGGAGTGTGACAAGCGTGCCACTAATTTGCTCCCATTCGATAACATGGCCGAGCAAATCACCATTAACAATACCTTCCAAGTAAACTGTAGGCGAACAGATGTGCAACTGATCATCACCAGCGGTGACCAGTTCTACTTGTTTAAACTGTCTGTGTCGCGTCGAATATGTTACTTGAAATGGCATTGTTCTTAGTCATATAGCATTACATTGTATCTGTCAATTGTCAGAGTTTTTCCAATATCAGATGGACTGAAACGAATTCGTCCGCCTGTGTATAGAGAAATTTCACCTGCCGCTAGCGGTGTCGTTGTATCGTTTAGCAATATCGTAGTTACTGGAACACCATTAATTTTAACGTCTTCTGGTAATGGACGGCCCGGTAATGTGTAATCAATTGACCAGAAGTTCGGTTCGAATCGACCAGTCGAAACGCCGTCACCAAGACTGATGATATAATCAGTATATTCTTTTACCATCCAATTCCAGTATAGGTAGCCAGACTGGTGACTGGAATACACAGAAGGAACTAACTCTCCTGACACGCCAGTGAATGTGTAAACTACTTTGTTGCGGATCTTGACTTCTAGGTCAGTAGACCCTTCTGGTCGTTCGAACCAATAGTAAATCCAATTGTCATTATCTCTTGTGAACTCACCATCTTGGTAACCAGGATCAGGCGTCGGATCATATTCTGTGTGAACAACAGTACCGTTCTGAATAACCTCAACGCGCCAGTTTTCATTGGATACTGATGTTACCCGAACAGCGTAATCTATATTCGTAGCAGATACGCCTGTACCAATTTTACTTGCGGCGGCTAATCCAGCTACCATATTTTGACCGCCAGGAATATCAATGAAACGGAAACGGAAAACACATCTTCCTGTTCCCAGCGAGCCGTGTAGGCGTCCGGAATAATCACCACTACTAGTTCCTTGAAAGCGGTTGCTAGGATCATTATATGTCATCCGACCATTATTATCGAGAATTACGCTTTGCTCCGTTTCTGATAAACTTCTGGCTAGAGTAGTCGTTGTAGCCGGAAGCAGACCTCCACCTTCAACGTCTGTTTGGTCGAATTTAACTTTCTTATAGTAAACACCTACAAAACGAGAATCAAACTCAACACCACCATCAACGAGAACACCATCTACAACTCCGACAGTGTAATAATCAGTGGCGACGAACGTCTGTGTTCCACCTGCATCATCAAAGGATACAGTTAGGCCATCTACAATTGGTTCTTCAGTAGCATGCATGGTTTTTGAGCCAGCATGACCTTCAATCCAATTAGCACCATCCCAACCGTACTCTTTCCATGCTACGCCTCTGAAACTGCCGGCATCGGAAGATGACGAGTCAGTTACTGGCACCACGAACCAAGCAGAGTCTGTGGTTTCAATTGCTTGGTGGCCGGCGAACATACCAGAGTCTCTAAAGAACACTTTGGCACATTCGCCAACCATGTATCCTGTGTTGGTAGCGCCATCTACGGTATTGATATCCGTCTCGCGGTTTAGTAAAGACGCGAAGTTGTGTGTGCCATCTTGACGGCCAAGAGTAAAACGACCCTGGTTTGAGTTTTCATAACGACCCATCACCATAGCGTCTAAACCATTAGGATCTTTACCCCACCAGAACTGTCTACATGATCTACCGTTCTCGTTGCTATGAGAAGCAAAAACATGAGTCGGAGTTGTTGCGTTATAGTTCCAAATAGCAGAACTTTCATCGTCGCTCGTTGGGCTTGTTTCCCATACAGTTCGTGATCCCCACACCCCATCATTCGGGCTGCAGTGGAATGACTGACACATTTCTCGCCGACGAGAAGGATACGCGTATCCTAAGGTAGTGTTCGCATCGCCACGGTAATAATCAGCTGTTGTATTTCCAACACCACTTACACTATCCCACCACGTAACACGAAGATAAGATCTCCACTGGTAGTTTGAATCACTGTTCCATACTATAGCCAGTCGATGATCCGCATGAGTAGGATCTCCCTGTAGGAACCACTGGCGATATTCCTGACCGGCTGGAACTATATTGTAAGCAGGAGAGGATCCTGAATCATACACATTAAATGTCGTGCCATTGTCGTCAGTCCATATCAGACTATCGTGCATGATCGCCCATATACGACCTGGTGTTTTTGTTACGCCATAACATTTACTAGTTGTTATACCCGTCAAGTCGGTGTGAGTGTTATTAAACTCATCGATCGTGTTCCCATCAGCATGAATGCGGTGTAGTCCAGTGACCGCATCTGCGACCCATATATCGCCGTTATCAGCAACACACACCTGACTAATATCACTAACGTTCAGAGGTACTGAAGAGGTACTGTGCCAGGAATCACGTTCGTTGTTAATCAAATCATAACGTATGACCAGATATGATAAGAAACCTATTACCTTACTGGTTTGATCATATGGTACTGTATTCACACCAGTACGTCGGTCATATGAAAGACGCTGCCAAAATCCACCAGCATTATCATCCGTGCCGTGGTTAAACATAACGCCGTGATAATTACTGAACTTGCTGATAAACGGTACCGCTACAAACATGTCCTGGTATGTGTTGTTATAGAAACCAGTCGTATTTCGCATCCACACTTTGTATGTTCCTGCACCCACTCCACCAGAGCCGGTAACTTCTATACGTAAGAATTTCTGCCAATCAGGATTGGTCCAACTATCGCCGTTAATCGCTAGTGTGCCTGTTCCTGAAGGAACGGTAGAAGCGAAGTAGAACGGTCCAGTCGCGACTGCGCTGTGAGAGAAGATGTTTTGAATTGGGCTGTTTGATTCTCTGTTTAGTGGGTTAAAGAACAACGACGGTTCGGCACCGCTGTAGTTTTGGTTACATCCAAGAATGGTTCCAATCAAACGACCTGTCGCTTGGGTCAAATCACCAGTAGCCCGGATTATACGAGCTCTATAAGAGCCATCACCGTACGCTATACCGCCAATACCGAAACTGTTCGGGTATCGCTGGTCCCCGGATCCATACCCGCGGTTGAAATCTGTAAGGTAGTAGTTACGAACATTTGGAATCATTTTCCGGCCGTGTGCAACGAAACGAACAGTTTGTGGGTAAATGGTATAATCGTTTGGATACCCGCTGTTTACCCATATATGACGACGAGCGATTCGGTATATCTGATCTCGTGACGGAGCAGTATCGCTGGTATCTTCTTCTGGGTTATCCCAGATGATACGGTAAAATATGTCAAGCGTTTCTGTTGGCGACTGAGTGCATGGGGTAGTTAGCGCTAGGTACGCAGCAACATCAACCGGGCGGTACGGTTCCGGTAATGGCCAACTTGTCTCATAATCCATACCGATGCCAATAGTATAGATCGTACGGAGAGCGGCAGGTGGATCAAATCGTTGCTGGTATTGGTAATAGTACGCAAACGTTCCACCAGTTCCCACATTACCAGATAATAGGTTTGGGTTCTGAATACCAGGCTCCGTTCGCCCACGCTCAATTGGATTGTACATTGCTGCCCAGTTACGATCCGTTGGTTGATCCAGCCCGCCAATGAAAATATACTCCCCAAATCGTCCATCGTTCGATGGAGTGTTTGTGTCGAAGTAGCCAACATTAGCCATACGATTCAACATCGATTCCGTGATCGTATTCTTTTGCTTAACTTCTTTTGTTATTTCGCCGGTGTTAATGTCTCTGAACACCAAGCGCGCTTCGCCGCGTACCATATTAATTCCTCTCGTTATCCGCTACCAATGCCCGATGGATCGTATCTTGTAATATTTATCCATTGTGCATCTGGTTCAAAAGCGAGTTGTGTTATTGTAGATTCCCCATACTCCACAAGGTTACTGTAATTGATTCGAGAAAAATACGTATCTCCACCATTCGCTGATGTTTGTGAGCTTGATTCGTTAGTTAGGAATAGGTTGGTATAATCCACCCGGCTAAAATATTGTTGGTCTGGATTGGTTGCAGTTCCGCGCACTGAATCGTTGTAAGCGCGGACTGATGGTGCCACCAACGTGGTGTAATCGATCGTACAGCTCGGACGGATAAACTTGCGGCCAGCAATGTTGTACAGCGTATCAACGCGGTATTCAGCAAATGTTCCATTATACTGGAGCGTCTCAGTAGGAGGTCCAGGTCCATCACCAGCATCCCATATTGGCGTATCTGGTAATGAATCTACCAGCACCCCGTCTTCAAACACCTGGTATTGCTCAATATACGCTTGATGTATCGTGTCCACAGGATGGTTCCATGTCACTTCCACGATTGTTTGGGAGCCCGTTTCTTCGCCTTCTAGTGATGTTGGAGGAGGAACGGTAACGCTGACGAACGAAGCAAAACTATCACATTCAACCGGTTGTGGATCTAGTGGTAGATTGAAATACTGCTGATCAGGCGCATACGACGTATCACATATACCTGTTGGCGTTTTCCATATCGTGACATCATCATATTGCTCGTAAGGAGTTCCACGATCAACATAACAACGAAATACTTTATCTGTTCCATCTACCGCATCAAAGAAAGGTGTCAGTGTATTTGACAGCTGCAGTGTTACGGTTGTTCCACTTATCTGTTCCCATTCAACAAAATGCCCAGACAGATCGCCATCTACCTCAGCTTCGAGGTAGATTGTTGGTGAACATATGTGTGTCTGATCTTCACCAGCAGTTCTCAGCGTTATCTGCTTAAACTGTCTGTGGCGAGTGGAGAACGTAACCTGAAAAGGCATGGGATGCTCTCCTTAACTTCCGCCAGTTATCGTCCAGACGCCCTCATCAAACGCTGTGTCGGAATTACTATCAGTAACAGTCACACGCATGGTAAAGTCTATATTAGCTGCCACCGCAAATGGCGAACCTACAATCACGTTTGGATCAGTAACTGTGATAGAATCGCCAACACTGAGAACTGTTCCATCAATTTCAATTTCTTCACCACCTGGAGGCCCAAAGCCGGAATTGACCGCGCTAACAACCTCAATGAAGTAACTAACATATGGAGGCGTACCAAGCGTCACGTTAATTAACGTCGAAAGAGAAACCCCGATGTCAAATGAGCTGATTGAATCATCATACACTTCAATGCTCAATGTGGACACTATAGGAAGGGTGCAACTATCAGCTGGAGCACATCCAGCCAGTGTTATGACAACATCTTGGATGGTTGGTTCTAATGTAACCGGAGTAACAACTTCGATTGCTGTTCCTGCTACTAGGTCAACGTTGCTAGGGAATGTAATAGCACCATTTCTATTACCAGCAACAAAATCAATCTGCCCCACTGCAGTAGTGCTTGTACCGTCGTCTGTTATGATCTGGTATGTTACATCGACTGCAGGTGCAATCTTTGCTCGTGCAATTGATCCCGGCAAGTTCGCAGGTAAATGTATTTGCCGCGTTGCTATAAACGAACCCGTTATTGCATTTGCGAATAACATCTGACCTGCTAGGAAGAATGAAATGTCATATGGGATTGTTAACGGATAAGTCGCTAACTTATTCCAGCTTCCGTTTTGTGCAACATAGTGCGTATTTTCGCTTGTTACTTGAGCGATCATCCCGTTGTATGTTGACGGGTCTGGTAAATCACCGAACGTAGGATAGTTTGGCGTTATGGACGCTTTTTCGTTATATGTTTCTTGTACCGCATTCTGGATCGACGTTGCTGTTATATCACCAAGTCCTGGAACCGGGCTGACATATGGCGAAAACGATAAGTTACTTGCAGAGTGCGTATGAGTAATTGGCGAGTATAGGAGAGCCAGATCACTAGGTTCCAACCCCTGCCAATATCTCGAATCAATAATACCACCATCACCAAATTGAATAACAGAAAGAGTATTTCCGTTCTGTACGATAGTTGCACCATCAGCACTTAGAGCTTGTGCTCCGCCGAACAAGATCCATTCAGTTCCAGAGAATGCGTATTGATTGTATGCAAAAATTTCCGAACTGTTACAAGCATACACTGCATTGTTTGATGTTGGCACCTCAAAATAGTCCAGAACACCAGTCGACGTGTATTGTGCGATTTCGTTCTTATGGCCAGCAAACGAACCAGATGGAGTCGTGGATGATTGTATTGCAACAGCCAGTCGTGCCCCAGCTGGATTCATTCCTGTTAACGGACCACGGTCCAACCAAGCAGCACCATCCCATGTTACGATGTTGCCTGCTGGAATTGCTGCCCAAAGACCAACAGCGCCAGGTGGGATGATATAACTATCGCCCAAATCGTTGATAATTGGTGGCATAGTTACCACATCCGAAATCATATTGACAACACAGATCGGGTTCAGCCACACCAGTCCACTAACCAATGAATCAACATATCGTTTAGGAACTGCATGCAAAGCATTAATTGGGTTTGCATGTAATGTTAAGAACCCCGTCATCGTATCGCCAGCTTTATTGACTTTCTCATTGCCCAGCTCTTCGAGTGCGCCCTGAACATTTAGCGATGCAATTCCATGACCAGGGGTAAAGTTGATTTCAGAGGCACCGTGCGTGTGAGCTAGTGGAGGGCGAGCGTCAGAGAGACGAGGGTCGTTATCGCCAACAACCAATGGAATGTCTTGATCAACAGGCGGTAGGTTAAGGTAAATACCGCCAAGATCGGTTGTCGTTGCTATTGGTAGATTCTCAATAGATCCTGCAGGACCACGATCTCCCTTACCGCCTAACCCCTGCTCAAATACGATAGAATCTTTGTCCAAAACTCGAGCGACTGGTACTTGTCCTATCGGATAGTTACCGACTGTAAGGAACATCTGTCCAGCGACGATTGCATCTATGATTATTTCTTCGACATAGATTGTTGTGGTAGCCGGAGATGAGTTGTACACAGACTCAACAACACGATACGAACCATCATTATTTGTTGAGTTACCACGAACAGTAATTACCTGTCCTTTTTCTAGCGTGTAACCTCCTGCAACAACAAAGTACGGATTTGTGCTACCATTGTTAATTCCAATGATAGGAGGGCCTGCACGATTACCCTGAACGTGTGGATCGTATGGAACCAGCTGTCCGTTTTCGATCCATAGTGGTGTACCTACGGGAACAGCGCTCGGTCCAGTTGTCCAGTTCCAATCAGGGTTTGTAATGACACCTTGGATCATTACAGCACCAACTTCATTCAGTCCAAGAGGTTCTGTCAGAATACCAACAACGGTTGTTCCAGCATCGTCGTAGTCAGCGACACGGATACGACCACCTACAGCAGGAGTCGGATCTGGTTCCCAAGCAACAACGCTAAACTCATCGATAGCGGAACCTGGACCTGCGAATTGTGCTCTAGCTACATTTGATTCTAATCGAATGGCGTCAACGCGAGCAGCATTTGCAAAGAATTGATCTTCTGTGGTAAAGAAGGTTCCGTCATCGCGACGAATAACATCCGAAGCTTCGTCATAAACAACACGGCCGGTTCGTACTGATGTAGTATCGCCGATTTGTGTTCCAATGAAAGATCCAGTGTTAATTGTTTGAGGTAAGAATTGTGACGCATTACGTAGATGTGCAGCAAATACACGAAGAACTTCAGTCCACTGATTACCATTCAGAACATAATGACGGTTTGTTTCGGTATTATACCAATGGCGACCGTTCGTTAATAGAGGAATGCCGTAGGCATCAATATCAAGAGTCGCATCGCCGTACGTGGTGTCGGTTGGGGTAGCTACGACTTCATAAACAGCAATCTGTGTTTGACCGAGCAGAGGGCTATATGTTGCTTGCTTGACGGTATACGTTCCATCATTATCAGTAGATCCGATAATAGCGAACTGTCGGTTCTCACGAAGGACGAAATGGCCTTCAACAACAAACGCTCCAACGCCTGGAGTTGATCCGGGAATTACGTCAATAACTTCAACATCACCATTTCCAGGAACGGCATCTTGAGCCACTGGTTCCAAAGTGGTGTAGCCAAACGTGCGCTGGAAGGTTAGAGGGTTGAAGTCCCAATACAGCCAATAGTGCGTCGAGGCTGAAAATGGCCCCATCCACGCATTAGTAACTGTGTAGTTATCGGTAAACGTGTAGTTGGTATTTGCGTGTGCTACTGTGATAGTGACCGGGCGGTTATCCGCCTTCAGGTCCACGTGTCCTGATGGATTTTTACTTAGAAAATCCTGCACATTGCCACTCGTTTGGTGGCTTACTATCCCTTGACGAAAATTGATTCTCATGCTATTACCCCTGTTATACGGTCTGCGTTACCATATTTATGACGGGGTTAAAGCATTACGCGGTTATATCTGAGTCGCTATAACCAGCAGCAGCACCCGGACCAGCTACACGAACCGCCATGATTGCATTTGGTGAGATCCAATCGTATGTATTCTCATCAACCTGGCGGCGATATCCTTCTTTGAGTATTTGTAATGCATGAGCATTTGCCTTCTCGGCTGTGTCAACGGAAATTTCAAACGAGGCCTTTTTCCCACTGGCCTTTTCGTAAGACGTAAAAACTTTTAATGTATAGTCAGACATGTCAATCCTTATTATTTTATTGTCTTTTCTCTGTAAATTTCAAGAAACACCTGAGCATTCCAGTTTGTATCAGATGCATTAGTAAACGCAACACGAATAAAGTATGGGTACATCAATTCTGCTGTATCGTCGGATGCCAGGTTAAAGTATGTTCCTGTGGTTCCACGGCATGGAATCTTAGTTACAAACTTATGCACTGGTTGCTCTATATCGGAGATACGGTAAGCACCAGTTCCGGTCATGTTTGGTGTTAAGTCTGTTCCATCATAATCCCAATCTCCATCTCGCGACGCGGTACGTGGTATCAGTGCTGGGGTAGCAGCAAAACCATGTGTTCCTGTGCCTGGGCCACCCGGAGCAAACTTTACCAAGTTATCTTCAACTATTAAATCTAAATTTGCTAGTTGCTGTAATTGTGTTGCTGGAGCCATAATTATTCCACACGTCCAATCGCCCTGTCCTGCATTTTCATAACGAATGTATGCTTCGTTAATCCACACACGACCATTATCTGGGTGGAATCTTACATCCTTTGTGACCATTGGAACACCTGTGGTCATGGTAAAATCTAGCAACTCGCCATCGCCAGTTTCTCCAGTAACCATATCGTCACCAGCACCTGCCCAAACAGCGTATGTAACCTTGCCATCAAGCATTGGTTTTGCTGATGATTGAACAGCAAGTTTATTTGTATCGGCGGATATTGGTAATTCTGTAATGTTGATTTCGCTTGTATCAGGAACGTGATTTTCAATCATCGTTTCTAATACCGCCTCTTCTTCAACAGAAAGTGCAACAGCAAATTCGAAATCAAAGGCTCCACTATTTAAAGAGATACTTAAACACGACGGAGCAATGGCAGGTACAGCATTGATCTCCGTCTGTAACTGATTAAGATTATACCCGAACTCAGTTGTATCCGGTTTTGTTACAATTACTGACATTTTATGCTACTCTCCAAATTTCTAATCGTGCAAATCGAATGCTTGATGTATGAAAAGACCCTTGCATTCTATACCGCAATGTAATAGTTTGAACACCCGAATAGGTGTTAGTGTTAAATCCTGTAAACGGTGTCCAGTCAGCGGTATCTTCGTGTTCAACGGAAGGATCTGCTATTTCAGTGCCATTGCGTGATATTGAAACGTCTGTACGTCCAGACGTGCTCGTTCCACTAACTTCACAATACCATTGTATTCTATATGTACCACTTGGTAATGATGGAGTTGTCATTGTTAACTTTGTTTGATAGCTAGTGGAGGTTGTTGACGATGTTCCGCTACTTTCCTCAAACTGGTAGTTTGATCCAAAAACTGAACTGCTACCTGCATTAACTAAATCTTGCCACGATCCGTTCTCATACCCTTCTAGTTTGTTGGTAGAGGTGTTATAACGGATCATACCATTGGCTGGCGATCCTGGACGTTGTGCCGTTGTTCCCACCGGAATACGAAGGAAGTTGCTATCCAACGACATAATCTCCGTGCCACCATTTGACACGTTACCTTGGTACCAACTAAATCCAGTTGTTCTGTTTGCGGTGGAACCGCGAGCACCAAACGAGTTTTCATACTGTGGTGATGAAAACGACCCATTACCGATAGTGCGGAATGAAATATACGGGGAATCATCATCTTCGTCGATTAAACGAAGGTTTGGCGTATTGCTATCATAATGGTAGAGAATCCATCCACTGATACCAGGAGATCCTCTATTGAAGTATGTACGCAATCCTTCGATTTCTGATCCAGGTGTATTAACTTCAATATATAACGTGGCATCACCTGTTTCGCCACATTCTATGTCAGTACCAATGTTAAGCATTGCTGTTTCAGCAATACCGTTGATTGCAACACGTTTTGCAGTTGGACAATACTCAAACGCACTATCGCCAGCAAATCCACCCGCACCATCATTGTACTGGACGTCACGAATATCTCCGCCTGGTGTAGCATCGGCACCTGCTGGGCCTTCAGGTCCTTGAGGTCCTTCGGGTCCTTGAATACCTTGCGTACCCTGAGGTCCTTGTGGCCCTTGGGGACCAGTTTCTCCCTGAGGTCCTGCTGGGCCAGTATCGCCAGTGTCTCCTTTAACACCCTGAGGTCCTTGAGGTCCAGTTTCGCCTTGTGGTCCTTGTGGTCCAGTGTCTCCCTGAGGTCCTTGCGGGCCGGGATCACCTGTGTCACCTTTAGGTCCTTGAACGCCCGCAGCACCAGCAACAGACATATCTGTGATATATGTCCAGTTAGCTCCGTCATAAAAATACAAACGACCATAATCAGGATCTGTATCTGGCAGTGTTCCAGCAACTAAGCCAAACTTGCCTGCTGTAACGGAACCGGCTAACAATTCCGCAACAGAGTTGAATATGGTTTCAATTTCAAAACTTGTTCCGTCGGCACCTGCAGGTCCTTGAGGTCCTTGTGCTCCAGCTGGGCCAATTAGGCTTGCAATGAAGTCGGATTCTGTTCCAGTGTTCCCTACAGCCAGCCAAGACTGGTATGCGCTACCTACACCCGTCGGTCCGTCGACACCAAGTACAGTAATGTAATGGTCTGTATCTACCGGAGTGTCGTTGGTTGTACTGTTATCTCCTTGACCAACAACTACTCGGAATGATGATGATGTTACGTTAGAAATTTGAATGTTTGTGTCGGTCGTTGTTCCGAGCGGAAGTCCTAGTACAACATAGTGTGGCGACCCATAGTCTTGCGATAGCGTATAGTCGTATGTTCCTGTTCCAGTTCGGTTTACTGTCAATCCGTTACTTGATGCAAGTGTGCCATTGGCAAATGTTTTTGCATAGGCATAAACAC
>Ga0272443_10001092_pt1 | contig 42770 bp, 44 predicted proteins | sample SSMAcet12_FD_193581 | JGI IMG/M metagenome (GOLD analysis project Ga0272443, IMG submission 193581) | Marine sediment archaeal communities from Little Sippewissett salt marsh, Falmouth, MA, United States - SSM-Acet-12 | ecosystem: Environmental > Aquatic > Marine > Wetlands > Sediment ...
CGTAGAGCGCCACAATGCGTTCAATGATGTGGCGCGTCTGCGCAGCATAGGCCTCCCAGAAGGCATCCCACGAGGTAAAAGCGCGCGGGTCGCCTGTGGCAGGGCCCTCCTGGCGCGGTGATTCCACACTGCCGCTCATGGCATCCACGAAGGGCAGCAGGTCTTGCCCGTTGGTGAGCGCGAACTCGACCGCCTTGAGCAGGTTCAGGTTGGCGTCGACGGTGCCGGAGCGGTCGTTGCCCACCATCGTGTTCTCCAGGCAGCCGACCGGGGCGTAGTCAAACACGTTGCCCGCATGGATGAGGTCCTCATCCCCGGCGATGCGCGCCTGGCGCAGCATGCCCGCCATGGAGCGCTCGTCGAAGTTGAGCAAAAACGGAGCGCCCTGGCTGGAGCCAATCATGTCCACCACCTGGTTGAGCAGTTTCTCCGGCGAGCCGCGGTGCAGGCGGATGTTGGGCTTGGGTTCGAGGATGGGCGACATCTCGTCGATCACTTCCAGCACGGCGTAGGTGAGGTCGTTGGTCAGGTCCGCGCCGCCCGCCCCCATCCCGGAGACGGTGAGCAGCTGGCCGTAGCCGGCGGTGATGCCCTGATTGGCGCCGGTGCGGATCATGGCGTCGTACGCGGTGTTGCTGTGCACCCAGAAGCATTTCAGGATGTCCTTGCCCCATTCGCGGTCCATCCCTTCCGCCATGGACGCCTCCCAGTACGGGTACAGGTACTGGTCGAAGCGGCCGAAGGACGTACCCGGGCCGGGGTAGTTCTCATCCGCCATCACCAGCATGTGCGTGAGCCAGAGGGACTGCACCGCCTCCCAGAAGGTCTCCGCCGGTTCCCACGGGACTCGGCCCAGCATCGCCGCCATCTGCTCCAGCTCGGCTTTGCGGGCCAGGTCCTGCTCGTCAGCTGCGAGCTGTGCGCACACGCCGGCGTAGGCCGCGGCAAGGTCGCGCGCCATCGTCGCCGCCGTCCGCATCGCACGCAGCTGCCCGGCCTTTGCGCCCTCCTGCTCGTCCGGCGGGAGAGCGGCGAGGCGTTCTTCCAGGTCGGCGTGCACCGCTTTCCATCCGTGCTGCAGGATGCGGGCGTAATCGGGGATGATGTGCCCCGATGTCGAGCCCACATTGCCATAGCCATGGTTGTGGAACCATTGAATGCTTTCCCGCAGCCCGCCCTTGCCATAGACCAGGCGGGCGTACTCGTCGGCTTCCTGCTTGTTGAAGCAGGTGGACGTCATAATATTAAAGCGACCGCCGGCGAGCAGGTCGCCCGGCAGGATTTCCTGCGGGAGGTAGTTCACCATCACTTCGCGCGTAAACCAGGCTTTACGCTCCGGCAGCGACCAGGTCCAGAACTGCGGGTGGAGGTCCACCTTGCGGGCGGTCTGCTGAAACGCCCCGCGGAAGGTGGAGAAGAAGGCGTAGGTCTCAGGGACGATGTAGAAGCTCAATTCCTCGTACTGGATGTCCCAGGGGGTGCCTGTCGTCCACGCCGTGGCCTCGTTGTTCCAGGCGCGGGCATTGCCCTCAAAATAATAGTCCCGCAGCCATTGGATGCGGGGCGACAGGTTGTACGGCATTTTGATGGCGTAGTCGGAGTCAGGGTTTGCGGGCACAGCGGTGGTCGTCATCGGTCACTCTCCACGGGATGCGGCGGATGGTCCGGATCCATCCTGGTCTGGATGGCAAAAAGCATCTCGGCGCCGTGCCGGAGCATGGCTTCCATCACGCGGCTGGCGCCCTCCGGGTCGCTTTCTTCCAGGTGGCTCAGCAAACGCCGGTGGGTGTCCAGCACGTCCTGCTGAGCGCCCTCGCCGGTGTAGTGGCGGAAGAAGCGCCCGGTGAGGTTGGTGTACACGGCTTTGAAGGAATTCAGAATCAGCGGCAGCATGCGGTTGCCGCTGGCGAGGGCGACGGCGAGGTGAAATTGAAAATCGAGTTCGATGCGTGCGTCGATGTCGCCCGGGGGCAGGTCGCACTCGGATTGATACAGGTCATTGAGGGTAGCAAGATCGGCGGGGGTGCGGTGGGTGGCGGCGAGGGCGGCCGATTCGCGCTCGATCAAGAGGCGGATGGCATTCATGTCGTGCAGCAGTTCTGCTTCGAGGCGGCCCTCGCTGTAGCGCAGGAGCGAGTTGAGCAGCGCGATGGAGCCGTGGGTGCGGAAGTCGTTCACGAAGGCGCCGCGGCGCGGCTCGAGGGTGACGAGTCCGCGGGCGGCCAGTTCCACCAGGGCGGCGTGCACCACCGGGCGGCTGACGCCGAGCATGGCGGCGAGTTTGCGCTCCGGGGGCAGGCGTTCGCCCACCCTGAGTTCGCCGGAGAGGATGCGCTCCTCCAGCCGGCGTACGCAGGCCGCTTTGAGTCCTTCCACGCGAACGGGTTCGAGCTGCATGCACGCTCCCTTTCCCCATCTGGTAATACCACCAGCCATTAGAAGGATACGACAAATCCGGCCTCGCGCGCAAGCGCCGCCCCATACGTCACCTATGTTTCCCACGAAATGTGGAAGCAGCGTTCCGGTTCTGCATGCCGCAACGTTTTTTTGGATCGCACCAGGTGCCAGGACAAGGAGCGAAGTTATTTTCACCCCCAGTCAAAACGTAACGCCCTCAACCACCTCCCCCCGATCAGATTCTCCTTCAACTTTCGGCCTGCACCATTCCTCGAAAGCTTGACAGAGCCCGGAATCGAGTATAGAATATTTCTAATAGTTAATACTTTTATTATCATAAGGAAATATTTCGTGCTATTTCGAGACTTTGAAACCCGCATCAAACCACTTCCGGCCTTCAACCTGAATGACATCCGCAAAATCGAGCCGGATTTTCACCGCCCACAGCTGAGCGATTGGATCTCCAGGGGGTACATCATGCCCCTGGCGAACGGTTACTATGTATTGGCCGACATGCAGATCGATGAGAGCCTTACCTTCATGCTGGCCAACCTGATCTACAAGCCCTCCTACATCAGCAGAGAATCAGCCCTTGCATCCTACCAGGTCATTCCCGAAGCAGTTCTTGGGGTGACGAACACCAGTTCACGCAAGACCAGACTGTTCGATACACGGTGGGGAGTATTTAGCTACCGTAGCATCAAGCCCGGCTTGATGTTTGGATACCGGGTGATTGAGAAGGACCAGCATATCAAGTACAAAATCGCCAGGCTAGAAAAGGCGGTCCTGGATTACCTGTACTGGAATCCCAAACTGCAATGCGAAGAGGATCTCGAAGGGTTACGCTGGAATAAGGACCTGATTTCGAGCCTGAACGATAATCATCGATTCTGGAAATACTTGAAGATCTTCGACAGCAAGATCCTGAACCATAGAGTGAAGATCTTGATGGAGTATGCCCATGCTTGAATTCCAGCAAATTAAAGAACAATATCCAGATAACCTGCAGCGTTTTGAACGCTCGATCCTGCGGGAGTATCTGCAGTACAAAATCCTACAGGCGATCTTTGACAGCAAACACGCCAGCAAGCTCGCCTTTCTCGGCGGAACTGCCCTGCGGATCGTGCATGGGAACACTCGATTCTCAGAAGACATCGATCTGGACAACTTTGGCCTGTCCTGGGCGGAATTTGAAGAGGTTATGAATAAAGTAAACCGTTTCCTGGCTCAGGACGGATTCGAGGTGGAAGTAAAAAATGTCAAGAAGGAAGCATATCACTGCAACCTGCGGTTTCCCGAACTGCTGTATGCCGAGGGGCTCTCTCCCCTTCCCGGAGAGAAGATCCTCATCCGGGTCGATACCACAGCTCAGGGATACGAATATCAACCAGAGGTCGTCCTGCTAAACAAGTTTGATGTCTTTGCAAACATTAGAGTCACACCGCTTGATACCCTTTTATCCCAGAAGATCTATACGTCTGTTAACCGAAAAAGACCGAAGGGCAGAGATTTTTATGACATCACGTTCTTGGCCGGCATGACCAGACCGGATTATGGTTTCCTGAAACTGAAACTAGGGGTAGAAAATGAAGGTCAGGTAAGGGAAGAGATCAAATCAAGAATAGCAGGCTACGATTTCAAAGCCATTGCGAACGATGTAGCTCCTTTCCTGGTGAACCAGAACGAGATCAAGCGCGTTGAGAAGTTCCGGGAATTCTGGGAACAAGCCAGGCTGTAATCACAATAAAAATTGAGGCTCATCGCCCTCAGCGACATCCACGGATTCCACAGCTCCCTCATGATCCCGTGTCAACGCCGGCAACCTGGCCTGCCAGAGGCGCCTGAGGAACCATACAACGCAAAAGGACCCATCCATGGATGAGTCCTTCCTGCTGACGGGGCCGCGGAGGTTATCGAAGAAATCCGGATTTTGCGTCCTTTTTTGGGCGCAAACCATAAGGCGCCGCAGCCCTCACGCAAAACTGTATTCCCCGGAATTTGATGCGCAGCATGCTCACATCATGTCTGTTTACTGATCGTTCATCGATCAAACCGATCGGACAACTCGACCCCAAGGTCAACCCATGCTGTTTGTGTTATGCTGTTACATAAGCCGCTGACTCCTCCGGTAATGGCTTACAGAAACTACGCACGATTGGCAGATCCATGGTAGGACATCACGCGTAAAGTCTACCTTTTCATTCGAATTTTACGTGAGATAGACAGCAATGTCGCCGTGTTGCATGAATCGGAAGATTGACTGCGCAAATCGCCCCCATCCAAGCCAGAGGCTTGCAGCCACCGTCCAACTCAGAACCATTCTATGAACCGAAAAGGAGAATGAGCATGAGCATGATCGGCAAAATACCGGAAGACGTGCTCGACGCGATGCTGGAGGCAATCCCCATTGAGTTCTCGATCGTCAACAAGGACGACGCAGTGCTTGCGTGGAACAAGCACGAAACGAGAATCTTCACACGCCCCGAGGCCGTCGTTGGAGAGAATGTCCGGAACTGTCACCCGGAGAAAAGCCTGGACAAGGTCGAGGTCATTCTGACCGAGATGAAAGCGGGGACACGCGACAAGGCACGATTCTGGATCGACCTGCCCCTAGGCGACGATGGCGTGCGGGAAAAGGTCCTGATCGAATACTATGCGCTGCGCAATCCAGAGGGAGAGTATCTGGGATGCATCGAATGCAGCCAGAACATCGCGGACATCCAATCTCTGTCTGGAGAAAAAAGACTTCTGGACTGAAACATTGAACACGAGGCTGATGATAGGCAGCGACCGCTGCGATCGTCAGCCTTTACGTTAACCTGCGATCTGCAATTGTCCACGAGAAGAAGGCAACCGCGATTTCCTCAACAACCCGGGCATCGCAGCGCCTGGAACCTCCACCTTCTTCTCCAATCCACATAAAAAAGCTCACAGATTGAATGGCCCTGGCTTATTCAACCCTTCTCCACTTACGGTGGCGCTCCCCCGACTGGCCATACAGCCAGTAAGGGCAGGCAGACCAAATCAAAAGGACCCATCCGGAGATGGGTCCTTGCTGGTGGCGGGGGCGAGACTTGAACTCGCGACAAAGGGCTTATGAGTCCCCTGCTCTGCCAACTGAGCTACCCCGCCTGACAACGGTTATTCTAATCAAGAATCGCGCCGCTATCAAGGTTACAGCGCCGGCTCACGCCTCCAGCAGCGATGGAACCAGCTCCGCGACCGCCTCGGCGAACTTGCGATGTTCTTCCTGTTCCCAATGCACGCCGTCTACACTGCTCGAGACCACAATCTCACCGGCATCCAGAAAGGCGGTGCCGTACTTCTCGGCAAAATGACGGTAGAAGCGGGGGAAGTCCTTCGAGATTTCCTCGCCGCCTTTAAAGCCTTCGGCATCCTTCATTTTCGTGAGCGGGCCGATGGGCGGCGGCGCCACGAGAAGCACCACCGGCGCGCCCCCGTCGCGCCCGGCGCCGCTCTTCTGGATGATGTCCACCAGGGTGCCGGCGCCGTAGGCGATGTCGTAGGCCGAAAGCGGAAAACGGTGCTTGAGGTCGTTCGTCCCCAGCATCAACACCACCACGTCGAGCGGCTTGTGGGAAAACAGCAGCCCGGGCAAGAAGAACTTCCCACTGCGAAAATCATCAACCGGGTCCGGGTAGATGGTGGTGCGCGAATTCATGCCTTCCTCAATCACGTAGTACCCGTCGCCCAGCAGTTCCTGCAGGATCCCGGTCCAGCGCTCATGCCGCTCGTAGCGGCTTTCGTCCACCGGGTTCCATCCCCAGGTGTTGGAATCACCAAAACAGAGTATGTTCTTCACACCACGCCTCCTGACTTCCCCTTCCATGATCCTCCGTATTCTACGTTACTTCCTCTAAATGCACCGTCTCACGCAGAACGGACCCCATGCGACAGCAAAAGCCCGGAGACCTCTCCTCCGGGCTCTGTCAGGATCTGCCCATTCATCAGAATGGACGGGGTTCTTCAGGATAGTGCCGGTGCAGCAGGTGTTTTCAACTCGGCGGCGGATCTAACGACATCCAGGCGTTCTCGAAGCGCGAGATGGATGGCCATCCCGCCCAATTCTGATCGAAGTGGAACGACCAGCCTCGGTCGGTCAAGCGTTGAAATAACCGCATCAGCTCCTTCGATTAAAGTCGGTGGAGAGATTGTCGCTTCAAATCCCGTCTCGGCCAGCTTAATGCTCGCGCGTCCGGTGATGACGTTCCCCAGTTCCGCAATCCCACTCTGAGCGAGGGAATCAAACTCCGTATAGGCCTCGCCCATCATGCGGGAGACCAGGCCCAGCGCCATCTCATACGACATGCCATAGAATACGGAGCCGTCGACCTGCCCCACCAGGCTGATGACAACCGTGACATCGGGGGTGACGAACGGATCGTTCTCCAGGGCCAGCGTCCCGCGCTCAACCTGAAGGGAGGTTTCGGCATTAAGAACCTCAAACACAGCGTCGATAAAAGGGTTCAAGAATTTCACATTCACGTAGGCATCCTGCTTTCTGCACGCAATCAGAGCTGGCTTATGCCGCCCCTGTTTCACTCACTTCTTCCGGCGCAATGATGGGGATGAAATTTTCATCTTCCTTACCATTGGGACTGGCCTCAAGCGCAAGATGAACGGTCACTTCCCCCAGGTCATTGGCAAGAGGCACCTTGATACGCTGAAATTCCAGAGTAGAGATGGAGACACCTTTTCCACGCACCATCGTTGGCGGGGAGATATCTGTTGTATATCCCGCCTCTTCCATCTTGACACTTGCTCGCCCGGCGATAACATTCCCGAGTTCCGCAACACCACTTTGCGCAAGACGGTCAAAGGTTTCAAACGACTGGCTCATCATCCGCCCGACCAATGCGAGACCGGTGGCTTCCGATAAACCCAACATCACCACGCCCCTCACATCCCCGACGAGACTGATGAGAACGGTGATCTCATCTGCCGTAAAAGAAGAGGTCTCCATACTCAGGTTGCCCCGGGAGACATCCAACTGTGTTTCGGCCAGAAAGACGTCCCGGGCAGCTTCAACAAAGGGATTTAAAAACTCGACATTCAACCGGAACTCCTTTTCAACTCAAGGAAGGCTTCTGCCTCTCGCACAAGTGGACCGATCCTTCCCATCAACTCAAAATAGGTCTGGTCTTCCAGACCCACATGCTCCAGCGCCCTTTCATCAAGCAGGGTTTCTGTCCCCTCGATTCCCACGCCGATCCCCATCATCACCGCAGCACAATCAGATGCATGTACAGCATCCACGATCAGGCTGGGTTCTTCCGCCTCAGATGGTGCATGATGCCAGGCAATCGCCTCGATCAACTGCGGGGGAAGGTGCCACTTCCTGGCGATTTCTGCCCCCAGATGTGCGTGGTCAAATCCAAATAACTCCCGCTCCATCTCCTCAAGCGACTGAGAATGCGGGCGTGCGAGGGGGTCAATATCCTGCAGAAGGACATCCATGGCGAGTTTCCCGATATCACACAGCAACCCCGCCAGGTAAGCCTCCTCCGCCTGCTGTGGGGCAATCTTCTGCAAAATCAGGCGTGATCCAGCAGCGACGGCGATGGAATGCTTCCATAGCTCCCCGCGCTTCAGGCCATAGCCTGGAACAGGTCTTTCCAACAAGGCAGAAATGGACCCTCCCAGGATCAGGCTTTGCACGGCCTGATATCCGAGATACACCACCGCCTCACGCACCGTGCTGACGGGTCTCACCAGACCGAAATACGCTGAATTAGCCCATCGCAGGACCAGACTTGAAAGCGCCTGATCGAGAGATAGGACCTCCGCCAGTTCCACCATGCCAGAAGCCGGATTGCGAATAACCGTCAGGGCAGCTTCTGCAGCCATTGGAATCGGCGGGAGGTCGCCAACGCGGTTGATCAAATCCTGGATGTGTACTTGCTGGCCTACCATCTCAACTCCTCCCGTAAAGGGAGATTCCCTTCGTCGTCAGGTTGAATTCCTGAGGTCTGGGGATGATTTCTGTACCACCGAGAAACAGCGTCCCCCCGGGTTTCAAATGATCCGCGAACTTCCGGTACAGCATCTCCTTTGTCGCCTGCGTGAAGTAAATCACCACATTTCTGCACACGATGAGATCAAACCGCATCTCAGGCTCATCATTCAACAGATCCTGCTCCTTGAATTGAACTGTTGACCGAAGCTGGTCTGAGATGGTCCACGCATCTTCGCGCTGCGTAAAGTGGCGATCCAGAAATAGCGGCGGGACGTCGCGCACATCCTCGTCACTGTACGGCCCGCCCTGGCGGGCCTTGATCAAAGCGCCCCGATCGATGTCTGTGCCCAGGATGTAGTGGTTCGACCCATGCGCCAGATCATCCAATAAAATGGCCAGTGTATACGCCTCGGCACCGATCGAACATCCCGCGCTCCAGACATGAAGCCGTGGAATATGGACGTCTTTCCCATTGCCGCGATGCAAGAGATCGGGGAGGACCTGTGTACGCATGGTCTCCCACCGGGGCGGATCACGGAAGAACTGGGAGACGTTAATCGTGATGTAATTGCGAAACCGTTCCTGCTCCGCATCATCCGACCGCAACCGCGAGAAATAGGTTTCCCAATCAGAATAGTCAACACGTGCCAGCCAGGAATCCAGGCGACGACGCATCTGTTTATCCTTGTAATGGCTAAGATCGATGCCCAACAAGGATTGGATGCTGTAGCTGATCTGGGTGTACTCCTGTTGTTCCATCACTTCGCTCTTCTCGTATCCGCTAGCTATACTCAAACATCCCGGTGCACCGCTCGTTCAATCGCTTTCGCCACATCAGGCAGCGGGACAACTTGATCCGCTGCGCCATACTCCACTGCACTCCTTGGCATTCCCCAGACAACACAGGTCGTCTGGTCCTCTGCAATCACCCAGCCGCCGGAGCCGTGAATCAGGGATGCGCCGTTGCTTCCATCACGCCCCATTCCGGTCAGAACAACGCCCACACAGCGGTTCCCGAAGATGGGCACAGCAGAGGTCATGGTGACATCGGCTGCGGGGCGCACACCATGTACGCTGGGCCTCTTGTTCAATTCCACGTCACCTTCACGCCCAATCTGCATATGGAAGCCGGCTGGCGCAATCAGCACACGACCACGGAGAATGGCGTCACCGTTTCGCGCTTCCTGCACCTCCAGGTTGGAAATACGGTCCAGTCGATTCGCCAGGGGTCCCGTGAACCCCTCCGGCATGTGCTGCACAACGAGAACTCCGGCAGGAAGATCATGAGGCAAGGCAGGGATGACTTCGCTCAACGCTCGCGGGCCGCCTGTCGACGCCCCGATCAGAACGATCTTATCCGTACGGCGCAGGCGCGCCGTCGATCCCGGGATACGCTCGGAAGAAAGTGGTCTCGTGCCCAGTCGAGGTGAAGGCCGCGAGCCCATCCTCACTGTCCGGCAGGCGCGCAGTTTTCCAACCAGCTCATCCATCACGGATCCAATACTTGCGCGCGACTCGGGCTTTGCGACAAAATCAACCGCCCCGATGGTCAGCGCCCGTATGGTCTCTATCGCACCGTCACGTGTCCGGCTGCTCATCATCACGACAGGACGGGGATCATGCACCATGATCTGCCGGAGTACGGTGAGACCATCCATGCCCGGCATCTCCACGTCGAGCGTAATCACATCGGGAGAGAGTTCCTGGATTTGCCGCAGTGCGGACTCCCCATCAGTCGCATAGCCCACCACCTGGAGATCGGGAATCGAATCCAGATGGCGTGCTACTGAGAAGCGGACGTAAGCCGAATCATCCACCACAAGCACGCGCAACGGCGCAGTGTCTTGAGCGACGGTCATGGTCCTTCCCAGCGGCGCTTCCACGATTATCCCAACACCTTCTCGATCGCCGACAACACCCGATCCGGCTCAAAGGGTTTGACCACAAAATCCTTCGCTCCCGCCTTGATCGCATCCAGCACAACGGATTCCTGGCCCAGCGCGGTCAGCATCACCACTTTCGCGCCTGGATCAGCGGCCTTGATTTCCTTTAACGCCGCAAGCCCGTCCATGTCAGGCATGGTGATATCCATCAAGACAGCATCCGGCTTTTCGGCAGAATAGACCTCAATCGCCTTCATCCCGTTATCTGCCTCGACGACATCGTGCCCATCACCTTTAAGCAATTTGGTGACACGTACCCGCAGGAACTCTGCATCGTCGACAATCATTATCTTCGCCATTCATTTTCTCCTGTCACATGAAAGAGCCGGTCGTGCAATGGAAGCACTTCGTGATCGGCACCTCTTGGTTGCCCAGCGTTCTGAGTGTGAGGTCGCCAGATTCGACGTAGAGACGCACTGTCCGTCCCTGCGTCCCGCCGACATCCTCAGCCGTTATGGAAAGCCCAAGCTGTGCGAGGACCTCCCTGGCAGCAGCGATATTTCGATCTCCTATGCGCAGCGCCTCCATCCCTTCTCCCTCTCGTGGAAGCATGTTCGCACCCCCGACAAGGTAGGTTCGTATGTGTTTCGGCTTCGATCCTGCAGCCAGCATTTCTTCCATCAACAACGGTATTCCTGAATCCACGAAACGCGATCGCGGTGCGGAAGAATTCACGCGTGTAGGAAGAACAGCATGCAGCAGCCCGGCAACGCGGTTCTCCGGATCATACATCCCGACACCAAGGCACGAACCCAGCCCGTAAGCCACAAGAATCTCCGTCGAATGTCTGCAGACAGCAAACTCACCCAGTCCAATGGGTACCATTTGATTTGTCAACCTTCTGCCCTACCTCATCACCCCGTCTACCAGATCCGGGATCAGCCACACCGTGTAGACATGATTCTGAACGGAATGTACCAGTGAGAACTCCAAGGCAAGCACCAGTTCAAGACCCTGACACAACTTCATCACGGCAAGATCGAGGATCGAACCGGCCATATCCAGCATCACCACAGGCGCACTGAGATACATTTCCCGCCGGGTAATGCGCTTCACCTGCTCAACAAAGGCGTTTCCCAGTCCGGCAGAAATCTCAGCCAGACGTAGTTGGTCAAACGCATCCAGCTCTCCTGGAAGCACATCGGCACGAAGCTGGAAATCATCAAGCAGCCTGACGGCGTCATGGCACGTCGCAATTAACATCAACTGACCTTGCACGTCGCCCAGGATCGGGATATAGACACCGACGCTTTCCACCTCCGGGCCTCCTAGAATGGATGGAAACTCTGAAAGTGGAAGGGTGCGGATGCGAGCATCGAGCGGTTTGAGGTCTTCACCCAATACCGTCTGGAAATGCGCCCGGATGTGTTCCACGCCCTGCTCCAGAGCAGCGATATCCTGCCGTGTGTAGCTGCTCCGGGAGATGCCCATTTTCTGGGATTCCATCGTCACACTCCTACTCATCCGACCCCCTGCGTGCCGTATCCTGAAGGCGTTTGATGACACTCTGCACATCCACAATCAGGGCAATTTCACCGTTGCCCAGAATGGCAGCGCCGGACACGCCTTCGGAATGATCCACAAGCAAGCCAAGCGGCTTGACCATCACATCTGCTTCGCCGACAAAACCATCCACAATCAAACCCGCCGCATGCTTGCCAAAGCGGATCATCACAATGTGCTCGTACTCCGGTTCACAGTCCTCCACATGTAAGCCAAGGGCTGAACGCAGGGACACCAGCGGCAGAATGCGTTCCTCCACGACAATCGTCGGCATGGTTTTCTTGCGCTGGACCGTTTCGTAGGGAACACGCAGTGTGCGCGTCACGGAAACAAGTGGAATGGCACACACCATCTCCTCCACACGGACGAGCAACGTCTGCATGATGGCGAGGGTCAGCGGCATGATGAGCTGAAATGTTGTCCCTTCCCCGGGGATGGAATCAACCGTGATCGAGCCGCCCAGTTTCTCGACATTGCTGCGCACGATGTCCATGCCGACACCTCGTCCGGAGATGTCATTGACAACCTTTGCCGTTGAAAGGCCGGACTGGAAGATGAGGTCAATGGTTTCTTCGTAGGTGAGCGCCTCAGCTTCTTCTCTCGTGAGAAAACCGCGTTTGACGGCACTTCGCTTGACATCTTCCGCCTGGATTCCACGGCCGTCATCTTTAATGGTGATGATGATCTGGCCGTTCTCATGTTTGGCAAAGACGCGCACGGTACCGCGTGGAGATTTCCCGCAAGCCTTGCGCTGTTCGGGATCCTCAATGCCGTGATCTGCAGCGTTCCGGAGCAAATGTACCAGCGGATCGGAGAGTTTCTCAATCACTGTCCGGTCCATCTCTGTTTCTTCACCATCCAGAAGCAGGTCAATTTGCTTGCCATTTTTTCTGGCCAGATCCCGGATTAAGCGTGGAAGCTTCTTAAAGATCCTCGCGACCGGCTGCATGCGGATCGTCATCACTTCTTCTTGCAGTTGGTCCGAAATCCGTCCGAGATGAGCGATGGTCTGCGTAAGATCGTCGAGCAAATCATGACTCCGCAGTTGTTCTTCGACATCTTCTCGAATGCGTTCCAGGCGGTTGCGGTCCGTAACCAACTCGCCCACCAGGTTCATCAGATTGTCAAGTCGTTCGATGCTGGTACGAATGGTCTTCTCGCTGCTGACCTGTGTATGGCGCGGTTCCTGTTCATTGACCGCCTTGAGTGCGGACCGGAGTTCCTCAACCTGCCCTGCTACAGCCTTGTCGAGCTCTTCCTGGGTAATGAGTTTTCGCTTGACGAGGATACGCCCAATGGGTTCACGATGTTCCGGATCTGAGCGTTGTTCTTTGAGCGCGCCTTCGAGGTCTTTCTGTGTGATGAGGTCATGCGAAACGAGGTAGTCTCCGAGTCGCATGGGTTCCTTATAGGAAACACGCGCCTCTGGCTCCTCTGGCAACGCCGTTTGAATCTGCTCCCCGTTGATCGCAAGCGATTCAATGTCTTCGATCTTGAGCAGCGTATCCATAAGAGCGTCTTTCGTCTGATCAGAAACCACTTCCGCCATGAACTCCCGTACAGGCCTGGCTGTTTCAATCGTGTTCTGATCAGGATCCATCCTGACGATTTCGCCGTAATCCTGCAGTGCAAGCATGAGCTGGAATGCTCGTGCGGCGGAGGCAGCGCTGCCCTCTTTAATCATGGCTTCGATCAATAGAGAGCCCTTCCTTGTGCGGCGATGTTTGCGTTTGCTGCGTTTCTCTGCAGCGCCTTTTTTCGCCGCCCGGGGAGTGGTTGTCGTCCCCAACAGGGCTTCGATGCGATCCGTCAACGGGGTCACATCCACATCACTGGGCCGTGATTCCGCGATATCCTCACAGAACTGTCGCAGCATGTCCACGCTTTCCAGGCAGACATCCACAAGCTCCGAAGTGATGGCGATTTCGCCCTTGCGAAGCGCGTCGAAGGCATTTTCGATGCGATGCGTGAGATCAGTAAGAGGTCGATGGCCAATCAAGCCACCTGACCCTTTCAGCGTATGAGCGGCACGGAACATGGTGTTGATGATCTCGGGATCATCGCCATCCTGCTCCATGCGTACCAACCCATCCTCAAGGATGTGGATCTGGTCCTCCGATTCATCCAGGAAGACCTGCAGCTCTTCTTCGGATATTTCATAGACAGTGACCATGGACGCTTCTTTCACACTGCGTGCCTCTTCGGCATCCAGGAATATGTGATTCAGGCAGCCCATACGCTGCCTCCTGGTACATGCTAGCAAGGAGCCCGGGAAAGTTCCGTAAATCAACCGTAAAAGGAAGAGAAAGATGACGTGAAGGGTTCCTCTGAATGCCATGCGAAAAAGGCAGGGGAAGGGTATAATCGCAGTCCCTTCAGGGTCTGAGCCGACCCGCTCGGATCTTCACAGATCAATGCAGCCCTGTTGTGACGGTGCACCCGGTTGAACGGACTTTCCCTTCCAGGAGATAAGATCGTGTTGTCATTAAAGCGCTTCTACTGGCGAATCAAGGCGGGATATGATGAGTACCCGCGTAACTTCTGGATCGTAGTGGGAGTAACCTTCATCGACCGCCTCGGTGGCGCCATCCTGTGGCCCTTTTTCACCCTCTATGTCACCGAGAAGTTCTCCATCGGGATGACGACGGTGGGTCTATTGTTCGGGTTGTTCTCGGTCATGGGCATGGTTGGAACGACCATCGGAGGCGCGCTCACCGATCGCATCGGGCGGAAGAAGATGATTATCTTCGGCCTGATTTTCAGTGCGGTCTCCAGCATCTGGCTCGGTCTCGCAAATGCCATGGATGTATTCATCATCGGCGCGCTGACGGTTGGCTTTCTGGCGGATATTGCAGGTCCCGCACGGCAGGCACTGATTGCCGACATCCTGCCTCCTGAGCAACGGGCGGAAGGTTTCGGGATCCTGCGCGTGGTGGTGAACCTTTCCGTCACCATTGGTCCAGCCATCGGCGGTCTGCTTGCCAGCGTGTCGTACCTGCTGCTATTTGTTACCGATGCATTTGCAAGCAGTTTTGTAGCGATTCTGGTCATCTTCTTCCTGCCGGAAACCCATGCCATCTTATCGAAAGAATCCCACGAAAGCATGTGGCAGACTTTCCGCGGTTACGGTGAAGTCGTCAAAGACAAGTTCTTCATGGTCTTCTGGAGTGCCGGCATCCTGATGGCCATCGTCTACCTGCAGATGAACAGCACGCTGGCGGTGTATCTGCGCGACACGCATGGCATCCCCGCACAAGGGTTCGGGTACATCCTCAGCCTGAACGCTGCAATGGTGGTGTTGTTCCAGTTCGCCATCACAAGACGAATCCGCAATCAGCCGCCGTTCAAGGTCATCGCCAGAGGCATGCTGCTCTATGCCATTGGTTTCGGACTCTACGGGGTCTTCTCAGATTTCGTGCTGTTCATGTTTGCCATGGTGATTATCACGATCGGTGAAATGCTCATTTCGCCGGTGCAGCAGGCGCTTGTTGCGGAAATGGCGCCGGACGCCATGCGCGGGCGCTATATGGCCTTCTTTGGTTTTTCCTGGGCCATCCCGGCCACGGTCGGACCACTGCTGGGCGGCTTGATTATGGATAACTTCGACTCACGGCTGCTATGGCTGATGGCATTCATCATCGGCATCATCGCAACCGGCGTCTTCCTGTATCTGGATCAGTGGAATACGAAACGTGAAGCAGAAGGGGAACCTGCGCCAGCCGGTGACTAATCAAAGGCTGGCGAGAAGATCCATCAAGGCTAGGGCACAAGCCCTTGCTTTTCCTTTTCTTCCTGCCGCTCTCCGACTTTCTGCCGCTCCAGTTCCAGGGTGACAGCCAGTGCGGCACCGTACAACAAGATCGTCCCGGATAGATAGGACCAAATCATCAAGACCACGACGGATGCCAGGGAGCCGTAGATCAAACCATAGTTGGTAAGCCCGGACGCCAGGTAACTCACCATGCCGACCTGAGCAATCTTCCAGCCAACAGCGGCGACCCCCGCCCCGAAGAAGGATGTACTGGGGTCCACGCGGGTATTGGGCAGGATGCGGTAAAGAGCCCAGAACAGCAGTGTCAGGACAACCACATCCAGCAAGACACCCAACCAGAGGTTGACGCTTCCGTTCGATTGGCTGCGCACCCAGCTGGTCAGGGTGCTGAGTGGAATGGAGGACAGGAACAATGCTCCGGCGAGGACGACCGCCAGCACCCCAATGAGCCGACGGCGCCAGTAGGGACGCGCGGGCGCCTCCCAGATGGTGTTCAGGGCACCGGTGAGGACGCTGAAGACCCCCGAGGCGCTCCAGATGAGGAGGAGACCACCGATGATCCCGATCGATCCCTGCGCCTGAAGCGTCTGAAGCACGACATGTTCAACGCTGTCTGCAATCGCAGGCATGGCAGTTTCCAGATAGGGGAAAAGGAACTCTTCCACACTGGCGTCCTTCAGGAACTGAGATCCGATGAAGACGAGGAAAAGCAGCAACGGGAAGAGTGAGAACAGGAGATGGTAGGCGAGAGCGGCAGATCGCGCGGCGCACTCATGGCTTCCGAAGCGACGGACAGCATCCATGACAACCCGAATAAAACTCTGCGCGATGACTCGCAACCTGCGAACACCGCGTGTGATCATCTCCAGCACTGTGCCCAATGAGCCCTCACACACCGAGGAACGGTCGATGGTATTTCGCCATTCTAATCCTTTTTGCCAGTTTTTGTGAGACCCGGGATCCCTCCCGGTTGACACACGGTATTCCTATCCTATGATTAACACAACGAGGACATGAAATGACCCGGCGGACACTCTCTCACCATGAAATCGCGGAAGCACAGCTCGTCTTTCAAGGGCGGCTCAACACTGACCGTGTTCGCATCATCGAAGGCGTCCGCTGGACAAACACGCTCAGCCGGGTCCATGCCTGGCTGCGCGGTAGCGAACCACCCCCCGACAACGCAGTCACCCTCGGTAACTGCATATCCTTTCCCCGACCCCTCCAGACAGGGGAGGGAACACAAGCATTCTCTCTCACGGATATGGGGTGGCTCATGCATGAACTCACCCATGTGTGGCAGTTCCAGCATGACGGTATCATTTACCTCCCCCAGGCTCTGTACGTACAACTCCGGTGGGGGAAAAAGGCCTATGTGTACGGTGGCGGTGATGGCTTGCGAGAGGCGTTGAAAACGGGAAAAACGTTGAGGGATTTCAACCGGGAACAACAAGCCGACATCGTCCGCCATTACTATCTTCGTCTGCGCCAGGAGCGCGAGACCGACGCCTGGAAGCCTTTCGTGCAGCAACTTTAGGAATTAAAAAAGGAACCGGCAGGTCCCGGACCTGCCGGCTCGATCGAATGCCTGGAGTGATAACTTACTCGTTGAACAGCTCTCCCACCGAACGGCCTTCATGTGCTCGCAGCGCGACCTCACCCAGAAGCGGGGCGACAGACAGCACCGTCATGTTTGGCAGCCGTTTCTCCGGAGGGATGGGGACGGTATTGGTAGTGACAATTTCCTTCACGGGAAGGTCACGTAGCCGTTCCACGGCATCCCCGACAAGAAGCGCGTGCGTGAAGCACAGGTAGATGTCCTTCGCTCCATGTTTCCTCAAGATTCTCACGGCTTCTGTAATGGACCCCGCTGTCAGTACCTCGTCGTCAATCAGAATGACATTCTTGTTCTTGACATCCCCGATGACATTGAGTGCGGAGGTCTTGGACGCCTCGCTTCGGCGTTTTTCAACAAACGCCAAGGGAACCCCAAAGCGAGTTGCGTAATTGCGGCCTTTTTTCGCGAAACCAAGGTCTACCGTCGCGACGACCGAATCCTTGAGGTTCTTCTCGAGGAAGTAGGCGCTGAGGAGATGATATGCTGTGAGCACGTCTCCGGGGATGGAGAAGAAACCCTGGATCTGGCCAGCGTGCAGGTCAATGGTGATGTAGCGATCGGCACCCGCAACTTCGATCATGTCGGCAATCAATCGTGCGGTGATCGCCACACGCGGCTGGTCCTTCTTGTCGGATCGCGAATACGTCATATACGGGACAATGGCTGTGATGCGGCCGGCTGAATCGCGCTTGAGGCAGTCGATCATGATTAATAATTCCATGATATTGCGGTGAACCGGCGCGCCCATCGATTGAACAATAAAGACATCCTGCCCGCGCACACTGCCATGCAGCCGAACAAAAAGGTTTTCATTCGGGAATTCAACCATGTCATAACTGCTCAGGGGAACATTCAGATAATCGCTGATCTCCTGTGCCAATTCCACCGCGCCGGAACATGCAAACAGCTTGATATCCCCATACCCGAACATCTTGCTCATAAGTCTCCTCTCACACTGCGTCTCGTTGAAATTCTCCGTTCAAAATCCCTATCACAAGTGTATCAACATACTGCCCCTGGAAGAAATGATCCTGACGGAGGCGACCTTCCTCGCGGAACCCGATTTTTGCGTACAGGTGTATCGCTCGTTCATTATGAGCGTAAACATGCAAATACACACGGTTCAGGTTCAAGGTATCGAAGGCATGCCCCAGCATCAACCGCATCGCTTCTGCGCCGACGCCTTGATCCCAGTAGCTTTTGTCACCAATAGCAATGCCGATTTCTGCTTTCCGCACTCGCCAGTCGAGATCATTCAGATTGCAACTGCCAACATGAACCCATCCGGATTCATTGTAGACATCGATCGAGAGAGGGCGTTCCGCCGCGTGCCGTTCCGAGAGTGCCGCAAACCAGGCTTCTTCATCCTCCACCCTCATCGGATAGACGGTGTCCAATCCATGGATGACATCCGGGTCATTAAACCAGGCAACAAACCTCGGCAGATCATCACGGTGAAGAGCTCGCAGACGTACCCGCTTTCCCACAATCATGTTCGCCAGCCTTCCAGCAAGCGGGCTGCCGCTTCCTGCGGGGATGTCGTCCTCGATGCAATCTGATCGACCGTCGCGAGCCAGGTCTCTTCTCCGACACGCTGTCGCAGCCGTTGATACAACGCCGCCTTCATCGCCTGTTCAAGGCGGCTTTCCGCCTGCATGCGTGCATGCTCGCGCCACGAACCTGTCCTGTCCAGATAGGCCCTGTGCGCCTGAATCTGATGGACCAGTTCGGTGACTCCTTCCCCGGTCGTGCTGACGACAGGGACAACAGGAATCTGCCAGTCATGCTCTTCGACGTTGCGCAAGTGAAGCATCTGGCGGAGGATGGTAACCGTTTGGTCCGATCCGGGCAGGTCTGCCTTGTTCACAACGAGGATGTCAGCAACTTCCAGGATCCCTGCTTTAATCGCCTGAACGTCATCGCCCGCACCTGGCGCCTCGACGAGAAGGCAAGTTTGCGCACTGGCCGCAATCGCCACTTCGGCTTGCCCGGCACCCACGGTTTCGATCAACACCGGATCGTATCCGACCGAATCAAGAACATCGGCGACCTGGGCTGTCATCCTCGCCAACCCTCCCGATTCGCCACGGCTGGCCATGCTGCGGATAAACACACCTTCATGACCACTGAGTTCCCGCATCCGGATGCGATCGCCAAGCAATGCCCCCCCCGATATAGGGCTCGTGGGATCAACCGCAATCACAGCCGTCCGCGGCTCGCTCCCCGCGCTCGGATGACCCTGGTAATACGATGCAATTTTGCTCACCAGTGTGGATTTACCGCTGCCCGGCGGACCTGTTATGCCGATGCGATGTGCGTTCCCGGATTGGGGATACAATTCAGCCAGGGCTGCCATGCCAGCCGGCGTTTCGTTTTCGACCTCGCTGAGGAGCCGGGATAGTGCGAGCCGATCATCCTGTTGAACCCGGTCAAGGAGCTGCTTCACCATCCCGTCGGACATGGTCAGGGCCTTTTCACCGCGTTCTGAAACGCCGGGATGATTTCTTCACTGCTGGTTCCAGGGCCGAACACAGCAGCTACGCCGGCTTGTTTGAGGGCAGATATGTCCTCCTCGGGAATAATCCCGCCGACGAGCACTGGGACATCGTGCTGCCCCTGTTCCTTGAGCAATGTGAGAATGCGAGGGATGAGCGTGAGGTGTGCACCCGAGAGGATGGAAACGCCGATAGCGTCCACATCTTCCTGCAGTGCGGCTTCGGCGATCATCTCCGGGGTCTGCCGCAAGCCTGTATAGATCACTTCCATACCGGCATCGCGCAGCATCCTGGCGACAACCTTTGCACCCCGGTCATGGCCATCGAGGCCGGGTTTGGCGATGAGAATACGCAGTCGTCGTGTGTCCATCCGAAGGAAACCTCTGACAACGCCGGGCGAGGCGATTATACACCACCATGCGTGTTAGCGTTTCGATGGAAACACGATGATCATCATGCCCAGGGGCATCACTTTTCCTGTTTGTGAACGTGTGGGGATTACCGATGATTATACAACAGGTGCAAGGTGGGGCTGGAAGGTGTTCTCCACTCGCCGCCGTGGCGCAAATCCCGTCATCCTCGCCACAGGCTTTCCATCCTTGAAAAGGATCAGCGTGGGCACGCCCATGACCTGATACCGCATGGCTATCTCCGGCTGCTCGTCGACATCAAGCTTCAGGACCAACACACGCTCTCCCCATACTGCCGCCAATTCCTCAATCACCGGATCGAGACGCCTGCATGGATGACACCATTCCGCGCCGAAATCGATCAGAACCGGCTTCTCTGCCTGAAGCACGCGCGATTCAAATTCGTCTGCTTTGATCCCATCCAGCATCGATCCTCACTCCTCTATCGGGACAGCTACCTGCTCATACCGATATTGTATCCAGTCATATGCCTCCTGGCACACCCTTTTCACGGTCGCAGCCCCCTTTGCTTGACGCCCGCGAGGCCGCATGGTATCATGGAACGGTCTTTTTAGCACTCTCAGATGGAGAGTGCTAATCGGTGAGAGTATAGGGTATGGAACTGACAGAACGTCAGGAGACGATCCTGGCGCTGGTGATTCACGAATTTGTCGATAACGCCCATCCGATCGGATCGAAGAGCGTGGTGAGCAAGTACAGCCTGCCCATCAGCCCGGCGACGGTCCGCAACGAGATGGCTGTTCTTACAGATGCAGGTTTCCTGCGCCAGCCGCATACGTCTGCAGGGCGCGTGCCAACCGAGGAGGGGTACCGCTTCTTCGTACGCAGCCTGTTGGGCGAAACCGAGCTCCCTGCTGCAGAAAAGCGGCTCATCAGCCACCAATTCCATCAGGCTCCATCCGCCCTGGAGGATTGGATCCGGCTGGCCACATCCATTCTCGCTCAGCAGTCACAGGCGGCGTCGCTGGCGACCATTCCGCGCCCGCGCTTCACTCAGTTCAAACATCTCGAACTCATCTCTACGCAGGGGAGCCAGGTACTCCTTGTGCTTGTCCTGCAGGGCGGCGACGTACGCCAGCAGATGCTGACACTGACCGAAACTGCGGACCAGGCAAGGCTGGACGACATCGCCCGCCAGATTACCATGAACGCGTCCGGCAAAGGGGCGCTGGACATCGAGAAGCAGCTTCCTGATCTCAGCGGGCTCACCCAGGAAGTCACCGGTCTCGCCGTGGAAATCATGAAGAAAGCGGATGTCATTCAGGCCGGTCACATTTACCGGGATGGGCTGAGCAATGTCATTTCCCAGCCGGAGTTTGCGGACTCCAATATGGCGACCAATGCCTTACGCCTGCTGGAGGAACGCAGCTTCACAGAGGATGTGCTCTCCAGCATTCTCAGCCCGACCATCGGCGCCGTACAGGTTGTGATTGACGGCGAAGGGGCATGGGACGAATTGCGCCACTGCTCCGTCATCGTCACCCGCTATGGCGATCCGGAACTTGCCACCGGCGCAATCGGGGTCATCGGCCCCGTTCGCATGTCCTATGGTCGCTCCATCTCCGCTGTGCGCTATGTTGCCGGCCTGCTGAGCGATCTGGTTATCGAGTTTTACAACAATTAAGGGAAGAACCATTCCAACGGAACGAGGAGCAACTGTGAGCGATCATTCATCTATTCCACAGGATGCAGATGCCGAAAACGGCATGAATGCAAACGACGAATTCGAAAACAACACCGACCTCAAGGGCGATCAGGCACCCGCCAACGCCGGGCCGGCGGAAGAGGGTGAGCAGCAAGCTCCTCCAGATGAACTTTCAACGATGAAAGCCGAAGTTGAGCGTCTGGAAGCGGAAGCCAGCGAATATCTGGACGGCTGGCAGCGAGCCAGGGCCGAGTTCATCAACTTCAAACGTCGCACCAAGGAAGAAAATGAGAACACCCGGGCACGCATCACGGGTGATATCCTTGTCCAATTCCTGGAAATCATTGACGACCTCGACCTCGCGCTTGAGAGCAAGCCGGACGGCGACGATTTACAGGCATGGATCGGCGGAATCGAACTCATCCGCCAGAAACTGATGCTCATTCTTCAGGGACAGAACATCGAGGAGATCCCTGTTGACCGCGGGAATTGCTTCGACCCCGCCCTTCATGAGGCAGTCACCTTTGAAGAGGACGACGAACTCGAAGAGGGGGAAATTATCGGAACCATTAAGAAGGGCTATATCCTGAAGGAGCGCGTGCTGCGCCCCGCTCAGGTCCGGGTAGCCAAATAGGGAGACAACCATCATGGGTAGAATCATCGGAATCGATCTGGGAACAACCAACTCCGTCGTGGCTATCATGGAAGGCGGCGAGCCTACTGTCATCGCCTCTGCAGAAGGCGGCCGCCTGGTACCCTCTGTCGTCGCGGTCAATCCAAAAAGCGGAGAACGCATGGTCGGACAGGTTGCCCGCCGTCAGGCCGTTGTCAACCCCGACAACACCATCTTTTCCATCAAGCGGTTCATGGGGCGTAAGAAGGATTCCCCGCAGGTCAAACGTGCGATGGAGCTTGTCCCTTACCAGGTGACAGAAGCACCAAATGGGGATGTGCGGGTGGTCATGGGCGGCAAGGAATATTCCCCGCCGGAAATCTCCGCCATGATCCTGGGAAAACTCAAGGCAGATGCAGAAGCATACACTGGCGAGAGCATCACCCAGGCTGTCATCACTGTCCCTGCGTATTTCAACGACGCCCAGCGCAACGCAACCAAGGATGCCGGAAAAATCGCGGGCCTGGATGTGCTGCGCATCATCAACGAACCTACAGCCTCCTCCCTCGCCTACGGTCTCGACAAGAAGGTCGACCAGACCATCGCCGTGTACGACCTCGGTGGTGGCACGTTCGACATCTCCATTCTGGATGTGGGCGACGGCGTCTTCGAGGTGAAATCCACCAACGGCGACACCTACCTCGGAGGGGATGATTTCGACGAGCGCATCATCGACTGGATCTCCGAGGAATTTCACCGCGAAGCGGGCATCAACCTTCGCGCTGACCGCCAGGCTTTGCAGCGGCTGAAGGAAGCCGCCGAGAAAGCGAAAATCGAGTTGTCGACGGTGATGCAGACCGAAATCAACCTCCCCTTCATCACCGCAGACGCAGGTGGTCCCAAACACTTGAACATGACCCTCTCGCGCGCCAGGCTCGAACAGCTCACAGAGGATCTGGTTCAACGGTCCATCACGCCATGCCAGCAAGCCCTCCGGGATGCCGGCCTTAAACAGTCCGACATTGACGAGGTCATCCTGGTCGGCGGTATGACCCGCATGCCTGCTGTGCAGGAAGCCGTCCGGACCTTCTTCCAGAGGGATCCGCACAAGGGCGTCAACCCCGACGAAGTCGTTGGCGTGGGTGCGGCCATCCAGGCAGGTGTGCTGGCTGGCGAAGTCAAGGACATTCTGCTTCTCGATGTCACACCACTCACCCTTTCCATCGAAACCCTGGGGGGCGTGGCTACCGCGCTGATTGAGCGCAACACAACCATCCCGACACGGAAGAGTCAGGTGTTCTCGACCGCGTCGGATAATCAAGCCCAGGTTGAAATCCACGTCGTGCAGGGTGAACGTCCGATGGCTGCCGACAATAAGTCGCTGGGGAAGTTCACACTCGACGGGATCCCGCCCGCCCCGCGCGGCGTGCCGCAAATCGAGGTCACGTTCGACATCGATGCAGACGGCATCCTGGAAGTCAGCGCCACGGACAAAGCCACCAATCGCAGCCAGAACATCACCATCCACGCTTCCTCCGGCCTCTCCGAGGACGAAGTCGAAGCCATGCGACAGGACGCGGAACGTCATGCCGCAGAAGATCAGAAGCGTCGGGAGATGGTTCAGGTACGCAACGATGCAGACAATGCCGTCTACGGCGCAGAAAAAGCCCTGGAAGATCTGGGCGACAAGATTGACGACCGCCAACGCGAAGAGATTGATACCCGCGTCGAAGAGCTAAAACGCGCGATTGAACGTGAAGACGCGGCTGGTATGGAGCAGGCGACCCGCAATCTCCACCAATCGCTGCAGCGCATCGGGTCCATCATCAATCAGGGCGGAGCCAGCCAGATGGGTGGTGGATCGGGTGGGACCGAGACATCCACCGACGATGACGTGATCGATGGCGAATTCAAGACCTCCTGAGCATAGAAAAGGATGCCATGCGAAGGCGCAAATGCGCCTTCGCTGTTATTAATCAACGATGACAGATAAACGAGACTACTACAACATACTCGGCGTGCCGCGCGAAGCGTCAGCAGATGACATCCGCACGGCCTACAGGAAACTCGCCAAGCAGTACCACCCGGACGTCAATAAAGAACCTGATGCCGAGGAACGCTTCAAGGAAATCAACGAAGCCTATGCCGTTCTCTCCGATGATGAGCGGCGATCGGCCTATGACCGCTATGGGCACGCAGGCCTTGACGGCATGTCGTTCGATTTCGACTTCGGTCTGAACGACATCTTCGAGGAATTCTTTGGCTTCGGCATGGGCATGGGAAGCCGGCGCCGGCGCGCACCGCGCAAGGGCGCAGACCTCCGCTACCGGCTCAGCCTGGATTTCGAAGAAGCCGTGTTTGGAGCAGAGAAGGAAATCGAATTCAGCCGGCTTGAAGAATGCGATCGGTGCCAGAGTTCCGGCGCGGAACCAGGCACATCGCCTGTCCGGTGCCAGACCTGCAACGGCTCCGGCGAGGTTCGACAGGTCCGCCAGACTCTGCTCGGATCCATGGTGAATGTGACCACCTGTCCGACCTGCGGCGGCCGCGGCGAAACCATCCCCACACCCTGTACAGAATGTTCCGGAAGAGGATACGTTCGCAAGAAAATTAAGCGCGTGATCCCGGTCCCGTCCGGCGTTGATGAAGGCACGCAGATCAGGGTTGTCGGCGAAGGTGAGCCTGGCGTCTTCGGCGGACCACGCGGCGATGTGTACGTGTCCATCCATGTGAACAAGCACCGCTTTTTCCGCCGGCAGGGGGACAATCTCCTGCTGGACCTGCGCATCAACGTCGCCCAGGCCGCCCTGGGCACAGAAATCATCGTCCCAACACTGGATGGCGATGAAACCATCTCCATCCCGGGCGGAACGCAGTCCGGGAAAGTGATTCGCATCAAAGGCAAAGGCGTACCGCGCGCCCGGCGAAACACACGCGGCGATCAACTTGTGATCATCTCCGTTGAAACCCCCACGTCCCTCTCCGCAGAACAGCGTGAGCTCTTCCAGAAATTGGCCGAGACCCTGGGCACGGAAGTCATCCCCCAGGATCGCAGCTTTCTGGACACCCTGCGTGACCTCATTGGAGGGATCGGAGAGTGAGATGGCTTGAAGTAACGCTCGTGGTTGAACGCGAGCAGGCCGACGATGTTGCAGCCGCCCTCATGCCATATTCAGACGGCGGGATTGCTCTCTCCTCGAGCCAGATCGAGGACACGCCCGGGCAGGGAATCCCTGCAGGCCCCATGATTGTGCACGCCTATCTCTCTGCAGATGACGAACTACACGCCAGACGCGAACGTATCGAACACGCTCTTCACTACCTGGGGCGCATTCGCGCGCTGCCCGAGCCAACCTACCGCTGGATCGAAGAAGAGGACTGGCAGCATAAGTGGAAACAGCGTTATCACCCCATCACCATCGGGGAACGTCTCATTATCGTTCCAGCGTGGGATTCTTCTCCCGATCCCGCTCGCATCCCCATCTTCATCAATCCAGGCATGGCATTCGGAACGGGTGCACACCCCACCACACGCCTCTGCCTGCTGGCGCTTGAAACGATCCTCACAGGCGAAGAACGCATCGCCGATCTTGGCTCGGGGTCGGGCATTCTCAGCATCGCCGCTCGCAAGCTCGGCGCAGCTCAAGTGCATGGCTGGGATGTCGATAAACAGACCGTATCGATCGCTCGTGAAAATGCCTCGAAAAACGGCGTGGACAACGTTCGGTTTGATGCCGGGAGCCTCGGGGATCTCCTCCAATCCCCGCATGCCCCATTCGATGTGGTCATCGCGAATATTTTTGCACATGTCCTTACTACCATGCTTGATCAGGAAGGATTGAGCCAGTCATGCCGGCCCGGTGGCTATCTCATCCTCTCAGGCATTCTTGAAGAACAGCTCCCCCCCATCCTGACCCTCGCCGAATCACGGGGATGCACAATCGTCGAGGTACTCACCGATTCCGATTGGACTGCCGTCATTCTCCAGAAAGAAGAAGGGACTGCTTCCCGTTAAATAGGAAACAGTCCCAAGAAATTCACAAAAGCACAACGCCGGAAAGCGTTCAGCTCGAAGGATTACTTCAGGATTGTGGCATTCTCTTCTTGAAGCGATAGGTGATGCGTCCCCGTGAGAGGTCGTAGGGGGATACCTCCACCCTGACCCGATCACCAAGCAGGATGCGGATGTAATACTTCCGCATCTTACCCGATAGGTAAGCCAGCACCTCATGCCCGTTGTCCAGCTCCACCCGGAATTGCGTTCCGGGCAATGCCTCGACGACGGTACCTTCAAGTTCTATTTTGTCTTCTTTCTTCGGCATGAACGCCTCCGCAGGACACATCAAGACATGTCCTTCTGGGCTGCAATCATCCAGGTTCAGCTTCGGCGCGAAGTCTTCTTCCGTTGCCGTCGCTTCAATCGCCGGATAGCTTTCTTCTTCTGAATCCGCCGCAGCTCACTTTTTGATACAAACCAGCGCTTCCGTCGCACGGTGCTAAGGATACCGCTTTTTGCTACCTTCTTGCGAAATCGCTTGAGCAACTGCTCCTGCGATTCGTTCGGTCTCAATACAACTGTGGGCACTCTACTTCACCTCCCTCCGAGGTTGGCAGCGCCTAGCCCTGTTGGCTCTCTGCCGTGAGATCTTGCTCAAGTTCAAGGTCAAGGTGTTCCCGTTCTGGTTCAAACGAAATCACCCGCACCTTTACTCGCATTCCTTTGCCTGGCAGCATCACTCCTTCTTGTGCTCGCAGCAGGCCTTCCAGTCCTTCATCGAGCTGCACATACACACCGTTATTCCCAATGCAGCTCACCATACCTTCAAACGTATCGCCGATTTCGGGATGAAGGTCTTCATTTTCCCACGGATTGGGTTCCAGTCTCTTCAAACTCAACCCGATCCGGTTTTTCTCCTTGTCAAGTTTGACAATCTGGGTTTCGATTTTCTGCCCGACGGTCAACACATCAGCCGGACTCTCAACCCGGTTCCAGCATAATTCGGAGATGTGGATCAATCCATCCGCACCACCGATGTCCACAAAAGCGCCAAAAGGCCGCAAGCTGGTGACAACTCCTGAGCGGACTTCGCCCTCTTTTAGCTCTTGAATGATGGTTTCCTTCTGAACCATTCGCCATTGCCGAATCGCCTTCCTTTCGGACAGGACGAGGCGTCGGCGCTGGGGATCAACTTCAATCACCTTGAACGGCATGGGTTTACCCACAAGCATCTTGAGATGATCCTTGCGGCTTTCCTCATCCAGGCCGCGCGGGAGCTCACTCAGATGCGAGGCGGGGACAAATCCGCGCAGGCGACCGAAGGGGACAATCAGTCCGCCGCGGTTGGCTGCCATAGGCTCCAGTTCAATAATCTCTTCCTCGTCCATCAGGCGGTGGGCTGTGAGCCAATCGCTGCTCTCCCGCGCCTGGGATATGGAAACCATCATGTTTCCATCATGGTCGACGGGGTCAACAACCATCACAGCGACACTGTCGCCGACGGCAAAGGAGCCCTCGCCCTGCGGAAGTTTTTCCAGGTCCGCAGTTGGTACCACCCCATCCCGCTTCAATCCGACATCTACAATCAGACCGTAGCTGTCCATCGAGAGTATGATGCCTTCAAGAAGATCGCCACGCTGCGGATCCGCAGCGTCCAGGGCTTCATCCAGCATGGTTGAGAAATCATCTGTCGTGCCGGTCATCATCGACTTCCCCCGAAAATAAAAAATCCTGGCTAACCTTGTTTCGAGGCTAGCCAGACCATGTTGTTTCCTATGTCATATGGATATGACTGGAACCCGCCCTGGATTTCTCCTTCGGTTCAACAACGGCCGTCATGCCTACGAACGCAGGGTTATTATACTCTCGCCTCAATGAGATTGTCAAACTTTCCTTCACATGAAACCAGCGACTCATCAACCCTGTGGTTCGTCGAGGAGAACGCCATCCGAGCCCCGGCTGATCTCCCATGGATAGACAATGTGGGCATCCGTAATGGCCGCATAATAATCCGGCTCCGCCTGTGTAAAGAGATTGCGGTACGGATTGTAGTGCAACACACAGGTCTTCGGGTATCCGCCAATCGACGCAATCCGGCTTCGCACGGCGGTAATCGTCCGCCCTGAACCCCAGACGTCGTCCACGACCAGGATTTGGTTATCAACCACACGACGGTCATCTGGAAACTGAATGAATTTGGGCCAGGCGAGGAGCTTTGAAGCTTTACGCTGGGATTCAAACGGGAAATCCACCGCAGCAGTAAGCACGTCTTCGATCGCGAGGATCTCAGCCAGCATGCCACCGGGAATAATACCCCCGCGTGTGATGAGGATCATCGCATCGAATTCTCGATCGAATTGAGGAACGAGATGGTCAATCAGGTTCTCAACATCAATCCAGGAGAGCAACTCCGTACGACTGGGCATCAGCGTGGTTCCCGGAATCCTTTCATCGCACGATCTTAACACTACCCCTGCATTCACACAATCAACAACATGCTTCTCGCGGTCCGATTTTCCCGCCGCGTTCAGCAACGTTGGCAGCGGATAATCCTTTTGCCAGCCCATATCCGCGTATCAAGCGGATGGGCTAAAGCCATCAAGAGAACAAACGAATGTTACGCTTCAACCTGGCCGACTAACGCCAGGAATTCGTCCCACTCCTCCTTGAAGAAGTGCAGTGTCACCGTTGCCAGTTCAACATGATAGGTCGTTTCCTCGTCCGGTTCTTCTGCCTTGTACACGAAGAAATTTTCGGTTTCGGCAAGCGTGGTCGTGGTGATTTCCATCTCGTCCGACATCGTCAATCCTCCAACCTGTCTTCCCTCAGGATCCCTCTGGTTTATCCGGTTTCTTCCTGCGTTCCTTCAATCGTCTTCGCAATCGCTTGAGACGAGCCTGAAGCGCGGCTATATCGGGCACGTCCGATTCGACCCGTTCAACAACCTGTGTGAAGGGCTTTAAACCCATCACTTTCCTGTAGATATAACCCAACCAGATCCTCATCGTGGCGAGTGCCGGCGCTGAAAGGAGCACACCCAGCAACCCGGCGATTTTCCCTCCCGCAAGGATTGCGAGAAGAACCGCCAGCGGGTGCAAATTCAGACGTGATCCGATGATATTGGGAACCAGAACGTTGTTTTCAACCTGCTGAATGACCAGATAGACAGCCAGGACAATGCCTGCGAAGACAAGCGGGGGGACGCCCAGCCAGTTCGGTCCCTGGAACAGAACCACAAGCACTGCAGCCAGCTCGGAAATGAACGGGCCAAAAAAGGGTATGAACTCCAGGGCACCGGCGACAAGCGCGAGCGGGAGCGCAAAATTCACGCCGAGAATGGTCAGCACAACCCAGACCGTCACACCGACGATCAGCGCCAGTAAGCTCTGTCCTCGCAGGAAAGCCTGCCACACGTCCGCCGTCTGGGCCATCAACTTCCGCACATCACCCCTGTAGCTTTCCGGCACGAGATAGAAGATGGCCTGCTCCATCACCTCCATGTCGAGCAGAAGATAGAAGGCAAAGAGCATGACCGTGAACACAAGACTCACGGTGGATGCCGCAATCTCTACGACCCCGCGCAGGACATCTCCCACTTCGAGAAGCAGCGGGCTCACATAGGTGGCAATCTCTGCCAGGACGGGTTCAAGCGTCTCGATCGGGATGGTGAAGTTCCACGGTCCCACCTGGAACTCAAAGCCGGAAAGCGTCTCCAGCAGCTCGGGAAGGTTGCCGGCCAGACTCGCAAAATAACCAGCAAGCTGGGTGATGCCCTGCGACACCGCCAATCCGACTCCGGTCGTGGTGCCGGCAAGCACCGCCAGCAAGATGATGTAAACCAGAACAATGCTGAGCCAGCGTGGAACCCGATCTTCAAACGTCAGGGTGGAAACGACAGGATGCAGCAGGTACGCCAGCAGAAATGCCAGGATGAGCGGTGCCAACAGCGACCGCAGGACATACAGCATTAATCCGAAGAAGATAATCAGCATAAAACCCGCCATCAGGCGAGTCCCCGACTTCCATGGGGGTGATGCGGGAGGTGTATTCTGCTCTGGGGTGGTCATCGGTTTCCGCGTCTCCTCCATGCTGCCAATCCCGGGCAGGCATGCTTGCCAGGATTCTATCGAATGGACGCCTCGGGCACAAGAAGGGTGTCGTTGAAAAAGCCCCTGCACATGCAGGGGCTTATGGTCGAGCTTCAGCGATTGCGGCGGGATCCGCCTGATCCTTTGTCAGAACGCCTGGATCCACCTGTCCGCTTCGGTCGTCGGTCGCGTTCCAGGGCCTCTTCAGGCGTCCAGCCTTCAAGCACGGCCTGCCTGGACAGTCGGATCTTGCCCTGCGGATCGATGTTCGTCACCATCACGGTAATTTCATCGCCGACGCGGGCGACATCCTCGACGCTTTCAACGCGTTCGGTATCCAATTGGGAAATGTGGACCAGTCCATCCCTGTTCGGGAGGATTTCAACGAAGGCGCCAAAATTCGTGGTGCGTACCACACGCCCTGTGTAAATCCGTCCAACAACTGCTTCTTCTGTAAGGCGCTCAATCCGCTCCCGCGCTTCACGTGCGCTGGGACCGTCGGCAGCCGCGATGAACACCGAGCCGTCATCCTGGATGTCGATGGCCGCGCCGGTTTCGTCCTGAATGCTGCGGATGACTTTACCGCCTGGGCCGATGACCGCGCCGATTTTCTCGGGGTCGATGTTGATGACCGTCATGCGCGGGGCGTAGTCCTTCAGGTCTTCACGGGGAGCCGGAATGCCTTCCTTGATGGATTCCAGGATGGCCATTCTCGCTACACGGGCTCGTTCCAGAGCCTCGGACATAATCTGCGGAGTAATGCCTTTAATCTTGATGTCCATCTGCAGAGCTGTGATGCCATCCTTCGTGCCGGCGACTTTGAAATCCATATCCCCAAGATGATCTTCCAGGCCCTGGATGTCGGTCAGGACACGGTACTCGTCGTCTTCCATGACAAGACCCATGGCGATGCCTGCGACCGGTTTCGAGATCGGGACGCCGGCGTCCATCAAGGCCAGCGTGGAACCGCAAACCGAAGCCATCGAGGTTGACCCATTTGAGGAAAGCACCTCGGATACCAGACGCATGGTGTACGGGAATTGCTCTTGTGTAGGAAGGACCGGGATCAACGCTCGTTCTGCAAGTGCGCCATGTCCGATTTCGCGTCGTCCCGCGCTGCGGGCGCGGCCCGCTTCACCAACGGAAAAGTCCGGGAAGTTATAGTGGTGGATATAGCGCTTCTCATCAACCGGTGAAAGTCCATCCAGTTCCTGCCGGTCGCGGGGCGTCCCCAGGGTCGCTAACGTGAGCACCTGGGTTTCACCACGTGTGAACAGACCGGAACCATGTGTCCGGGGCAGCAGATCTACTTCTGAACTCAGGTGACGGATCTCGTCCAGGCCGCGCCCGTCAGGACGCTGACCCTGCTTGATGATCCGGGCCCGGACAATGTCCTTCTCCAGGTCATGATAGGCATTCACCACATCTTTTTCGCTGACCGTCTCATCCTGGGTTAACTCGCTGACCGTCTCATCCCGCAACGCATCCACGGATTCGTACAGTTCAGCTTTTGCATGAGGTTCTGCAAAAAGCGCTTCCAGACGGTCGCCGATGAACGACTTCACTGCGTTCGCGACCTCGGGATCAACACCGCTGGATGTATAGCCGCTCTTGGGTTTGCCGACGTCTTCCCGCATTCTTTCCTGAAGATCGATCAGGGGGAGCATCGCCTGATGCCCGGCCTCGATGGCCGCAACCATGGTTGCCTCATCAACCTCTTCCGAACCGCACTCCACCATCAGGATGGCATCGCGTGTTCCCGCAAGGCGCAGGTCCAGATCGGTTTCTGCCATTTCTGAATAGGTGGGATTGTAAACAAACTCGCCGTTGATCCTCCCCACGCGGATAGCTGCGACCGGACCGGCGAACGGAACGTTCGAAATGGTCAGTGCTGCCGATGCGCCGACGATTCCCAGCATGTCAAGCTGAACCTGCTCATCCGATGAGAAGGAGTACATCATCACGTGCACATCATTGCGCATATCTTTGGGGAAGAGGGGACGAAGCGGCCGGTCGGTCAACCTGGCCAGCAGGGTGGCGCTTTCCGAAGGACGACCTTCCCGCCGGAAGAATCCGCCGGGGATCCGGCCGCCTGCGTACATTCGTTCTTCATAATCCACGCGCAGCGGGAAGAAATCAATTCCTTCCCGGGCTTTGGTATTCATGGTAGCTGTTGCAAACAAGACGGATTCGCCCTGTTGCACCGTGACCGCGCCGCCCGCGAGCATGGCAAGCTTTCCGGTCTTGATGGTGATGGTTTTCCCCCCTATTTCCGTTGTATAGACATGTTCCTGTGACATGAAAAATCCCTTCCGCGCATAACGCCCGCAAGGGTCAGGGACTGGAGCATGACCATCAGACGATGGGTCTGTCACACTGAAGGACAGGCTCCAATACCCAACCACAAGTTCGGGCTTGCGCTGAGTCGTTCGAATTGCTCTTTCGCTTGCATCAAAGTCGGGCAGCACCACCGAAAAAGGTGACCGCCCGACGCTTCCATCATTTCCTTCGGATGCCCAGCCGTTCCGTGAGTTCAAGATACCGGGCTGCGTCGATCCGTTTCAGATAGGCAAGGTGCCGTCGCCGCTGTCCAACAAGCTTCAACAGGCCGCGTCGGGATGCCTCATCATGCTTGTGTGTGCGGAGATGATCCGTAAGCTGCGTAATGCGCTTGGAAAGGATCGCAACCTGAACTTCGGGCGAACCCGTGTCCTGGTCATGCCGGCCAAACTCACCAATCAGTTCGTTCTTTTCATCTTTTGTCAAACCCATGACATCTGCTCCTTCGCAGGTCACCCAGCCGCCCGTCTTCCAACCGGCAACCGGTCTAGTCATTCGAATGGGGTGATTATACCAGCCGCAGATTAGGCCGACAAGGCACGCCGAATCAGCCGCTGCTGATCCCTGGGAAAAGCCTTCAAGGTCTTCCTAGCAAGTTGAACGGCTCGTTTATGACCGCTGGCAAGTTCGTCGATGATGAAAAAAGCAGCCTCTGGCGGGCTTCGCTCGATGAGGATCTCAACAAGAGCCTGCAGCGCGATGCGCACCTCTCTGCGTTCAAAGCGGCTGACAGGATGAAGAAGATGGAAGATGGCGGGAAGATTGTCGAAACCCGGTTGCGCGACAAGCTCTTGAAGCACAAGCAGTGTGAACGCTTGCACATGAGTCCAGGGCTTTTCCAGCCATATCTTCATCTGCTGAAGCGCTTCCTCCGGCTGTGCATCACGCCACGCCTGAATTCCTTTCCCCGCCAGTTCCTCGCGCACGGAAGCATTGGTGCAGGTCCTCGCCCATCGTTCGGCGAGAACCGGGACCCCATCATCCTGACGCATGGACAGCATCGCAGCAGCAGTGCGTCGCAGCTCGGTTTGTTCTGTCTCCCAGAGAGAATCGGCCAATGTCCCTTGCGCATCGACGTCCCCGATCGTCCCTGCGTGCAGGCTCCGCGCGAGGGTCATGACGACAGGATGCGGCACGGTGAGTCGCGGTTGGGATCGTGAGGTTGATCCGGGGCGGCGTGTGCGGTCGGCATAACGTTCCATCAGATCTGATGCCTGCCGTGTCACGCGCCCGACATCGGGCAGTAACGTTCGAATATGCTCCACTTCCCGTTCAAGGCGGCCCGGATCAATGGCTGGCATAGCACGTCCTGCAGGGCACTTCAGTAGGCGCGTGCAAACAACGCACGTTCCTTCGCTGGTTTGCCGCAATGAAGGCAGACGCCTTCGCCCTCCGGCTGGCCCAGCGGGATACAGCGTGAGGTCGCCCTGGTATCCTCCTTGATTTTCGCTTCACAGTCAGCTTCACCACACCACCAGATATCCGCCCAGCCCGTCTGAACCACGTCCTTGAATTCTTCATAGCTCTCAGGTTGATGCGTGTTCTCTGCAAGGAACGCTTCCGCGCGTGCCAGAAGGGAAGCCTGGATATCCTCCAGAAGGTCGCGGACTGTATCAGCGATCCCTTCCTGGGATACAAAAACCTTGCCCTCCCGGCCTGGGCGATCACGCCTGGCCAGCGCAACGGTCCCTTTGGCGATGTCTTTCGGGCCTACTTCCATCCGAACGGGAACACCGCGCATCTCCCAGTCGTTGAACTTGAAGCCGGGCGTCACTCCCTCGCGATCATCAAGAGTCAAACGGAACTCTGCCAGTTCCTCCTGTAACCTCTCGACTGTCTCCATGACCAGCACCTGTTCTTCGTCATTCTTGAAGATGGGAACGACGACAACCTGATACGGAGCAAGTCGCGGCGGAAGGACCAATCCTTTTTCATCACCATGCACCATGATGATGGCCCCGATGAAGCGTGTGGACAGCCCCCAGGATGTGGTCCAGCAGTACTGCAATTCGTTGTTCCGGTCCGAATACTGGATGTCAAACGCCTTGGCGAAATTCTGCCCCAGGTTGTGCGATGTCCCTGCCTGAAGCGCACGCGTATCTCCCATCATGGCTTCAATGCTGTAGGATCGCACGGCGCCGGCGAACCGTTCGGTGTTGCTCTTGCGACCAGGAACCACCGGGACCGCAGCCTCATTGCGGGCAAAATCGGCATAGACGTCCAACATCTGCAATGTTTCCGCCTCTGCCTCTTCCGCTGTAGCGTGCGCTGTATGGCCTTCCTGCCAGTAGAATTCCGTGGTGCGAAGGAAGAGCTTCGTACGCATCTCCCAGCGCACGACGCTCGCCCATTGATTAATCAGCACGGGGAGATCCCGGTAGGATTCAATCCATTTGGCATACATATGCCCGATGATGGTCTCTGATGTGGGGCGAACGACAAGCGGTTCTTCCAACTCCTGACCGCCGCCGTGCGTCACGACGGCCAGTTCGGGCGAAAAGCCCTCAACGTGCTCCTGCTCCCGCTCGAGAAACCCCATGGGGATGAGAAGCGGAAATGCGGCGTTGACATGGCCTGTGGCCTTGAAGCGTCTGTCAAGCGCCCCCTGGATATTTTCCCAGAGCGCCCATCCGTAGGGGCGTACAATCATGCAACCGCGAACCGGCGCATAATCTGCCAATTCCGCCTGAATGACCAACTGGTTGTACCAATCTGCAAATTGCTCTGAACGGGAAGGTAGTCGTTCACTCGCCATCAGTATCCTCTCACATTGCGTTCGATTTCATCCACATCACGATGTGGTCTACTGCGACCATCTCATCGGAGGCAAATGTCAATAAGTCTACATCCTTCCGCCTGAGGTAGCCCTGTCCGCTTTGCTGGAAGGTTGCCATGCTTTCCTTCCACATCGGCCCGATCAGGACAAGCGGTCGCGGTGCCACTTCCCGCGTCTGCAACAATGACCAACACAGGGATATCTCGGATAACGTTCCGATCCCACCGGGAAGGGCAATCCAGGCATCTCCAATCTCCACCAGGCGGTTCAAGCGTTCCCGCAGCGTACTGCTGCGGATTTCTTCCTGCACCCAGGCATTGGGTTTGACGCTCCGCCAGGCTTCAATCTGATCACAGGTCATCCCAATCACCCTGCCGCTAGCGGATGCAGCGCCTCGACTGACGGCTTCCATCGTACCGATATAGCCGCCGGTCGCGACAGCCAGGCCTGCTTCCGCCAGGAGCCTGCCCAGGGTAACTCCTTGCCGGTAGGCAAGATCGCCAGGTTTTGGTGCCGATCCCCCAAAGACGGTAACCACGCATGGATGTTTCGTCATGTCTTCAGTCGTCTCCGGATCGCGTCCCGGATGGGATTCAACCATACTTTATCCAACTGTGCTGAACTGATTCGCAGGACCGGCTCCGGCGATGCAGCAAGCAAATCCACCCATTCCTGCATGAAACGCCACATGATTGCATGATCCACAAGCTCCTCGAGCTCCGCCTTCGTCCACACCGTCCCGGTAGCCTTCTGAATGCCTTCCGCATACCTTACCAGCAGGCGCTCCGGATCAAATGGCGGATCATCGAACCACCACTCGCTCTTTTTCATCAGAACAATCATATCCATGATCCCGGGGCCTACACCTGTGAGCTGCCAATCATACACGGCGATGCCGTCATCCTGCAGCGCGAGGTTCCCCGGCCAGTAATCGCCGTGAAGCAGCGTAAAAGGCTGCGCCCGCAGCGGTGCGGCAACCTGATCTGCATAGGTCGTCAGCGCTGCCAGAACCTGCATGCGTTCCGGAAGTGTCGTTATCCCTTCCGGCTCCCCCTGCTTCACCATCCGCTCGATGGCATTCGCAGCGGCGGAGACATGGACCTCAAAATCCGATTCCCACGGACGGCTCAGCCATGCAAAGGTGCTCAAATCCTCGCCCATGCCCCAGAAACGGCTGTGAAGCACCACAAGTGCCTCTACGGCACCGAGATAATCCGTCTCGGTCCAGTCCAGCGGAGCTCGCTTGCTCCGCACCTCTTCCATCAGCAGCCATTCCCCCACCGGTGAAGCCGCAAGCAACACGGGGGTCTTCAAGGGCAATTCGGAGGCAAGCCATCGATAAACCCCAACCTCCCGTCGTCCTGCACCCGCCAGACCCGTCCTGGTAATTGCGCGGGGCTCTTTGACGACAAGGCGGATGTCCCTCTCGCGCGCTTCGGTTTGGTAGGAGACCTTCATTGCCCGGATTCGCCCCATGCAGGGCAAATGGGAAATCGGAAGCGGGTCGACCGAGGTCACCTGCAGCCCGCGATCGCCTATCGTCAAGCGCAGGCCTGCGGTCAAATCAGAAGCCGTAAAAGGCCATGCATGGAAACCCTGTGTCTCACTCATCCGATTGAATGTCATCGAGGCGCGTGAGAAAATCCCGGGCGGCTTCCTCGGGCTCCGCGTCCTCATACCCTCCTTGTTCGCGCAGATAGTGAAGATGGTCCATCACCCACAGATACACATCAGTGGCTGTTCGCCCGGGAAGATGGTCAAGGACACCGGATTGAACTACCAATTCTTCTACGGGTTGATAGAGATTCGCATACCAGTCCTTCACCGCGTCCTCATCGGAAATCTCACGTTGTGCCTCGATCCCCATGAAATATCGGTGTACGGCGATATGCTCAATCAGCCTGTCATAGCCGCCCAGCAATGTTGGCGTGACGTCTGCACTCGGCAGGAAGCGATCAACCTGGGTCCGCTCAAGGAATTCCACTTTTGCTCCCAGACGCTCCAGATCTTCGGGGCGGGTTTCCCCGGAAACCGCCACCCGCGATTCACATTCCCGCACCTCTGCATCGATATAGAGCTGGTTCTTGCTCCGTGCGACGGAGACGCGATGATTGCCATCGACCACAAAATAGACCTCTCCAACCTTGTACAGCAGCACCGGTGGAAGCGAAACGTCCTTGTACCATGCCTTGTTTACACTGTACCAACGGCTGCGGGTATGCGTCTGGGTAGGGTTGAACATCCAGTCAAAATCCTGATAGCGGTCAACACTTCCGATGATTTTGTCGAGCGGCACGGCCTGGACCCCGCGGTAGACCGGTCCGCCAAGGTGGAGTTTCTCCCGGACCTGCTCATACTCCAGAAGCTGGCGGGACTGGCCGGAGAGGACTTCCAGCACCTGATTCATCAATCCGCTCAAACGGGCTCGCGAAAAATCCATGGATGCGCGCGCATCGTATTTATTCACCGAGTTGGTCATAGACCACCACCTTGCTTGGATACACGTTCATAATACGGCATCCGTATCGTTCCGTTTGCATATCCACAATATTGCGGGGAACGTGGACATGACCGTGAAGCATCAATGCAGGATGCGCCACCTTAAGGACATCATGGAACGCCTCGAACCCTGTATGGGTCAGGTCCTCCTCGTCATGGATGCCCAGTGGCGGTGCGTGTGTGACGAAAATATCCAGTCTTCGCCGATGGAGTATTCGTTTCCCGGTCAATGCAGCAAGCAGGCCGGCGGTGCGAAACCGCATTTCCATGCCGGAATACTGGTGTCGCCCTTCCGTTTTGTATCGTCGGCTCCCTCCCAGCCCTGCCACAAGGGCACCGGCGACCAGTTTAACCTTGCCGTCAATATTCACGCCGCCAGGCACAACGTATTCGTCAGGGTCATGATTTCCAGGTACATAGACAAGCGGCACATTCAACTGCGACACGATAAATTCAAGATAGCGAGCAGGAAGATCACCGCACCCGACAATCAGGTCAATATCCGCAAACCTCTCCCGGGAGGTTGAGGTGTAGACATACGGCATGACTTTGTCGCTCAGGGCGAGGATTTTCATCCCATCACCAATCCCTGTTGTAGTTCGTCGCCAGCTTGTCCATCACGGCTCGTGTCAAATCAACGTCGCAGACGCTCGCAAGCTGAAGCAAATACAACGTGACATCAGCCAGCTCGGAGGAAAGCATCCCTTTCTCCGGCACGGTCTCGCCCCACTGGAAAAGTTCCAGCACCTCCGCCGCCTCAATCGATAAGGACACCGCCAGGTTGCGGGGTGTCTGCGGTCGAGGACTGTCCCCAGCGTACCAGCCCTTGTCACGGACAAACCGGTGCATTGCCTCGGTCAGTTCGTCCAGATCCATACCCACTCCTCATGAGTAAAAAACGGCTTCCCTGCTCCTCGGAAGCCGCCGATCCTGCATATTGCGTACGGGAATGCGCGAGATCAGTCGGCCACTCGAAATTCTCTTGACGGGACTGGCATGCCGTTCACCTCGCAGGACATGGCTGGATTATAGGTGATGGGCTGGAGGATGTCAAAAAAAGCCCCCTCGTTAGTGAGGGGGCATCGGGTTGTCCGGAGTGTGAGTCAGGTGAGTCCTGCTGCTTTACGGACATCTTCGAGACGGTCCAGGCGCTCCCATGGGAGATCAAGGTCATCACGTCCGAAGTGACCATAGGCTGCCGTCTGGCGATAGATCGGCTGGCGAAGATCCAGATCGCGGATGATGGCCCCCGGTCGCAGGTCGAAGACTTCATCAATCGCCTGCACAATCCGGCTCTCATCCACCTTCGCTGTGCCGAAGGTTTCCACAGAAATGGAAAGCGGCTTCGCCACACCGATGGCATACGCAAGCTGAATCTCACAGCGATCGGCGAGCCCGGCTGCGACGACATGCTTGGCGGCCCAGCGTGCCGCATACGCAGCGGACCTGTCCACCTTGGTGCAGTCCTTGCCGCTGAAGCAGCCGCCGCCGTGCCGGCCCATGCCGCCGTAGGTGTCCACAATGATTTTTCGGCCGGTGACACCGGCATCACCCATCGGACCACCAACGACAAAGCGTCCTGTTGGATTGACATAGATGTCAAGTTCTTTGTCAACCATGTCTTCAGGAAGAATGGGCGTGATGACATGCTCGATGATGGCCGCCCGGATATCCTGCTGGCTGATTTCGGGTGCGTGCTGCGTGCTGATGACGACATTGTCGATTCGTTCCGGTTTCCCGTACGCATACTGCACCGTGACCTGGGATTTCCCATCCGGGCGCACCCAGTCCAGCGTGCCATTCTTGCGCACGTCCGCCAGCCGGCGGGTGAGTTTGTGCGCCAGATAAATCGGCATGGGCATCAATGCGTCGGTCTCGTTGCACGCAAACCCGAACATCATGCCCTGGTCGCCAGCGCCAATCTTGGCAATGTCCTCTTCAGTGACGGAACCGCGCGTCTCCAGCGCCTCATTGACGCCCATGGCGATGTCGCCGCTCTGCTTGCAGATGGCAACCTGCACCCCACAGGTATTGCCGTCAAAACCCTTTGCGCTGTCATCAAAGCCGATGTCGGTAACAACCTTTCGTACCAACTCATCGTAGTTCAGTTGCGCATTGGTTGTAATCTCACCCAGCAACATCACAAACCCGGTCTTGACAGCCGTCTCGCAGGCGACACGGGAGGCAGGGTCCTGCTCCATGCAGGTATCCAGTACCGCATCGGAAACCTGGTCACAGATTTTATCGGGGTGACCCTCCGTCACCGACTCGGATGTGAATAGCAATGTTGGACTTGATTCGAACGATGTTGTCATGATGCATACTCCTGATTCAAAAAGCCCCTTCGTCATGAGAAGGGGCAAGCAGTATGCAAGGCCACCATCTCATCTTCCAGTAATTCACTGTCGGAATTGGCACCACACCGCTTCACTTGCAGGGCAGGTTGCCGAGGCTTCACAGGGCCGTTCCCTCCACCTCTCTGGATAAGTCGTGCCTGAAAGGCTTATGCGATTGTGTGGCGAAGTTTACCACATGGGCGTTGGAGCGTCAAATTTCACCTCTTCGCCTGCCCGCCGTGTTCCCAACGATGCCCAACAGGGGGACTCATGGGGGTCTTGACTTTTCGCTTGTTTACGGGATGATTCTATCCATGCAAATCCTCCGCCACGCGCCGCGCACAAAGACTGCAACTCTTCACCCCGCCCGCACAGCGAAGCGGCGAATTGTGATGGCGTCTCTCGCCGGGATCATGCTGCTCCTCGCACTCGCGACAGCGATCGCCAGTGCACAAAACGCCCTGGCGCATATCACAGGAACAATCGTGAACGGCGAAAACGGCGCACCAGTATCCGGTGCAGACGTCGATATCCCTGCCCTTGGCCTTCAAACAACCAGCGACGCTCACGGTCACTTTTCCTTCCAGAATATCACCATCAATCAAGACTACTTGCCGGTCGATCTGACCGTTACGGCGTCAGGCTTTGGAACCTGGACCATCCAGAATGTACGTGTCATCCCCGCAGACACCCTCATCCTGAGTATTGAACTGGGCAGCGACCCGACGACGATCGTGGTCCCCGAACCCGCCACGCGCGCAGCGGACTGGCCGGATGTGCAGCTTTCAGCAGCGATGCTGGACGCATTCTTCGAGGATCAAACCCAGCTTCCACTCCCCTCCACCATCCGTGTGCGCGTGACCGGCTATCCCTACTGCGACACCTCCCGGCCCTATACCGTTGAGGTCATCGATTTTGTTGAGTATCTCCGCCACGTCCTTCCCAATGAGTGGATCCCCAACTGGCCGGCCGAATCCCTGCGCGCAGGCGCCATGGCTGTGAAGATGTACGCCTGGTCCATCATTGCCGCAGGCGGCAAATGGCCGGATGCGGATGTCTATGACAGCACCTGCGATCAGGTCTATAACCCCGCCGTGGAATACGCCAGCACCAACCAGGCTATCGATGATACGCTCAACTGGCGGCTGCTGCGTGATGACCAGATGGTGCGGACCTACTACCGGGCCTATGATTATCAGTGCGCAGACGCAGGACTGGGCGGCAATTGCATGGGCCAGTATGGTTCACGGGACATGGCCTACGATGGCTACAGTTGGAATGAAATCCTGCTTTACTACTACAGCAGCAGTTATTTGACCCAGGTCTACGTTCCCCCCGGAGGGTACGCCCTCCGCTATTACGGGATGTACAAGGACACCGAAAACCGCGTCCTGATCGAGATCGATGATCCAGGGAATACCGATCCGGGCCCTCCGGTCGATGTCGGCGCAGATGACTTCACCATTGAATTCTGGGTGCGCGCACCCGCCGATGAAAATACAGCTCCTGACATCTCCTGCGGCTCCAACGCAAACTGGCGTTTCGGGAATATCCTGCTGGACCGGGACCGGATGGGGCAGGATCGCGACTTTGGAATCTCCCTCGTCGGTGGGCGCGTGGCTTTTGGTGTAGGAGGCGACGGGACAGGGGAGGAAACCCTTTGCAGCACCAGCACTATCACCGACGGGAGCTGGCACCATGTCGTCGTCCAGCGCCGGCGTTCTGATGGTTGGATGTGGATTTTCATCGATGGCATTCTCGAAGCAGAAGTCGATGGCCCGGATGGAGATATTTCCTACCCGGATGACGGCACGCCTCTCGATCTCTGCGGTACGGCGGGAGATGAAACCTGCACAGCCGATCCCTACCTCGTCATTGGAGCCGAAAAACACAATCTCTCCAGCGACTCCTACGCCAACTTCAGTGGCTGGATTGACGAACTGCATATTTCGGATGTGCTGCGCTATTCGGCAGATTTCACAGTGAGCCCTGATCCCCCCACAGCAGACGGCTCTTCACTCGGTCTGTACCATTTTGACGAAGGTCTTGGCAACACCATTCACGACACATCAGGAAACCCGGACGGACCAAGTAACGGCGTGCGCATCTATGGCGGCGTCATCAATGGACCGGAATGGACGGACCAGACGATCTGGTATGTTCCACCTCCAACGCCAACACCCTACGCTTCACCGACGGTAACAGCGACCGTTACTGCAACCGCGACTGCGACGGCAACCGCCACAGCTACGGCAACGGCCACGCCGACCGCTACGCCGACTGCAACGCCAACGCCCACACCCACAACACCCGCAACCCCGGTTTCCACCTGGTACCTCG
>Ga0272443_10001093_pt1 | contig 42768 bp, 28 predicted proteins | sample SSMAcet12_FD_193581 | JGI IMG/M metagenome (GOLD analysis project Ga0272443, IMG submission 193581) | Marine sediment archaeal communities from Little Sippewissett salt marsh, Falmouth, MA, United States - SSM-Acet-12 | ecosystem: Environmental > Aquatic > Marine > Wetlands > Sediment ...
AGCTTCCTTCTGCACCCCCCCGCTATCGGTAATCACGAGCCTGCAATTCTTCAGGAGACCTATCATCTCAAGGAATCCAACGGGTTCAACGATGAGGAAGTCCGCTTGTATACCGGCTCCTTCCACGACCTTCTTCGTTCGCGGGTGCAACGGCACAATAACCCTGACCTCAGCGGCAATCCGATTCAAGCCCTCGAAAATACTTCGCAGTTTATCGATGTCATCCGTGTTTTCTGCGCGATGTATCGTACACAGCACGTAGTCTTCATCGCCAAATTCGTTGACTACAGTCGGTCTTGTTGTCACCATTTTCGAGAAATGAATGGCGGCATCATACATGACATCGCCGCACCGGATCATTCTGCACCCACGTTTTTCGAATCCTTCGTCGCGAAGGTTACTGACGGAGGCGGCAGTCGGGCAAAAAAGTATGTCGGACACCCTGTCAGTTAGGGTACGGTTTACTTCCTCCGGCATATCCATATTGAAACTGCGGAGCCCAGATTCCACGTGGGCGACATCGAGTTTGAGTTTGCTTGCTGCAAGCGCCCCGGCAAGCGTTGTGTTGGTATCGCCATAGACAATCACGATCTTCGGCGACAACTCTGCCAACAGCTTCTCGAGTGCTTCGAGCATCCGGCCGGTCATAGCGCCATGCGAAAGGCCATGTATGTCCAGATTGAAATCGGGTTCCGGCATATGCATCTGCTGGAAGAATATCTCCGACATGTTGTTGTCGAAATGCTGACCTGTGTGCACGACGATGTGCTGCAGATCGGGGTATTTCCCCATCTCCCGGCAAATCATGGCCGCCTTTATGAACTGCGGCCTTGCGCCGACTATGGATACAATCTTCTCTCGATGCATATCACTCCATGCGTGATTCCGTCCCAGTTGCACTGGATGCAACGTCGTCACTAATCCACGCGAAGTATAATAACGGCGCTTGTGGTTGACAGCAAGAACAAACCTGTCCTTCAAAACCGCTGCTTAAGATTGACATTTAATCGGGATACGTGTAAACTGGATTTGGTTTTTCAGTAACCTGCATCTGATTGGGGAGGCAAAAGCACAGGATTGAGAATCAAGTGGTGACTAACCGAAGCGTATCCGGAAGAGTCGTAAAAGTCTCCGGGAGGCTCTTTCACGTGAAGACAGATGATGGTCTGGTGATCTGTTCCGTCAGGCAGACTGTCAAAGACACCGCGGAGCATGAATTGTCCCCTGTCGTTGTGGGAGACATAGTAAATGTCACGGTTGATGAAGTCGCTCCTTCGGAAGGCGAGCAGCGTCACGGTGTGATTGAGTCCGTCATCCCAAGAAAGACACGATTCATCAAACGCAAATCGGGGTTGAGAAAAGAAAAGACGCAGGTAGTCGTGTCCAACATTGATCAAATGATCATAGTCGCCTCTGTCAGAAACCCCGCCTTCAAAATGCGACTTATCGACAGGTTCATAATCGCCGCGTATCAGGGCGAGATGAAGCCTGTACTAATCGTCAACAAGACAGACCTCAACCACACGCTGGATTTGGATCGAATCAAATCGATCTACAGAACCGTTAACGTGACGGTACTCGAAGTCAGTGCTGTGTCGGGAAATGGCGTCAGTGATCTCCGTGACATTCTGAAAGGGAATGAATCTGTCTTCGTCGGGCAATCGGGAGTCGGTAAGTCAAGTCTGCTGAACGCCATCCAGCCGGGACTGAGCCTGAAAATCGGTGTGGTTTCAGGAAAAACCGGCAAAGGCAAACACACAACCACTGTCGTAGAGCTGTTTCCCCTTGATATCGGTGGTTTCATTGTTGATACACCGGGTCTGCGCGCTCTCGGTCTGACAAAGCTCGACAGGAACCATGTGGACATGTTCTATGACGAAATCCAGGAAGCCTCCACCAGATGTCGATTCTCCGACTGCAGCCATGTAGAAGAACCCGGATGTGCGGTTAAGGAAGCAGTTGACAGAGGTGAGATATTCAGGGAACGATACGAAAGCTATATAAGGATACTTGAAGATCTATAATCACGGATAAAAAAGTGCTTGATTTTGGAGTCAGAATTAATTGTTTTCTTCGATTCTCCGGTGGTTATCCCGGGGCTTTAGGTTTGCAACAGGAAGGTTCAGATTTATGAAGAAGTTCATCGTATATGCCGTGTTGGCCGTTCTGTTCGTGATGGTCACGAACACGACATCGGTTTTCAGCCAGCATGAGGAAACAGCTGAAACTCCGTCAAGCACAGTAGTTGAACAGGCGGAACAGGATGCAGATCACGGGAGTGCGGCTGGTGCGCATCACGAATCAGTAGTAGTTCCCGTTCTCTTTGGTTTAATCATATTCCTCGTGGTCGCAAAACTTGGTGGCGATCTCCTCGAAAGGATTCACCAACCCGCCGTTCTGGGTGAGCTGGTTGTGGGCGTGATACTTGGAAATCTTGGTTTAATCGGTTTCCACGCCCTCGAACCTTTAAAACACAGCGTCCCGCTGGAAGTCCTGTCTGAAATCGGTGTAATAATTCTGTTGTTCGAGGTCGGACTCGAAACCAACATTAGAGATATGATGAAGGTCGGGGCAACATCCTTCGTCGTCGCGACTTTGGGCGTAATAGCTCCGTTCTTCCTCGGTTGGGGCGTATCTGCGGCGTTCCTGCCGGATGAATCCATATATGTTCACGTATTCATCGGCGCAACTCTTTGCGCCACATCCGTAGGAATAACCGCACGAGTTCTCAAGGACATTCGCAAGGTTAAGAGCGCGGAAGGCCAGATAATACTCGGAGCCGCGGTCATAGACGATATCATGGGGCTGGTTGTCCTCTCTGTCGTGACAGGCATCATCACCGCCGCGGGGTCGGGCAGCAACGATGGAGTCAGCTCGTTAACTATCCTGCTCGTAGTGCTTAAAGCGCTGGGATTCATCGTTGGTGCGCTGCTGATCGGGTCGCTTCTCGTACCGAAGATACTCAAGCTTGCACTGAAGGTGAAGGTAGGCGGGGTTCTGCTGACGATTGCCCTCGCGATCTGTTTCCTGCTTTCATTTCTGGCCGAGAAAATCGGACTTGCCGCGATTGTCGGCGCGTTCGCGGCCGGACTGATCATGGATGATCTGAGCTACAAGGATTATGTAGATAGAGGCGAACATGGCCTCGAAGAACTGATTCACCCGATATCGATCTTTCTGGTGCCGATATTCTTTGTTCGCATGGGAATGCTCGTTGACCTCACCACATTCGCCGATGTGGGAATTCTCGGTTTCGCAGGTGTCCTGACAATCGCAGCTATAATTGGTAAACAGGTCTGCTCTCTCGGAATATGGAAACCGGGCGTCAACAAAGTCGCTGTCGGGCTCGGAATGATCCCTCGTGGAGAGGTCGGATTGATATTCGCAAAGATCGGCGCTACGATGGTACTGGCGGGTGAAAGGATAATCGGGCCATCTGTATATTCGGCGATAGTGATAATGGTGATGATCACAACGCTCGTCACTCCGCCGTTGTTGAAAGCTTCTCTGCTGAAAGGCTCGAAAGGCGAAACCGAGGCATAAGTACACCGTAACATAGGACATGTGCCGAATCGTTACTGCCCGGTATCGGCATGACGTATTGTTAGAATTCGGTGATGTTACGAAATGAAACTAATATCTCTAATGTTGATGCCGATATACTAAACGACCGTCACATTGTGACATGAGTCATGGAATACGGTAAACATGAAACAGGTTCATACCCCAGATTGTTCAGGAATGAAATCCACGACATCGGGAATAGTGGCATCAGGAAGAGGTGCAGGACAATCGGTTGATTACCTGAACTAATGAAAAAGGTTTAAGTGGTTTCGATAAGTACAAGGTCGTCAAATTATTACTTGACAAAATTTCAACAACTTGATAGTATTTCGGAAATTTTGGGCGTGTGTACTGAAATAGGGCGAGTTCGAATCGAAAAAAAATCTTGCTTTTTCAGTAACGTTGTTTTTAATTTGCGCCGATATATTGCCTTGTCATTTGAAGGCAATAGGTTGTGGATCAGAAAATTAGGCTTCTTAGCTATAGAGAGATAGGAAAGATAAGCGGTTCACTCAGCGTGAGGGACATGCGGTAGTATAGTGTCCCCGGTTGGGTTTCTTGCGTTTGTAATGGATTAACGCCTATCGCTCAGGGAAGAGAACCTTCTGGTTCCAGTTAGCACTATATCTTCCCAAGACGCGAAACGAACGAAAGGATTTGTCCTATTTGTGCATCAGTCAACGCCGTGACTGGGTTTAGGATTAACCGGACTGTGCAATGGGTTAATCGAGCAGAGTTTTGATAATAGAAAGACATGAAATATAGAGAACTAACATTCAAGCGAGGAAAGGAGGTAGGCCCTCAGCCTATGAACGAAAACCCGAACAGGAAAACAAAACTCGTAACCTTCCAACCTACTACAGGGGGTTGTCGAATGAAACACGTTCGCACCTTACTTTTGCTCCTTGTGGCCGGGTTGATGCTCTCCAGCACCGCCTGGGCTCAGGGAGACCTTTCACTTGGAGGGGGAAATGACGGCGACCTGTCAGCCGGGATAGTCGATGCGACTTTCTCTGGTTCTGCAAATGCTGTTATATACTTGATGCATCCGTATCACACAGCGGATTACACCGAGTATACTGATACCGTCAAGACTGTCTCCAAAAGATCAACTGGTATCCCTGTGTTCAAATTCGGTATTGAGAATACCACAGGCGCAGAGGATACGCTGGAAAGTATCACCATTCGCTCATTCAACGATAGAGAGGACATGTTCAAGAACATCTATCTCTATAGAGATACCGACAGCACCGGCAGTGGCACATTGATCGCCCAGGTGCTCGATCTCGGAGCGAGTACTGGTTTCACCGAGAACCAGGGTCTGCCGTTCACCGGCTTAAACGACCCGATACCCGATGGAGCCGCGGTATACTACTGGTTCACGGCTGACATGGATGAAGATCGCATTGTAGACACTCTCTACAATGATCTCTTCGCCGGTCTTAAAGTGTTCCAGAATGATGTCAAGCTGGCGTCCAGCGGATTTGCTCCGACTGGTCCGACTGACACACTCCGGTACACTGCAGCTATGACGAATTGGGTCGAAAGAGGAATAGTCGGCAATGGCCGTACCCTTATTTTCGATACCAAACCTCCAGAGTTGACGATCGAATTCGATCTCGCGGCTGACAACGACAGTTGCGGTGGTAACGGAATCGTCAACCTCGGTGACTCGATATTTGTCACCGCCTGGGACACGGTTGGTATATTCGAAATCAATAGCGGTACTGTTGTGATGACAGAGTTCGGAGGAACAGCTGTACAGCCGTTACTCGACACTCTGGCAGTTGGATCCGACTCGGCGATGACTCTCGGGTTCATTATCCCCGAGACATCAATCACGCCGCCTATTGATGTTGCTTCCGGCTTCCACTACCTGCTCGTTACGGTAGAGGATGAGTCAGGCAACCAGAGGACGGATTCGTTGCTGTTGAATTACGCGATAGACAATCAGCAGCCCCTCTTCGACGGCGATTCAGTATGGATGGAACTTGTTTACGATGCCAACGGCGACAACACAGCTGCCATCGGCGACACGGTACAGGTTTTCGCTTACATGACCTCGAATGCTTATGGTGAAGTCGACTCCGTGTCGGTTGACATGAGCAACTGGGGTTATTCGAGCGAGATTCCGCTGGATGACGCTTCCGGAGATCGCAGATTCACGGCGACAATCGGACTGACTGCCGGCACACTTGATCTGGCAGCCGACTCATCAGGATCGAGATTCTGGGTATGGGCTTATGACAACGCCTGCAACTGGAACCTCGACTCTAATGTCGCTCACTTCGCGGTTGACAACGAGCCGCCTGCGGCAGCTCTGACCGCGACGTATTCGCGTAATCTCGACCTCGACTCCAATAACGTAATCAACCTTGGAGATGAGGTCATTTTCGAGTTTGATCTCTCGAACACAGACGACTTGATCGCCACCTGCGAGCTTTACCTCGACTTGTTCATGGGTAATCTCGGCGGCCTTCAGGTTCAGTGTGTCGAAGATACACTCGCAAATGGACATTATACTTACACGCACACCGTTGCGGATGGTGGTGCCTACGGCGCTGATGTCGGCGCGAATGTACACCAGATCGACTATACGTTGACTGATGATGCAGGAAACACCGGCACATATCAGACCTCGGCAATCAACTTCCCGGTCGATACAGATCCTCCGGAAAGAGCCACCAATCTGACTCCATCGCTTGGCCCGTGCTCGATAGATCTCGACTGGTCATCCTCTAATGTGGATGATTCGTTGTACTTCATCTATTGGGATGGCGGAGACGGATGGGATGTAGCTGACTCGACGAGCCCGGTCGGATCCTCGACGGATACGACCTGGACGACGGACGGTACCGTCGCGCTGACTCACGGCACGACCTATCAGTTCATCGTTCGCACGATCGACGACGCCAACAACGGTGAGTGGAACTTTGTCCGCGTCTCGCAGGTAGCGGATTGCGAACCCCCGACGGTTTGCATTGACTACCCGGCGACCGGCGGCGCCTACGGTGCAAACAATGAGTTCACCGTGATCGCCGAGTCACCGGATGCCGACGTAGCCGGCGCTACTCTGTGGGTACAGGATGCCGACCAGGGCACCGGTACTCCGGGAGATTGGATCTCACTCGGAGCCATGACCCAGGTAGGCGGCGGACAGCAGTTCACCAAGACTGTTACCAATGCTCTGATGACCGCGGCATTCCCGGCAGCACCCGATGACGACACATATAACCTGCTCGTCACCGGTGTAGACGATGTCGGAAATGTCCAGGATACGATGGAAGCCAACGCGGCATGTGATGACTTCGGATTCACATGGTTCTACGTCGGACTTCCGATTTCCCTGATCCAAGTCAACGACACCGTGTCACCGCAGACCTCATGCGGTTACAACGTCACTCGTGACGCAAACAACACGGTCGAGATTGACGTGACGGGTCATCTTACGGGCAGGACATACACGATTGACGTTATCGCTCTCGACAGCACGACAGCGACGAGACCGAGTTACCGCGTTGAGTATTTCGAAGACGTCTCAACGATTCCGTTCACATTCAATCTGAACGCTACGGATTGGATCAAGGGAACCAACACGGTCTACGTTAACGTGATTCGCGACGACGGCAATGAAGGCTGGATGTCATTCGACGTTTGCGTGCCTGACGAAGTTGCACCGACAGCTTCGATCATTTCGCCCGTCGACGGCCAGAGAGTGCGCCGGATGAACACGGCCATGAACCCGCTGGAGGTCTGGGCACAGGTTGATCCTAACGCCTATGATCCGGCACCGGTCAGCCGTGTGGACTTCGAGCATTCATTGACCTACGATGCGGATTACACAGTGTTTGACGTCGAGACCGTACCGGACGGCGGCATCTACAAGGCAACTTGGGATAACCGCGCATGGCCGGCAGACGTCAATATTTACCTGCGTGCCAAGTTCTACGATGATAAGAACAACATGGCATACACTACTCCGGTAATCACAGTGGTTCTTGATTCCACTGCTACCGACGTTATGCTGACCAGCCAGCAGATCGCTTCGATCAACGGTGTCCTGACAATCGCAGGCACGGTTGATATGTATGCAGAGATCGTCGATCCGGCCACCAACGACTTCGACTCGCTGGTGCTCTATATGAAGGAAGCGACGGCTCCGGATCTGTTCGCGGTTTACAGCAGGATGGGCGTTGGCGTACCTGGTACATCAACCGGCGTCTACGTATTCAATGGAATCAACACTGCTGCATTCTCGAAAGATGAAGTCTACTACGACTTCCGCGTCATCGCTTATGACATCACTGGTAATGTGATGTGGGATTATGATGATGACGGCGCTTTCGATGATTACACTTTCGACTATGTAAACGTTAACTCAGACGTACGTCTGTTCGTTGACAATACACCGGCTGACATTGCGTTCAAGCAGGTCGAGGCTGCCGGCGTGACATTCCTGACCCCGTCGACAAAACTTTCGGGTTCAGGTATGGTCTTCGCACCGGCCAGAGAAGACATCACTGTCTGGGCGCAGACAATTCCGATGGCCGACACGTTCGAGGTGACCAGAGTCAACTACGGCTGGGTCAACCCATCAGGCGTGAAGACCAATGTCGGTCAGCTGGCTCCGGAACCGTGGTACATGTACACGTTCAATCCGTACGACCTCGGTCTTTACACGGATGCGGATGTGGAAGACAACCACTACACCGGATGCAAGCTCGTAGTCTCCAAGGAAGACAGCCTCAACCGCGCAATGGTTGTCGATACCATCAGCATCACAATCCTCGATGCCGATGCCAATCAGGCTGTTCTCAATATGCCTTGGGGTAAGTACCTGTTCGGAGACGTGAACCTGACGGCATTTGCCATCAACGGTTACAATCTCCGCTGGGTAGTCTACGAGTACCAGGTTGACGGAGGTGCCGACTGGATGCCGATCGATTCATCGGCTGTTGCCGGTTCGAACTTCCCGGTAACCTGGTCAACTCTCGGTAATGTAGAAGATGGCTGGGTCTGGGTGAGAGCGGTTGCTGTCGATTCAGCGTTCAACCGCGATGCTGACCCGATCGCCACGAAGCTCTACATTGCTAACGCACTGCCGACCGCGACCATGACCGGTCCTACCGACGATGAAGGCTTCATCGGCGGCGGCGACATGTTTATGGCCACGGCAGCTAACGGCGAAATCCCGATCGATTCCGTGCTGTTCATGTACAAGAACGTTCTCAGCGGATCCTGGAACGTATGGTCGATCGACTACTACCCGCCGTATGAGGCTCAGTGGGATGATTCCGTCACGAACGACGGTGCGTATCACTTCAAGGTCAGAGCCTACAACCGCGCCGGAAGGTATGCGGATACCGGCATCATGACCTACTATCATGACGAAACTGACCCGGTCATCGCTGCTACCAAGATCGCGGATCAGGATGTTGAAGCTAACAACGATCCTGCACTCGATCTCACCGGTTTGGATGTCATCGATGTCGAAGGTGCGTTCTACGATAACGCGTCATCGTACGGTGCCAACTCCGGTATCGTGAAGGTAGCCTTCAGAGTTGATGGCTCGGGCGGCAATGAGCTGTACCAGGAAATCGATCCTGCTACAGACGGCATACACTCGACGCAGTTCAACATCTCCGGACTATCTTCAGGCACCTACAGCTTCTACTTCATGGCTTGGGACGCTGTGGGCAACCAGAAGACCTTCGGTCCGGTTAACGGCACGATTTCTGATCAGGTCGCACCTGTTACCTCCATCGTGGGTTACTTCGGTGAGAGGATTTACGGACGCGACTGGTCGTCAAATTCCGATGCATCTCATGTGCTCTTCCAGTACCGCACAGAGGGCGGTGACTGGATCGGAATCGGTGTTGGCAAGACAGCCACAGGTACATTCTGGTACGCCGATTTCGACGTTGCATCACTTGATGACGGAACGTACGACTTCAGGATGCTTGCCGAAGATGGTTCCGGCAATATAGATGAAGCCAGCGCCCTGATCTTCGTAGGTACAGTGGCCAGCGGCGAAATCACATTCGATGCCGGTTCGATCACAGAGGTAGCCGCATACAAGAACTACGAACAGGATGATTGTGAAGGCGTAATCAGAGTTGAAGCCGGCACAGTCCTTCCGGGAGTTCTGGCTATCTACAAGACCAATGACAGCGTCGATTACGACGAGGTCGACCTTGATCAGTACATTGACCCGAATACACGTTACCACGGTTCGTTCTACTTCGACTATGTCGGAGGTGGCGGAACGGGTATGTTCCTGGTCGGTGTTCCTGATGGAATGTCGCACACTTCGTTCAAGGTCTGGCCGTACTGGTCGGATTACGGTACCAATGGAACGGTCATGGGCAACGACGGCAATGTCGAAGTCACGATACCGGGAGGCGCCGGCAGCGGCCGTCTCGTCGTGATGGAGACCTGGATGCCGAGGTCCGGCGAGCAGCAGGATACCTGGCAGCCCGTAGGCAACCATAACGGTCTTGCCAACTACATCGGCTGTCTCGATGACTGCAGCATGCCGCTTTCCAAGGATGGTACCGGCGAACTGAGCCAGTCGACAGACTGCTGCTTCAATGACAACAAGTACGCCGTAGTCAAGATGGCATACGACGCTACCGTTGACACTCCTGCAGAATCACTTCTCGTGGTCTGGTGGGATGAAAGCGACAACGAGTGGCGCGGTGATGCCATATACTACCTCTACGGCGACGAAGGCTTCGATACCGAGGCTCACACAGTCGAATTCTCGACCAACTGCCTCGCAGGTATCTTCGCGGTCGTGAGAATCGTCGATGACGATGACACCGGCCCGATTAAAATGGCCTTCGAAAATGCTTACGAGTATTGCAACGGTTATGTAGGACCTCACAGTTCGGATTCATATCCGAAGTTCCAGTTCTACGTATTCGACGAGTACTCGGGCATCGATGACGAGAGATTCCGCATCAAACTGAACGACAAGTACATCACATACGACGGTAGTGATGCCGAGTTCTGGTCAGTTCACTACGACGATGTAAGCGGAATCCTGTCGATCTGGATGGTAGATGGCGACGGATGCGAGTACGATTGTGACGTAGCCGATCTGCCATGCGGCCAGCACACTCTCGAGATCAAGGCCTGGAACTACCAGAATAACTACCGGTCCATGACTTGGGACTTCGAGGTCGATTGCACGCCGCCGACGGTTGTATTCGATAACTACTACGTAACCAAGAACCCGACGATCAGCTTCACGATTACCGACGATCTCGCCGGAATCGATCCTGAGAAGATCTTCGTCGACGTGGTAGCCATTCAGACATCCGATACCAACGCGAATAACCCGAATCAGTACGAGCAGCTGTTCTTCCTGGGTACGTTCTATCCGGGACAGGTCGGCTACTACATGAACGAAGCTACTGGTGAAGTCACGATCACGACGCATTACGAGCTCGAAGACGAGCGCTCAATCGGAGTCGCGATCTACGACGGTACCAGGAGCGCTTTCGGTGAATCGTATGATTGGGACGGCGCTGACCCGGTCGGTTCTGACGATTGGGATCAGTTCTACCTTGAGGATCACGGACCTCACGACTGCGTCGGCAACGCCGCAGACCCGTGGTTCCAGATTCTCGCGGTCGACTATAACGGCCCGACAATCCTCGCGGACGGTGAGACCAGAACTCGCCACATCGACGCTCTTCCGGATCTCTGTCCTGTCATGATTATGATTCAGGACGATGGATCAGGCGTTGATGCTGATATGATCGAGGTCTACGAGGATGGTGACCTGATCAATATGACCGAAGGTGATCTCGAAGCTGGTACGTACACCTATGACGCCGGCACTGGCTACATGCACTACTGCCCGACCTCCGGAGTCGTGACCATGATCGTGGCCTACGACGAGACCGGTAATCAGGCAGTCCGTACATGGCAGGCGTTCGGCGAAGGTGATTACACTGACACCGGCGAGCCGTATAACTTCCCGAACCCGTTTGATCCGAGCGTAAACAGCTACACGACGATCGTCACCGGATTCGAGGGCAACGGCATCACTGTAACGATCTACGACTTTGGCGGTGAAGTTGTCAGGACTGGCAACGCCTCTTCGGACGGTCTGTTCAACTGGAACGGTATGACCGATGAAGGCAGCAGAGTCGCCAATGGCGTGTACTTCGCATACTGCAAGACAGCGGATGGCATGCATAAGGTCGTTAAGATCGCTGTTATAGAGGAATAGTAGCTCACCCGTTGGTCCGGGGCCGACAGGTCCCGGACCGGCGTGAACCGAACTAGAAGGGATGATTACCAAATGATAAGAAATCCAAGAAAGACGTTAGCTTTGAGCTTAGCGCTTTTCATCCTGGTTGTGGTGGGTTGCTCGCAGGTTGCAATAGCTGAACAGTACAACCATGCGATGCCGATGCTCCGCATGGGCGTGGGGGCACGGGCTCTCGCCATGGGTGGTGCTAACGTTGCCGTAGCCAACGATGCTACGGCCGGCTACTGGAACCCGGCTGGCCTTTCACAGGTTGAGAAGTTCTCGTTTTCAAGCATGGTGGCCGCAAATATGTCAGAAGATCGCAAGTACAACTACCTTGCCCTCGCAGGCAAGTTCGAGTTCGGTGCGATCGGTTTCTCCTGGCTCAATGCAGGAACATCTGACATTATGAAGTACTCCTCGCAGGAAGTACGCGAGGGAGACTTCGACGCGAACGATCATGCGTTCTTGTTCTCATACGGAAATGCCATGGAAAATCTGATGGTCGGCTTCAATTTCAAAGTCGTCTACCAGAAGATCGATGACTATTCCAAGAGTGGTGTTGGCTTCGACGCCGGCGTGAAATACGCTGTCGACGAAATGCTGCACTTGGGCGTTACCGCCTCTGATCTCGGTACGAAAATCGGGGAATCCGTTCCCGCGACATTCCGTATCGGTGCAGCTGTCTTCCCGGTCGAGGGATTCACGATCCCCGTGGACATTGAGAAGGTACAGCATCGCTCTGAGCTTAAGCTCAGACTCGGTGGTGAATACGCCTATCAGTTTGCCGACGATTACTTCGGCGCCGTACGCGGCGGAGTAAACGACGGTGAGTTCACCATCGGCGCCGGTCTGAAGATTATGGGCAAGTACAGCCTTGACTATGCCTATATCTCAGAGAATGGCGATGCGTTTGGCGAGAACCACAGGATTAGCTTGACGATCAATATGTATTGATCCTGCTGTCGCTAAATAAGACCGCCCCCGTATACTTTTGCGGGGGCGGTTCTTTTTTGTATAGCTCTCTACCGATGACTCATAAACGTATGCACCTATGGAGGCAATACCTACGTTTTCTCTTTTTTGCAGTAAAAGGGTGTCAATACACGAAAGAAAACTCGGCTATCTGCCGATAGTTGTGATAGGCATATGGGTACACAGATAGACGTAGCATACGGGGCACCCCGAACAATTCGATACCTGGTCACATCGGTTGACGACCTCCGTGAAGTGGCCGTGACGGTACTCTATATCATAAGGCACAGCTGCCAGAAGGATGATTGCGAGGATCTTATCAACGGGATTAAAATCTCGGCAGTGCCGATGCCGCAATCACTCTCGAGCTTCATTCTCGGTCTTGAAGTACCGTGCAAAATACTCGAAAGAGCATCGCGCGGAACGGCTGCCTCATCCGCAGGAATAGACCTGCTGAAGTCTGTGGGCGAATCAGGCGGAAACGGCAACGAAAACCTCGAGATCAACGTGAAGGATGGCTGGAGCCACTTCCAGTTCGAGCTGAAAGCATTCAGCGAATTGATCAGGGCCGTCGATAAGACAATCCATCTCCTGCAGACGAATACCAAGAAATTCGAATTCGTCAACCTGAAGCGCAGAACTCGCCTTAAAGCAAGCCCTAACTCTGACAACGGGAAAGGCTTCAGGCTTCAGTTGCAAGTACCCAAGGCGCTGGAAATGGCCGCACAGGAATAGTCAGCTCTCAACTTCACTGCCGCTCCTCTCCGACATAACTGTGATGAATATCAGGCAAAAAGCCGATTATTGGAGTATGCGATTATAATACGCTCAGGTACATCTGGACAAATGTGGCAAATGTATCTATCATGAATTTTGGATTAGAAAAACAACTTCATTCCGATTTGAGGTGCAGAGAATACAATGCAGGTAGAGATTTGTCGCGAGAAAATCGACCGTGCGCAGCTTCCGTCCCACGCCCTTGCATCTGCTGAGAGAGAGCTCGCCAGGCTTGCCAAACTGACGCCTGCGGAGGCGGAATATACGATTATCTCCGACTACATCGACTGGCTGACCGGTTTGCCGTGGAATCGGTCATCAGACAGCCATATCAGCCCACAGAAGGCCCGGGATATGCTCAGGGAGGATCTCCTTGGAGTCAAGGCTGCCCGCGAGAGGATTCTCGAGCACATGGCGATCTGGCACATAAATCCAGAACTGCGATTCCCTACGTTCTGTTTAACCGGCCCCACTGGCACCGGCAAGAGAACGCTCGCGAGAGCGGTAGCGAGGTCGCTCGGCCGCAAGTTTCTACACATCTCCACCGATGAATTGCTCGAAGAAAGTGAGCTTCGGGGCGAATGGAGAGCCAAAGTTGGCAACAGACCCGGGCTTATAATCCGAATGCTGAAAGAATGCGGGGAAAACGATCCTGTCATCCTGATTGAAGGGATAGACCGGGCTGATGGAGAGTCGAGGAGCCGATTGATCTCAGCGCTGCTGGAAATCACTCACCCCGAAAGGAATCACCTGTTTCAGGACAGGTACTTAAATGTCGCATTCGATCTTTCGAAGGCAGTGTTCATTGCGACAGCGGGATCTCCATACTCGATACCCGAACCATTCAGAGACGTGTTCGAGATTGTTCGACTGCCCGGCTACACGACACGCGTTAAGCTCGAAATAGCCTCAAACCACCTTGCTCCCAAACGACTTACCGAAGCCGGTCTCGAGGGCGTTAAATTCAGCATGCCAGCCATCAGGGAGATTGTCGAAAACTACACCCACGAAGCCGGTGTACACGAGCTTGATCGACGTATTGCAGAAGTCTGCCGGAAACTGTCAGCAGACTTCGGCACAACGCGACGCACGAGCGCGACAATTGATGCTGAAACCATAAGGCGGCTCCTTGGTCCTCCAGTCGTCAGCCCCGAGATGATCGGCCGGTTCGCTGAAGTTGGAATCGCGACAGCCCTCGTACTCACACGAACGGGCGCCACGGTCTCGTATGTCGAGGCGACTCGTATGATCGGGCAAGGGAAAGTAAGAATCACGGGCAAGCCGCCTGATGCGGTCGAAGAACTGGTGCAGATGTCCCTCTCGTATATCAAGTCCCATGCGGAGGAACTGGAGGTACCCGCGGAGCGAATAGCAGAGAGTGACATTCATATTCACTTCCCCGGTGGAATCCTCGAAGAGGACTGCGCATCTCTCGGTCTTGCGGTCATAATTCAGTTGGTGTCTCTCTTCACTGAAATGCCTGTCCACAGTGACTTCGCATTCTCCGGTGAGATATCCATCAGGGGCAAAGTACTTCCCGTTGAAGGTATCGAAGAGAAGGTATTCGCTGCGCACAGGTCCGCAATCAGCAAAGTGTTCCTTCCCGGATCCTGCAAGCGTGATATCAGCCGATTACCGGAGGAAATTCGTTCAGAGATAGAGTTCATTCTCGTTGACGATGTCTCTTCGGCAATCCAGAAGGGTTTGATGAAGATTATCCTCCCCAATAAGAACCTCAAACAAACCATCGAAAATCTGACAAGAGAGAGCTCCGAGACCTCGGAATCGGAGTAGACCTTCCAACGCGCTGTTTGCCGGAGCCATGAGATCTGATTTCGGTTGACAATCGCAGTGAAAATGTTATTTTGCACCCCGCAATATGGGATTATAGATTGGATTGAGCGTTATTTATGTTCTCAAATCGTACGGAATATGCAATCAGGGCACTTCGGGAGTTAGCAATATCCGATGAACTCAAAAAGTCCGAAGATATTGCAGAAAACCAAAGAATTCCCCCGAAGTTCCTTCCCCACATTCTAAGCGATCTGGCGCGGGCAGGTATCGTAAAAACCTCTCGCGGATATGGCGGCGGCATAGAATTGAACCGCCCGCCAAAGGAGATCTCTTTCAAATCGATAGTCGATGCAGTACAGGGGCCAATTGTGACATACGATTGCCTCGTAGGTATCGAGGACTGCGATATGTCTTCCGACTGCACATTGAAACCGATCTGGAAGAAACTGCAGCATGCGGTCGAGGAAATCCTTGAGTCAACAACGCTCGACGATCTTGTCAATCAGAACAGATCAGAGGTGTAGAAATGCCGACAAAAGAACAAGTCATAGAGGCCCTCAAACCCGTCGAGGACCCGGAGCTTCACAGGTCTATCGTCGATCTCAATATGGTCGAATCTGTCAAAATCAGGGATAGTATCGTAGTAATCATCATAAAGCTCACTATTGCAGGGTGTCCGCTCAAGGCGAAAATCGAAAAGGACGTCTCTGATGCCGTGATGGCGCTCGATGGTGTTGAGAAAGTCAGTGTGGAGTTCACTTCGATGAATGACGAAGAGAGGGCCGCATTACGTAAGCAGATTCTCGGCGACTCTGCAGGTGAAGAGGACAAAGTCCCCCACATTGCGGATCACCTGCTTGCGATTTCCTCGGGCAAGGGTGGTGTTGGCAAATCTACGGTTACTGCCAATCTGGCGCGTGCATTTGCCGAGAAAGGCATGAAAGTCGGAGTGCTCGATGCAGACGTCTATGGATTCTCTATCCCGAGGATGATGGGAGTCACAGAAGACCCGACCGTAATCGACAACATGATAATACCTGCGGAGTCCAAAGGGATCAAAGTTGTGTCGATGGGCTTCTTCGTACCGGACAACGCTCCGGTCGTGTGGCGTGGTCCGCTGCTTCACAAAGCCATCTCACAGTTCATGACTGACGCTGTCTGGGATAATCTTGATGTTCTCCTGCTTGATCTGCCTCCCGGCACCGGCGATGTGACTATCACTATAGCGCAAAAGCTCCCCGAGGCACAGCTGGTGGTAGTGACGACGCCTCAGCCTGCGGCGGCGGCAGTCGCCAGCAGAGTAGCTGGAATGGCAGAGAAGACGAATCTCTCGGTTCTCGGCGTTATAGAAAACATGTCCTACTATCTCTTGCCTGATGACACTAAAGAGTACATCTTCGGTAAAGACGGCGGCCGCATGCTTGCCAGCGATATCAAGACCAAATTCCTCGGAGAGATCCCATTAGACAAGCGAATCAGGGAATTCGCGGATTCTGGTCGTTCGCTTTTCGATGAAGCCGGAGACAGTAAACTCGCGCAGATCTACAGAGGCATTCGCGACAGCATTACAGAGTCGTTTTGATCAGCGGCAAATAATCGCTTAGTAGACCAACAACTAAGACCAGCAGTTTTGCACCTTAGCGTTAGGGTTGTTGCTTCCCAATTGTGCCCCCTTTATAATCGTATGGGTTGCAGGGTATTATAATTGTGTGTTTTTATCCATCAGCGAGCTTGACAAAGCTTCGCAATTTCTTAACATTTACCCTTGGAACTTATTGAAATGTAATGTGTTAACAAGATGTTGATAACTCTCATCAGCAACAGAGAAGTCCGATTTTTACACAAACAAGTAGTTGTTTACCACCATTCAGTGTGGATAAACTCAACGGTTTCAGCGACCTTGTGGTCCCAACTTGATGCCTGATTACGGGTTATAGTTGCCCACAAATGTAGATAACTGGAATTGGGGGAAGAAGTGAACATTGATCAGAACCAGGTATGGGCAGATTGTCTCTCGTATATGTCCAGAAGTGTGAACAAACAGAGTTTTTTCACCTGGCTCAAACCTACTATTGCTCTTGGTTCAGACAACGGAAGCTTCCAGATTGGGGTACCTAATAAGTTCGTCGCTGATTGGCTTGAAGAGCATTACAACGACCTGATCACGGATGCTCTCAGGTCTGTCACGAGCGACGACTGCAGTTACAGCTTGGTCGTCAAGCCGCCGAACACACAACAACAGACGGAAATTTTCGCTCCGAGTTCGAATCCGCAACCATCCGCAAACGTATTCAGTTCTTTACCATCGAAGCCTGTCCGCATCATGGTTGACAATGGTCTGTCCAACAGGTATCGCTTCGATGATTTTGTGGTTGGAGATTCAAACGAATTCGCCTATGCGGCCTGTATGGCCGTAGCGGAATCCCCGCGCGATAACAAATACAACCCTCTGTTCATTTACGGCGGTGTTGGTCTCGGCAAGACGCATCTCGTTCAGGCTATCGGTAACTACACCATTGAGAACACTCCTAACTCAAAGGTCCTCTACGTAACATCTGAGAAGTTCACGAATGAATTCATTGAGTCAATTACGGCAAGGTCCGCTACGGATTTCGCGGCTCGCTACAGATCCGTAGACATGCTCCTAATCGATGACATCCAGTTCTTTACCGGCAAGGAATCAACACAGGAGCAATTCTTTCACACGTTCAATGCTTTGCACCAGAACAACAAGCAGATTGTGTTAACGGCTGACAGACCTCCTCGAGACATCAGGGGACTCGAAGAGAGGCTATTGTCCCGCTTTTCATGGGGGCTGGTGACCGATATCCAGCCACCGTCACTTGAAACAAGAATTGCTATTCTTCAAAAGAAATCGCAGTCAGAAGGAGTATCCCTGCCTGTCGACGTATTGACTTTCATCGCAGATACGGTGACCACGAACATTCGAGCGTTGGAAGGATCACTCACGAGAGTCCTTGCCTATGCTTCTCTTCGCGGGAAGGAGATAACTGTCGATGTCGCGAATCATGTACTCAAGGACACGATATCGACAGCGAAACAGACGTTGACGACCGAGACTATCCAGAAGAGAGTCTCGCAGTCCTGCGGCATTCCACCAGAGATGATGCAGGCTAAGAAGAAAACCGCCGAGGTGGTGCTTGCCCGCCAGATTGCCATGTATCTGTGCAGGATGCTGACCGATTCTTCACTGAAAGCTATCGGCGCAGCTTTTGGAGGACGGGATCACTCTACCGTGATTCACGCCAAGAAAACGATCGAAACACTCATGAAAAAGGATGTAAAACTGAAGCTCCGGATAGACCAGTTGATAGACTCGATGTATGTTCAAAATCCGTAGATAAGTGTGTTGAAAAATGTTGGAAAAATGTGCTCAATTCATTATATGTTGGCAAGTCGCGTCTGAACGCAAGTATTTCAGATTCTGTCAACAAAGAAAGCACGCTGGAAGCTCTAAGAACCAAATGACTTCGAATACTTGTTCATCGATTTCAACACCATTATTACTATTATGAGTTTTGAATATCCAGTATTATTCATAGGAAGGGAATGTGAATTACTCAGGAGAGTGAGATGAAATTTCAAATAGCTACTTCAAAGCTGCTGGAATTCCTGCATATCGTACTGGGTGCGGTTCCAAGCAAATCAGCCCTGCCAATACTTGGCAACATCCTGATCGAATCGACAGACAACGGAATCATGCTCGCTGCTACTGACCTTGAGATCTCGATTTCAACCATAATTGACGTTAAGCCTGAAAAGACGGGATCATTAACAATACCCGCGAAGATGTTCGCAGATATTATGCGGGAGTTACCTGAAACGGATGTTGCGATCACTGCAGAGAGTAACAGGCTCGAAGTCGTTACGAAGACCGGTCACTTCAAAATATCTGGAATCCCTGCGGATGAGTTCCCGCGGATACCCGAGTATTTGACTGCCAAGGAAGTGAAGTTGTCAGGTGAAGACTTTGTGAAAATGGTTCGAAAGACATCGTTCGCCGTATCTGGCGATGAATCCAGGCCTGCGCTCAACGGCGTGCTCTGGCAGACAGCCGGTGACAAGATGGTAATGGTTGCCACCGACGGTCATCGGCTCGCAAAGATATCCGTGGACAATACAAAACTGAAAGGCCTTTCTGAGGATCTTATTATCCCGCCCAAGGCGATGAATGCAGTTATGAAGTTGATCGGTGATAAGCACAAAGAGATAGGCGTTGTCTTCGGTGATAAGAACATAATGTTCAGGATAGGATCGACGGTGATTTCTTCGAAGTTGTTCGAGGGGCCATACCCGAATTTCGATCAGGTTATTCCCGTAGATAATGACAAGCGTCTGGTAATCAGGAAAGATGATCTTCTTTCATCCGTAAGGCGCGTGTCTATACTATCCAATTCGCTGACGCATCAGGTTAAGTTTTCGGTCGACAAAAACAAGCTGACTCTATCCGCGACGAATATAGATCTTGGCGGCGAAGCCAAAGAAGAGCTGCCGTGTGAATACAAGTATGATAAGATGGAACTGGGATACAACGCCACGTACATTGAGGACATTCTCAAACAGATGGACAGTGAGGATGTTGTGTTCGAGCTTTCCTCGCCTGTATCCGCCGGTATCATCTATGCAGCAGATAGAACGGATGATTATCTTTGTCTTGTGATGCCGTTGCGGCTTGCTGATTGACGGTACTGTATCAATATGCGATCATATATATGCCCGCAGTAGAATACTGCGGGCTTTTTTCTGTTTTCATTTAGCTTGAGTTAATCAAGCAGTTGGGTATATTTCCGCTGTGCATATCCACGAAATAAAGATGCAGGGATTTCGCAATTTCATTTCCCAGGAAGTTGAGTTGTCTCCGGAAACGAATTTGATTTTCGGAGCGAATGGATCGGGTAAATCGAATCTTCTCGAAGCGATTCACTATATCTGCACAGCGAAATCATTCAGGCATGCCAGCGACGAGAGTATTAAGAACTGGGATGCGGAGTTCTTCCGTCTCGAAGCTGACGGGTATCTTGACGACACTACCACAAAAATCGAGATATCATGGAAACCGGGTGAAAAAAAACGCCTCAAGATTCAGGGAGTGAAGCACACGAAACTCGCGAACCTTTATGAGCACTTCAAAGTCGTTTCGTTCTCTCCGGATGATGTGGAGCTGGTCTACGGTTCCCCGTCGGTTCGGAGGCAGTTTCTCGATATCTCAATCTCGCAGCTGCGCCCGGGCTATATAAGCGTGCTCTGGGAACTTAAGAAAGTTCTGGCACAAAGGAATGCACTTCTGAGAGAACTTGGGGAAGCATTTGATTCTGTCGGTGCATCACCTGATGAGGATCTTCTTGATGCCTGGGATGATAAGCTCGCCGGCCTGGCCGTCTTGATCCATGACGCGCGAAAGGAGTTCGTGCAGGATGTTTCCAGACGAGCGATGGAATATCACTCGAAACTCTCGGGAGTCACATGCGACTTCCATATAGAGTACAAAGCATCGCCCGACCTGAAAGATTACTCTGTTGAGCAATTCAGGGGCAAGCTTCAGTCTCGCAGAAGCAGGGAGCTCCTCCTCAGGCAGTCACTGTACGGCCCGCACCGTGATGACCTTCAGTTCATGGTTTCCGAAGCCGAGTGTCGCAACTTCGCGTCACGAGGGCAGGTGAAAACCGTCGTACTTGCTATCAAACTCGCGGTATTTGATCGAATTCATGAGCTTTGCGGTGAAGCTCCGATCCTGCTTCTGGATGAAATGTATTCGGATCTGGATCGAACTCGTCTCGATTCAATTACAGCCTTGCTGGGAGGTTTGTCGCAGGTTGTAGTTACTACTTCTAAGTTAGAAGAAATCAAGGACTTAAGTTACTTCAGAAACTCAATCAGTATAGATACGGGCCTGATTTCGAAGTATACTCCTTGATTGCAACTTATTGTATTTCATAATCTTATAACCACAAAAACTTCAAAAAACGGGCATTTTTAGCTTGCAGGTGGGTTTAAATTATGTTATTATAAGGGCTTACGGGAATAGAGGGCATGACCAAACCTGTAAGTATTAAAGAGGCTTTAAGCAGACTTCTGAAGTCTGTTGGCAAGGAGCGCAGGGTAAATGAGAACGTTGCTGCTGTTGTATGGCCGGAGGTTGTCGGAGAGAAGATCGACAGTGTCACGAAGGTCCTGAGCGTTGATAAGGGCCTGATGCAGATCTCTGTCAGGGATTCTGTATGGCGGCAGGAACTGGTCATGAGAAAGTGGGAAATTATTCAGAAGCTCAATGAGAAGCTTGGAGAACGCCTCATAACTGATATTCAGTTTCGGTAGAAGGGTGTTGGGTGCCTGGTCACGCCCGGACCGACAGAGGATAAAAAGATGGCGAAAGCTAAAGTGAAGAAAGACGTGGAAAACAATAACAACTACGATGCCAAGGCGATCACTGTACTGAAGGGTCTCGAAGCCGTCAGGCGTAGGCCCGCGATGTACATCGGCGATACCGGAAGCCGTGGGCTTCATCATCTCGTTTACGAGGTGGTAGATAATTCCGTCGATGAGGCGATGGCCGGGTCATGCGACTCGATCAATGTCACGATCAATGAAGACGGTAGTGTTACGGTCCAGGACGATGGACGTGGGATTCCTGTTGATATGCATCCGACGGAAAAGAAGCCCGCACTTGAGGTCGTGATGACGAAGCTCCACGCGGGTGGCAAATTCGATCATGCCTCCTACAAGGTGTCTGGTGGTTTGCACGGTGTCGGCGTATCGGTCGTGAACGCTTTGTCCGAATGGTGCGAGGTGGAAGTCAGCCGCGACGGCAATGTCTATTATCAGAAATATAACCGCGGTGTTCCTGTCGCTGAAGTGAAGAAGATCGGTCAGCGCAAGCAGACGGGCAATAAGACGACCTTCCTTCCGGATTCGAAGATATTCCCGAAGACGGAGTTCAAGTACGATGTCCTTGCTGCGCGTATGAGGGAATTGGCATTCCTGAACAAGGGGCTGAAGATACAGATAACTGATACCGCCAAGGACAAATCGGAGTTTTTCTTTTACAAAGGCGGGATCGCGACATTCGTCGAGTGGCTTAATCAGAACCGTACACCGTTGTACAAGAAGCCGATATATTTCACCGCTGCACGCGAGGGCGTGGAGATGGAGTTCGCGATTCAGCATAACGACTCGTACAATGAAAATATCTTCTCTTACGTAAATAATATCAATACTATCGAGGGCGGTACTCATCTCGTAGGTTTTAAGACAGCCCTGACCCGCACGATCAACAATTACGGCCACAAGAACAAGTTGTTCAAGAACGGTGACGCCGGGATGCAGGGTGAGGATGTCAGAGAGGGGCTTACCGCAGTAATCTCGGTGAAAGTACCCGATCCGCAGTTCGAAGGTCAGACAAAGACCAAGCTCGGCAACTCGGAAGTCAAGGGAATTGTTGAACAGGTAATCGGGGAGGAGTTGGCTTATTTCCTCGATGAGCATTCGCCGATTGCCAAGAAGATAATCGAGAAGGGTTCCGCTGCTGCTGCAGCTCGAAATGCTGCCCGCAAGGCCAAAGAGCTGGCGAGGAGAAAGACAGCACTCGAGTCCGGGTCCCTACCCGGTAAACTTGCCGACTGCTCATTGCGTGATCCCGAGCATACGGAGATATTCATTGTAGAGGGTGATTCGGCGGGTGGATCGGCCAAACAGGGCCGTGACAGGAAATTTCAGGCAATTCTGCCGCTTCGCGGTAAGATCCTCAATGTCGAGAAAGCACGGATGGACAAGATCCTTTCCAACGAAGAGATCCGTACGATGATTAGCGCTATGGGGACAGGAATCGGCCGCGAAGAATTCGACATAGAGAAACTTCGATACGGCAAGGTCATAATCATGACTGACGCCGATGTCGATGGTTCGCATATTCGGACCCTTATTCTTACCTTCCTGTTCAGGTACATGAGGGAATTGATCGTTCAGGGGCATGTTTATGTTGCGCAGCCGCCTCTCTACATGGTCAAGAAGGGTAAAGAGATTGTATATGCTTACACTGACGACGAGCGCGACAGGACCATAGAGAGAATGGGCAGGGGAACCATTCACCTGCAAAGGTATAAAGGTCTGGGTGAGATGAATCCCGACCAGTTGTGGAAAACTACGATGGACCCGGAGAGCCGCACATTGCTTCAGGTTACGATTGAGGATGCTGCGGAGGCAGACCAGATTTTCACGACCCTGATGGGGGACCAGGTGGAACCCCGCAGGCAGTTCATCCAGGAAAACGCACAGTATGTCAGGAACCTGGATGTGTAGACAATAGGATCTCTCATTCCCGCGAAAGCGGGAATCCAGACGGGTGGCGGGAAATAGTAACGGGTCAGGTATGAAGGTGTCGGAGCAGCCAACCTCCGGAATTGTAGAATGTCAAGGACTTAGATCATGGTAACAGAGAGACAGAATATAATAAGTCTTCCTCTCGAAGAGGAAATGAAGTCGAGTTATCTCGATTACTCGATGTCGGTAATAACTGCCCGTGCGCTTCCGGATATACGCGACGGCCTCAAACCATCGAACAGGCGCATCCTGATCGCGATGAACGATCTGAATCTCGCTCCGGGTCGGCCATACAGAAAATGCGCCAAAATCGCCGGCGATACCTCGGGTAACTACCATCCCCACGGCGAGCAGGTCGTATACCCCACACTCGTGAGAATGGCTCAGGATTTCAACATGCGCTACCCGCTCGTTGACGGGCAGGGGAATTTCGGTTCGATCGATGGAGACAACGCCGCAGCGATGAGATATACCGAGGCGAGGTTGACCCCAATTGCTATGGAGATCCTTGAGGATATCAACAAGAATACAGTCAATTTCGTCCCGAACTACGATGAAACGCGGCAGGAGCCGACGGTTCTTCCGGGTAAATTCCCGAACCTGATATGCAACGGTTCATCGGGAATTGCGGTCGGAATGGCGACGAACATCCCGCCTCACAATCTTACTGAAATAGTCAACGCTCTGACAACGATAATAGATGATCCTGAGATCGAAGATGAGGCTCTGCTTGAGATAGTCACCGGGCCTGATTTTCCCACAGGCGCGATCATATATGGCCGCGACGGTATACGTAATGCGTACCTGACAGGCAGTGGACGGATAGTGCTCAGGGCCAAGGCGAATACAGAAGTCCAGAAGAACGGCAAGGAATTCATCATCATATCGGAGATCCCTTACCAGATCAACAAGACAAACCTACTCGAAAAGATTGCGGATTTGGTTCGCACGAAGAAGATCGAAGGCATCGCAGATCTCAGGGATGAATCGGATCGTGACGGCATGCGTATCGTGGTCGAATTGAAGAAAGATGTTCAGGCTACCGTGGTTCTGAATCAGCTTTTCAAGCATACGCAGATGCAGACGACATTCGGCGTGAACATGTTGTCTCTCGTGGGCGGTATTCCACGGCAGAGCGGGCTTCGTGCGACGCTCGAGCAGTTCCTTAAACATCGCCATGAAGTGATAACCCGCCGCACGAAGTACGAACTTGATGAGGCTGAGAAACGTGCGCATATACTGGAAGGTCTCAAAATCGCCCTCGACAACATCGACGCGGTGATCGCGCTGATCAGGGCATCCAAAACCCCGGCCGAGGCCAAAGCCGGCTTGATGAAAGAGTTCAAGTTGTCCGAGATCCAGGCACAGGCCATCCTTGATATGAGACTGCAAAGACTTACCGGTCTCGAGAGGGACAAGATCGAGCAGGAATATCTCGAGTTGATCAAGACAATCGAGCATCTCAGGGCGATTCTTGCCTCATATCCCAAGCGTATGGGATTGATCCGTGAGGAGCTTGTCGAACTCAAGGAAAGGTTTGGAGACAAGCGCAGGACGCTCATCACCGACGAGGAAGAAGAACTGACTCTGGAGGATCTGATCGCCGAAGAGGATATGGTTATAACCATCACTCACGGCGGATATATCAAGAGGCTTTCCATTTCTTCATACCGCAAACAGCAGCGTGGCGGCAGGGGTGTGATAGGTATGGAGAAGAAGCAAGATGACTTCATCCAGCACTTATTCATTGCCTCGACTCATGATTATATCATGTTCTTCACATCTCACGGGAAGTGCTACTGGGTGAAGGTGCATGGTATCCCGGTGGGTGGAAGGCTAGCCAAGGGACGGCATGTCTCGAATATGATCAAACTCGAAGAGAAGGAACACATTTGTGCGTTCCTTCCTGTGAGAAGATTCGACCCCGGTTTCTTTGTGGTGATGGCCACACGTAACGGGATTATCAAGAAGACCGAACTGACAGCTTTCTCCAACCCGCGGAAAGACGGCATCAAGGCCATCAACATTACTCCGGGTGAAGACGAGCTGATTGATGCGGATATAACTGACGGGACGAATGATGTAGTTCTCGCTTCTTACAAGGGTAAGGCTATAAGATTCCCCGAGAACAAGGTCAGGGCAATGGGCCGCACCGCTTATGGTGTTAAAGGTATCAGCCTGGAGCACGATGATCTGCTCGTCTCGATGGTGGTAGTCAAGCGGGCATCATGGCTGATGACAGTTACCCAGCGCGGGTTCGGCAAGCGGTCTGCAATCGAAGATTATCGCATAACCAACCGTGGCGGTAAAGGCATCATCAACATAAAGACGACCGAAAGAAACGGTAACGTCATAGCAGTCAAGGAAGTCGTAGAGGACGATGAACTGATGATTATCACGCAGAACGGCATAATCATCAGGACGCCTATAAAGCAAATCCGGTCGATTGGAAGAGCGACCCAGGGTGTCAAACTGATCAATCTGGATGATGGCGATGGCGTTGTCGATGTTGCGCGAGTCGTAACTGATAAGAACGGAGATGGATCGAGCTTGAACGGCAATGGCAACCATGATTCCGCCGACAATGGTGAGGAAGCGCAGGAATAGTCCTCCGCTCTGCGGCACAACCTGATTACCGATCAACTTTACCGCGTCCAGAACGTGTAACAACCAAGTTTTTCGAACTTCGGAACACTGAGTCGATTAAGCTGTTCTAATTCAGTGATTTCGTAGATCATTTTCCATGAAGAACGCGAGTCGTGGATTCGAACGCTCACGACCGGCTCATGATCTAAGGTATTAATGCGGCTTAACTTATGCGGTTCTCGGTCGATAGTATTAGTGTGACTAACGACAAGGAGGCGTAATGCATTACCTGGTTACCGGTGGGGCTGGTTTCATTGGATCGAATATCGTTGCTGAACTTGTAAGACGGGGCCAATCCGTGCGGGTTTTGGATGATTTCTCGTCGGGGAGACCAGAGAATATAGTAGATATCAAAGATAAGATAGAGGTAGTGCGCGGAGACATCAGGGACCGCGATGCAGTTCGTAACTGTGTGAAGGATGTTGATTATGTGATCCATCAGGCAGCGATACCGTCCGTAGAAGTATCAGTGCGAAGACCTGTAGAGTCGTCTGAAGTCAATATAAACGGCACGATACACCTCCTTGAAGAGTCAAAACGCGCGGGGGTAAAGAGATTCGTTTTTGCATCGTCTGCCGCAGTCTACGGTGATCTTCCTGATCTTCCGAAGTCGGAGGACTCTCGCAAGAAGACTCTTTCGCCATATGCCGCCGCCAAGCTTGTGGGCGAGTATTACTGCAAAATGTACTATGAGCTTTATGGACTTCAGACAGTCTGCCTCAGGTATTTCAATGTTTTCGGACCTAATCAGGATCCCGCAAGCGAGTACGCTGCGGTTATTCCGAAGTTCATACAGGCGTTGCTGTCCGATTCCACACCGAAAATCTTCGGTGATGGACTTCAGTCACGAGACTTCATCTACATAAGTGATGTGGTCTCAGCCAACCTCAAGGCTATCGAGGCACGGGATGTTGCCGGCGAGTCTTTCAATATCGCGGGCGGAAAACAGATAAATCTTCTTGATCTTCTGAACTCTCTAAAAGATATTCTAAAGAAAGAGGTCAAACCCGTATTCGAAGACGAGAAGCCGGGAGATATTCGCCACTCGGTTGCGGATGTTTCGAAGGCACGGGAGCATCTCGGGCACAAGGCAGATGTCGGCCTGAGTGAGGGTTTGAGCCTGACAGTCGATTATTTCAGGAATACGATTGCCGAGCAAGTCAAAAGCTGATTAGGAAGTTAATGGCCGCCCAGACATCCGACGCCCATCAGTTCGAATTCCCCAAGGTCAATAAATGGCTTTACATCATTGGAGCGCTCGTGCTACTGATGTACCTGCCGGTTTTGAAAGACCTCGTAATGGACTGGTACGAAGATTCCAACTACTCCCACGGATTCCTGATCATTCCAGTGTCTATCTGGCTGATATGGAGACAACGTGAGGAATTAGCGAAGATACGGCTGTCCACGAGCAGCTGGGGGCTTGTGGGAATCCTGGCAGCTCTGGCGCTATTCATCATCGGAACCGCGGGAGCCGAGTACTTCAGTGTGAGGTTTTCTCTCGTCTTGCTTGTCGCGATGATGACGCTCTACTTTTCCGGTAAACAGATGTTCAGGAAGACCTGGTTCGCCTTTTTCTTCCTGCTTTTCATGGTACCTATTCCATACGTGATATACTTCTCGCTGACATTCCCGATGCAGTTGTTCGCATCGAAGATCGCGTCAATCACACTGGGATTGATCGGTCTCCCGCTCGTGAGACTCGGGAATGTGCTTTACCTTCCGGGCGGGCAGGCTCTCGAGGTGGCGGAGGCCTGCAGCGGCTTGAGGTCGATAATGTCACTCCTTGCGCTGGGGGCGCTTCTTGCGTACTTCACGCAGGACAGCAAACCCAAAGCACTGTTTTTGTTTGTTTGCACAGTTCCGATAGCCATTCTCGGGAATGTCATGAGAATAATCTTCACGACAGTAGGCACATACGCCATCAGTGAGCAGTTTGTGGAAGGAACGCTGCATGAGATGGCGGGAATGCTGGTGTTCGTGTTCTCGATGATAATGCTTTTAATTGTGAGTTCGATACTTCAATGGAAAAAACTGCCGGTAGATATCTCACAGTAATAGCGCTGCTGATTGTCAGCGGCGTGCTCGCGACGGCGATTCGATTCGTGAGGGTCAGTGCCGACGAACCATCCAACTTCGCTGCTATACCGTTGCAGCAGGGGCAGTGGAGCGGGCAGGAATTCGCTCTTTCGGATATGACTCTCGAGGTTCTTAGAGCGACCAATACGACATCACGCAGCTACTCGAATCCACAGAAGAACACTGCATCTCTTTTCATCGGGTATTTCGAGGATCAGAAATACGGTGCCCAGATTCACTCACCGAAACACTGTCTGCCAGGCGGTGGATGGGGCATAATCGAGTCGAGTCCCACGATATTGAATATTGGCGGGAGTGAGTTTACCGTGAACCGGGTCGTTATCGGCAATAAGAACCTCCGGCAGGTAGTCTACTACTGGTTCAGGACCCGGTCAGGGACTCTGACTAACGAGTACCAGCTTAAGCTTGATCTCGTATGGAACTCCATCAGGCTTCAACCGACCGATGCAGCACTCATACGACTTGTGGCAAATGTTGATGACACGAACGAATCCGTCGCCGATGAAGTATTGAAGGACTTTCTTAGCGATTTCTATGAGTCGATAGAAAATAGTCTACCGTTTGAATCCAGTGGGGTTTAGATTTGGGTCATGAGTTTCGCGAAATCGTTCATACGCAGTCTGCGGCCTGAGCAATGGATCAAGAATCTCGTTGTCTTCGGTGCGCTGATCTTCTCCAAGAACTTCGCTGATATTCCAATGATCGAGACGAGCGTGATCATGTTCGCGCTGTTTTGTGTCGTTTCATCTTCGATCTACCTGTTCAACGACGTCATAGATTACGAGAAGGATAAAGTTCATCCTCGAAAATCGAAGAGACCGATTGCATCGGGTGCGATTTCGCGTGGGACCGCGCTCGGTATCTCTGCAACCATGCTCGTTGTTGCACTCGCATTGGCCTGGTTTGTCCTGAATCTTCCGAGTTTCTTAGTTCTGGTGTCGTACGCTGTCTTGAATGTACTTTACTCGCTTGTCCTCAAGCACGTTGTAATCCTCGATGTGATGTCAATTGCAGGCGGTTTCGTGTTGCGAGCGGTCGGCGGGGGGCTGGCTATCAGCGTACCGATATCCTCGTGGCTCGTGGTCTGCACGATTCTGCTCGCCCTGTTCCTCGGATTCGGGAAGCGCAGGCATGAGCTAACATCGCTTGAAGGGGTCGCTGTCGAGCACAGAAAGATACTGGAGCACTACTCGACATATTTTCTTGACCAGATGATCGGTGTGGTTACTGCGTCGGTCGTGGTGGCGTATACGTTTTACACACTGTCGCCTGAGGTCGAGGAGAAGCTCGATGTGCAGCATCTGGAAATAAGCGTACCGTTCGTGCTCTACGGCATCTTCCGATATCTCTATCTTATTCACAAGAAAGAGAAGGGCGGATCACCGTCGAGGCTCGTGCTTACCGATCCCCCTCTGCTGTTGAATGTACTTCTCTGGCTGGCAACGGTCCTCGTTCTTATGTCCATCTGACAAATCCCGATACCAGCCGGTCACGTACGACTTGATATTTCGCTTTTCTGTTACTATATATGGGTTTACTGCCATAATCAGGCGGGGAAACGAAATGCTGCGATATTCTTACCCTAACGATACAGGAGATTGAAATGAGTGCTGAGAAGAACAACGATACAAATCTTTCCATGAGGTGGGATCTCGACGCGATATTCCCCGGTGGATCAGAATCCGTTGAATTCAAATCGTTCCGTGACAAACTCAAGGCTGATCTTGCGGCGGCCTCCAAAGTTCTGGACGGATTACCCCGAAAACTTGACTCGTCGAGCATTGAAGCCTACAAGGATGCGATTCTTGAATTCCAGAGGCTTGTGGGTGAAGTATACTTAACCTATTCGATGGGGGACTGCCTCACGTCTCAGAATGTCGATGACAAGCCCGCCCTCCAGATAATGCAGGAAGCGGATGTTTATGTCTCGGGATCCAAGAATCTCCAAACAAGACTTGGATCATTTTTCCGGGACTTGTCTGACGATGAGTGGAAGCAACTGCTTGAACACAAGGAACTCGCTCCGATTGCATTCCCGTTGAACGAAATGCGAGAAGAGGCGAAGAAGAAAATGCCTGTCGAATTCGAGACACTCGCCAACGAACTGGCTGTCAACGGCTATCATGCATGGAACAGGCTATATGATAAGATGGCAGGTGATCTTCGAGTGGACTTCGAAGTGAACGGCAAGAAGTCGACTATCTCACTGGGTCAGCTTGCGTCGAAGTTTGATCACGCGGAAAGGCCGGTCAGGATGCAGGCATTCGAGAAGCTCGAAGAAGCCTGGGAAAGCCGTGCGGACTATGCAGCTATGGCACTGAATTCGATAGCGGGTTATCGGCTGTCGCTGTATCACAACCGGAAATGGGAATCACCTTTGTATGAGCCGCTTACCATGGGTCGTATGAAAGAGGAGACGCTCAAAGCAATGTGGAAGGCAGTCAGCGACGGTCTCGCAGGGCTTAAGCCGTATGTCGATGCAAAAAAGAAGCTTCTCGGGATTGACAGTTTCCACTGGTGCGATCAGACAGCACCTGTCGGAAGCGCGGATGATACGATGTCGTGGGATGATGGAAGAGAATTCATCTTGAAGCATCTTGCCGGTTTCTCGGATGAGATGGCTGAGTTCTCGAAGATGGCGTTCGAGAAGCGCTGGATAGAGGCAGAGAATCGTCCCGGCAAGGCGGGTGGTGGATATTGCACTGGATTCGGTCCGAGGAAACAAAGCAGGATATTCATGACCTATATAAACACCTATGGCGACATGATGACGCTCGCGCATGAACTCGGGCATGCATTTCACAGCTGGGTTCTCAACGACTTGCCGGAGCTTGCGCGGGATTACCCGATGAATCTCGCCGAAACAGCGTCGACCTTCAACGAACTCCTGGTAACCGATGCCGCCCTGACCGAGAGTAAGGATGATGCGCAGAGGATGATGTTGCTCGAACAGAAGCTGCAGCGGGCGCTTGTTCTGTTTTGCAATATCCATGCTCGTTACCTGTTTGACGTCAAGTTCTATGCTGAGCGGAAGAATGGTGTGGTTCCGAGACAAAGGCTTGATGAGATGATGGTTGAGGCACAAAAGGAAGCGTTCGGTGGATTGATCGACGGCGATGGTTATCACAAGTTGTTCTGGGCGTCGAAGCTTCACTTCTTCTTGAGCGACCAGCCGTTCTACAATTTCCCGTATACTTTCGGGTTCCTGTTTTCCGGCGGCATTTACGATCTTGCGAAGAAAGGCGGCAAGGAATTCTTCCCGAAGTATCGCGATCTGCTTCATGATACCGGAAGAATGAAGACCGAGGACCTTGCGATGAAGCATCTCGGTGTGGACCTGACCAAACCGGATTTCTGGAATGCGGCAGTCGCGCGTATGATCGAAGATGTTGAACCGTTCATAAAACTAGCAGAGAAACTGGGCTGAACCGTATAGCTGACATCATTCCTGCAGGGAGGGATTGCAGATGAGGAAGCTGGTCATGGTATTTCTGGTGGCGTTTCTGTTCGTTGGATGCGCCAATAAGGGTGAAGTTCAGACCGAGAGCCCGTACCTGATTCTCTATGCGTTCGATTCCGAAGGGGTCCGTCTCAGTGAGAGGATGGACATCGACACGGTCGAGATACAGCTTGGCCGGGAGGTGAAGCTCGGTGAACTTGCCGGGAAGCCGATAGTCCTTGCTGAATCAGGTGTGGGGATGACAAATGCCGCCATGTCTGTACAGAGGCTGATTGATGTCTATCATCCATGTGCCGTACTGATGACCGGAATCGCCGGGGCGCTCGATTCGCTCGTACGAATCGGCGATGTTGTCGTGTGCGACAACTGGATCGAGCATGACTATGTCTACGAAGGAAGTGACGGCAGACAGCACATGCCGCTTTACGCCTATGATCCACAATCTGACAGTGTAGCGGCTATCAGCGAATTCCATGTAGATGTCGATATGTTCGAAGTAATCTGCAGGATGAACACGGAAGACCTTGAGCTCAAAGACATCGAAGGACGGAGACCGGAGCTTCATGTTGGAGGTACCGGGGTATCCGGGAACGCGTTTATCGACTCGAAAGAAAAACGCGAATCATTGATCGAGGAGTTTTCCGCGCAGATCACCGACATGGAATCGGCGGCGGTGGTTCATGTCTGCGCTGTCAATAATGTCCCGGTGGTCGTATTCAGGTCGGCATCGGATCTTGCGGGCGGTTCGGGTTCGGGATCGGCGGGCAAGGAACTCCGGAGCTTCTTCGAAGTCGCCGCAGACAATTCGGCCGCGATACTGGAAGCGGTGCTGAAAGGGATGTGAGGGGGGATGTACATAACGGATGATACGACTCGTTTGTTAACATCAAAGAGGTCTCTTATTAATATTCGGAAACGAACAACCGTGCCTATTTTTACTCATTTTTGATGTTTTTTGCTCATTTATCAATAAAAAGCAGCAGAACTAATAAATTCTTATTAATTCTTATTAATTCTCAGTCTAGGTAAGACGCAAGGGCAGAGCCACCACACTCCGCCGTAGGTAAGCGGTGAGATAGACTTGAGATTACCGGAGTTTCCGATTGTCGGGTCAGTCGCTTGAGAGACTTTGGGTCTCCACGATCACCCATTTAGGATAACGCTTCGTACCAATGTTTTCTATTACTTTATTCACAGCCAACTTACGGAGCAAGTTGCTGATTTTAACTTTTCGTTGCTGGTCATTCAACCTATCGGACAGCTTGTTCCAAAGGAGCCTCTCTACATCTTCTCTGGTTGCCTCTTTATGTTGTCCTATAAACTGGACAATGATATCCTCGTAGTACTTATTGTCGAATGCCTTGAATTTAGTATACTCTGGTTTGCTACCAACGGCTCCTGAAACTCCCCTGGCTATATAGACGTTCGGGTGGCGACCTTCGATAAGCCCCTTTCGTCTTAAGTGACGGCGCTGTTCGGCGGATATTTTAATTCCCTTCTGGACTTTGTCCAATGCAATAACGTCTGTAAGCGGGAGGTCAGTATTCTTAATGAGCAGCCTTGTATAGTTGTGATCAATGATTCGACCTATAATGACTACTGTAACGCGGTCGCTTTCCAAAGTGTAGTCTGGAAGAGGGAAATAGCGTTCTCGTTGTTTCGTGAACATACGTCTTATTCCGCTGCCAATTGTGTCTATCATGTTCAGGTTGACCATAGCATGCGCAAGGAAAGGATTGCGATAAGTCTCAGGAGGTGACCCCGTGTGGATCATATTTTCTACTGAGCCTGGTATGAATGAGCCGCGGTTCGATAACACGATCTCACCAAACTGCTTCTCAATTACATTGATCTTTCCTCCAAGGCGATAGTCCTGATGAGCGATACAGTTATGCAAAGCTTCTCGGATAACCCAAGGATCGTATTGATCGATCTCAATCGGGAACAGTGTTCCGTCGGGCAAGTACTTGTGCCTGGGATTGCGGATACTAGCCAGTACTTTGTCCACGTTAAGCAAGAATGGCGGCAAGAAGTGCTTGTAATCCTTTTCCTCTTCGTCCTCGCCACGTAGGATCCAGCTTATCTGAGCAATCGATGGAGAGATATAGTGGGTCGATTCTTCTTTGCCAAGGAGCACGACAGCCGCTCTAGTGATTTGACCTTTGATCATGATCTTGGCTTTGTTAAGGAACAATATGTCATCCCAACTCGCGATCTCGTTCGCTAAGTGTGGATTCTTCTGTGAGAACTGCCATCTTGCCCGACTTAGTGCCTCAGTATCTAAATCGCTAACTGAAGCGCCACTTATCACTTCCGATGACCAATCCGGAGTCTGATGCCGAATCTGATCCTGCTCTTGCATGTTCAGCGGTACCAGACTCTCGCCGTCTCTGCCATAGTAGTGGCCTTTCCAAGTCACAGGAATTCCAGGGGTTGCTGGCGGGATCTGAAACATCAAGATTCGCTTTTCGTTGCGAAAAAGCTCGTGTATCTCGACAAACTTAATTCTATTCGAAGTTTGATTCGCAATATCATGTTTGAGCCTGTCAAGTTCATCTCTTTGCGTCCTGTATGAAGTGCCGATTATCTCTCGTTGATCAGAAACTCCAAATACTAGCCATCCAAAGTCCTCGTTCTTGAGATTAGCTTCGTTACTGAGCGCTGAAAAGTACTTTCCCAGATCGTCAAGCGAAAAACTATTTGTAGCCGATTTGAATTCGAACCACTCATTCTCAGCACGCATCCCCAGAAGCTTGTCGAGTATTTCGTTGAGTTTTTTCGTGTCCATTTTCATGAATGCCTGTATCCGACCAAAGTCAAGCCTGTGGGTCTTCGGTTACACGGAACAGTCAGAAGTTAGTGTTTGGGAAGCCTCTAAACAAGTGTAAAGACAGACCCCACGCCTCCCCTCCACAAAACCATTGACACTCAATCTGTTTTCCGGTAGCTTAGCCTATTTACGGGACGCAGATGAACTGGCCTAATCGACTCACATTGACAAGGATATTCCTTGCTCCGCTGTTCGTATTCCTGTTTCTCATAGAGAATGTCTATGCCCGTTTCTGGGCGCTTGTGGTGTTCGTTCTGGCGGCCCTGACCGATCTTGTCGACGGGTGGCTTGCCCGTAAGTACAATATTACCACAGGGTTCGGGAAATTCATGGACCCGCTCGCAGATAAGATCCTGATATCGTCGGCCCTGATTTCGTTCATTGCTCTCGGTTATGCCAAGCTCTGGATGGTGCTCCCGATTATACTCCGGGACTTCTTCGTGACCGGGCTGCGATCTCTCGCGGCCTACAAGGGAGTGCTGATTGTCACGACCGGTTTCGCCAAGGTCAAAACATTCCTGCAGATGCTGGTCGTGGGGGTGATACTGTCGTTTATCAACCTGAAGACATTCCTTCCGGCGTGGGGGATCGAGTGGGGAATTTTCACAGATCCTCGTGTTATTTGGACCTTTGACATCCTTCTGTTTGTTACTATGGTCGTAACAGTCTGGACCGGTATCGACTATCTTATCAAGAATTACTACCTGCTGAAAGGAACGCTTTCGTAAATGAAAGGATTTGTGAGACTCCTTGCCACCGGGATTTACACCGGTGAAATGCGGCCATTCCCGGGGACGTGGGGCACACTTCCGGGCTTCGCCCTCTGCATTTTTCTCTTTGGATTTGGTGTCGAACTGCAGATCGGCATCACAATCGTGACAATTTTCCTGTCAGTTCTATTTGCGTCTCTGGCAGAAAGAGACCTTGGGCATGACGCCAAACCGATAGTGATTGATGAAATTGCGGGGATTATGGTAACCCTTGTGTTTGTTCCGCGAGTTTGGTATTATTATGTTTTGGGCTTCCTGTTCTTCCGTGCGATGGATGTTATCAAGCTTCCTCCCGCTCGGCAGTCGGAGTCACTGCCATCAGGTTGGGGAATAACAGCCGATGATGTGATGGCAGGCATTTACGCTAATCTTCTTTTACAGGTAGTGATCTACTTCACGAAATAGTCATGAAAGCGATAATAATCACAATAGGGGACGAGATCCTTTCGGGGGCGACTGTCGATACTAATGCGGCTTATATCGCAAAGGGATTGATATCTATTGGGGTGGATGTTACCAGGAGAGTCTCGGTTGGGGATAATCCACCCGAGATGGAACGCGAGATCAGGGACGGTCTGTCGAAATTCGACATCGTCATAACAACCGGGGGGCTTGGCCCCACCGATGATGATATGACCAAAGACGTGATTTGCAGAGTTTTCGACACGGAGCTGGTTGAGCATGAGGATACTCTCAAAGCGCTCGAACGGCGATATGAGCAGCTCAATCTCACGATGTCGAAAGCCGCACGTGGAATGGCTATGCAGCCCAAAGGCGCGACGCTGATTCACAACACGCTCGGTACTGCGCCGGGTATCCTGTTCGACCGGGATGGCAGGGTCTTCTGTTCGATGGCGGGTGTGCCGTCGGAAATGCGCTCGATTGTCGACCAGGGGCTTCTCCCGTATCTTGAGAAACGCGGCACCGACCACGTAATCATCTTCAAGAACATTTCCACGTTCGGGATACCCGAGTCCAAGCTTGCCGAGAGGCTCGAAGAGGCCGGTTTTGTGCCCCAGAATGCGAAACTCGCGTTTCTCCCTTCGTATGCCGGTGTGATACTCCGGCTGAGGGCTGACGGAAAGAGCGAGGCTGAAGTCGAAGAAGTCATTGACATAAACACCAAAAGGATTTTGGATGTAGTCGGTGAATACGTGTTTACGACTGACTCCAGGAGCTTGCTTGAAGCCGTTACCGATCTCATCAAGGAAAACCATGTGACCGTGTCGGCTGCCGAATCGTGCACCGGCGGATTGATAAGCAAGCTGCTTACCGATGTTTCGGGAAGCTCGGGGTATTTCACGCAGAGCATCATTACATATGCTAATGAGGCCAAGATCGACAGGCTTGGAGTGAGGCCCGAAACGATAGAGAAGTACGGTGCTGTATCCGAGCAGACGTGTCGTGAAATGGTCGAAGGAATGCTTCGAACTGCCGGAACCGACTATGCGGTTGCTTCGACAGGAATCGCCGGACCCACCGGGGGAACCGATGATAAGCCGGTCGGCATGGTATATCTTGGAGTCGCAAACAGGGATCGCACAGATGTGAGGCGATTCGTGTTTTCCGGCGACAGGGATGTAGTGCGAACCAGGTCGGCTTTCACGGTGCTGAATATGCTCAGATTGAGACTGCTGGGAAAGTGACATGATTAGGGCATTCATAGCGGTGAATATCTCAGATGACCAGCGGCGATCAGTCGATGAGCTGCTCGGGAAGGTGAAAGGCTACGATGTCCGGGTCAAATGGGTAGATGTCGGGAATCTTCACGTGACCCTCAAGTTTCTCGGCGATACGGATGAGAAGATCCTGCCCGATATGTATGCTGCGATTGAAGACTCTCTCACAGGGGAGGAATCGTTCGATTTGTCATTTGACGGACTTGGCTGCTTTCCGAATCTCAATCGACCGAGGGTATTCTGGGTGGGCATAGAAAATGGCTTCAGTAATTTGAAGGAACTGTCACGGAAGGTAGAGGGTGCGGTTCGTCCGTTCGGTTTCGAGCCTGAGAAACGCAAATTCTCCGCACACCTTACGATAGGCAGGGTCAAGGATCCGAGGAATATCGATTCGTTAACAACAGATTATGGTAGAATGGAGTTTGCCGCTGGTGCATCGAAGATTTCGAATGTAGTCTTTTATCAAAGCACGTTGCGCCCGAGCGGCCCGATGTACACTCCTCTCAGAACATTCGAGCTTAATGCACAAAGGGAGGATTCATAAATGAGTAACGCAGCACCTGACAAGAAGAAGGCATTGGATCAGGCGGTAGTCCAGATCGAGCGTCAGTTCGGCAAGGGTTCCATAATGCGAATGGGTTCGGACCAGAAGGTTGAAGGACTGCAGATTATACCGACCGGTTCGATCGGGCTGGACTTCGCACTTGGGATTGGCGGAGTGCCACGAGGTCGAGTGATTGAGGTCTACGGTCCGGAGGCGTCCGGAAAAACAACCCTCGCGCTTCATATCATTGCCGAAGCACAGCGCACAGGTGGCATAGCGGCTTTCATAGATGCCGAGCATGCTCTTGATGCCACCTACGCCAAGGCTCTCGGTGTCGATGTCGACAACCTGTTGATATCACAGCCTGATCACGGTGAACAGGCTCTCGAAATCGCGGATACGCTGGTGAGATCGGGGGCGGTTGATGTCGTTGTGGTGGATTCGGTGGCGGCGCTCGTACCTCGGGCGGAAATCGAGGGAGAAATGGGTGATGCCCACATGGGACTTCAGGCGCGTCTGATGTCTCAGGCTCTCAGAAAGCTCACGGGCACCGTTTCGAAGTCGAGAACCAGCCTGGTGTTCATTAACCAGATTCGTATGAAGATCGGTGTGATGTTCGGGAATCCGGAGACGACGACCGGCGGGAATGCACTGAAGTTCTATTCATCGGTAAGGCTTGATATCAGGCGAATCGCGGCGATCAAGGACGGTGACCAGGTTGTGGGGTCACGTACACGGGTCAGGGTAGTGAAAAATAAAGTCGCCCCGCCGTTCAGGGAAGCGGAGTTCGATATCATCTATGGAAAGGGTATCTCCTTTGAGGGCGAGCTTGTTGATATCGCCTCGAAAGAAGATATCATCAATAAGTCAGGGGCATGGTATTCCTATGACGGTGACAGGCTCGGACAGGGCCGCGAGAATGTAAAGGCGTTCCTCGCAGAGAATCGGGAGCTTCGCGATAAGATCGCGACGCAGGTAAGGGGCAGCCTCTTTGGAGTTACGCAGGAAGCTCCACCTGCTGAGGAGGTTGTCGAACAGGAGAAGTAGCTACGTCCTGTAAGGCATGCCGATATCATGAGAAATGCAAGCCGGGGCGATCCGCCTCGGCTTCGCCATTTGGCATACATGTTGATAGATTCGGAGAACGCTGAGCTTTGAACGAGAGCAGGCACAAGATAACCGGTGTAGTTGCATCCAGAAAACGACGGGGAAGATTCTCCGTGTACATTGACGGTGATTTTGAGACGTCATTGAATGCCGAGCAAATTGCGAGATTTAACGTCAGCGAAGGCCGAGTGTTGACTGATGATGAGTTAAGGGCATTTCGCGAGGGTCTATCTCAGGCAAAACTCAGGGATACGGCATTTCGTATATTGTCACGCAGGCCGCACTCCGAGAAGGAACTGAGGGACAAACTGCTTCAGAGGGGTTTTGAGAAGCGGGCCATCTTCGGTCTCGTTGACGAGTTCAGGGAAAAGAACTACCTCAATGACGATGAATTCGCGGAAAAGTGGGTGGAAGACAGGATGCGGATGAAACCTCGAGGACGGCGAATGCTCGTGCAGGAACTGCTTGCCAAGGGGATTCGAAGGAGTACAGCGGAGCGAATCGTGAAGGAAAAGCTGACTGAAACCGATCAATCGGCGGTGGCGTTCGAACTGATATTGGCTCGGAGGCGGAAGTTCGCGTCAGAGAATTGGGTTGACACAAAGGGCAAAATGTACAATTTTTTGCGGTACCGCGGATTCGATCTTGACGATATAGCTCAGGCGATAGAGAGATTCCGCAAACAACAACGCGAATCAGGGGACGAATCTGTTTAGGAAGATGGATTTCCAACAGGATCCCACTGTGAGATGACTATGAAAAGCAAAGAGATACGACAATCATTTCTGGACTTCTTCGAGAAGAGAGATCACCGAATAGTCCCATCCTCTTCTCTTATTCCCATAGATGACCCGACGCTTCTGTTCACGAATGCGGGTATGAATCAGTTTAAGCTGACGTTTACTGGAAATGAAACCCGTCCCTACAAGAGGGCGGCCTCCAGCCAGAAATGCATCAGAGCGGGCGGCAAGCACAATGACCTCGAAAATGTAGGTGAAACAGCCCGTCACAACACGTTCTTCGAGATGCTCGGGAATTTCTCTTTCGGTGATTATTTCAAGGCGGAAGCGATAGAGTATGCCTGGGATTATGTTACGAAGGTACTCGGTCTTCCGAAGGATCGTCTTTGGGCCAGTGTCTATGAAGACGATGACGAAGCGTTCGAGCTCTGGCACAAGATCGTACCCGATGTTAAGGGCCGCGTGCTGAAGTTCGATGAGAAAGAGAATTACTGGGCAATGGGTGAAACCGGCCCATGCGGACCCTGCTCGGAACTCCACTTCGATCGTGGCGAGAAGTTCGGCACAGGCCCGCAGGATGTCGTGAATGGTGAATCCGATCGGTTCGTCGAAATCTGGAATCTCGTATTCATGCAGTTCGAGAAAGACGAGGCAGGAAATGTGACACCTCTTCCGAAGCCTTCGGTCGATACGGGGGCAGGACTCGAGAGAATCGCATGTGTGATGCAAAACGGTGACACCAATTATGACACAGACCTTTTCATGCCGATTATCAGCGTCATTGAGGATATATGCGGGCGGAAGTACCAGGCAGGTCCCGAAGGTACGTCATTCCGCGTAATTGCGGATCATATCCGGGCTTTGACATTCGCGTTTTCCGACGGCGCCGTACCGTCGAACGAGGGTCGCGGTTATGTGCTCAGGCGGATTCTGAGGCGTGCGGCACGTCACGGACGGCTTCTTGGCCTGAAAGATGTTTTTCTGCACAGGTTGACATCGACTGTAAGAGAGATAATGTCGAGTGCCTATCCTGAACTCGACGCCAAAGCCCCCCATGTGACTGAGCTGATCCGTGCCGAGGAAGAAAGATTCAACGAGACTCTTGATACAGGGCTCGATCTTTTCGAGAAGGTCGTCAGGAGCGTGACTGCCTCAGGCAGCGATACAATTCCCGGCGAAGAGATCTTCAGGCTATTCGATACGTATGGATTCCCTATAGACCTGACCGAGTTGATGGCTCGCGAGCGCGATCTGAAAGTCGATATGGCCGGTTTCGAAGAGAATATGAAACAACAGCAGAAACGCAGCAAAGATGCGCGGGGGCATGTCCTGTTCGAGACAGGTGGATATGATGAATCGAGCAAATTCGTTGGATACGATACAGGCAGTTGCTCCGATTGTGTCGTGGTTAAGGTCAAGAAAGCTGATAATGATCTATTCGAAGTGCTTCTCGATTCGACTCCATTCTACGGTGAATCGGGCGGTCAGATAGGCGATACCGGGTACCTTGAAGGGTCAGGAATCAAGTTTGAGGTCGTGGACACCCAGAGGAGCGGCGAAGCGGTTGTTCACATAGGCAGAAATGTCGTAGGCGACATCTCCGGGGCCGAAGGACAGAAAGTATGCGCTAAGGTTGATTACGAAAGACGCAAAGCAATACAGCGCAACCACACTGCAACGCACCTGCTTCACAAGGCTTTGAGGGATGTTGTCGGCAAACATGTGGAGCAGGCGGGTTCTCTTGTTGCCCCCGACAGGCTCAGGTTCGATTTCACGCATTTCAAGGCCCTGACCAGCGAGGAACTGACGGAGGTCGAGAGAAAAGTCAACGAGATGATACTCGAGAACCGTCCTGTCAGTTGGAAAGTCATGCCGATTGATGACGCGAAGAAGGCCGGTGCGATGGCATTGTTCGGCGAGAAATATGGTGATGTCGTTAGGATGGTTGAAGTAGACGAGTATTCCCGCGAACTGTGTGGTGGAACACATGTATCGTCGACAGGAGAGATTGGGCTGTTCGTAATCACGCAGGAAACCGCAATTGCCGCCGGTATGAGGCGTATGGAGGCGGTAACAGGTCTCGGCGCTTACGACCTCACTTCTGAATACAGGGAGAATGTCAGCAAAATCATGGCAATTCTCAAGTCTACTCCTGAGGCGATAGCGGAGCGGGTAGCCAGCCTGACCGTGAAGATCAAGGAGCAGCAGAAAGAGCTTGATCAACTTCAGCAGGCGCAGGGCGATGAGAAGATAAAGACAAATCTCGATAAACTCAAACAACAGGGTGACATATTCTACCTTGTTGCTGATGTGGAAGATCGAAAAGAAGCCCAGCAGTATCTCGACAATGTCAAGAATGACTCACGGGCGGTTGTTATAGGCTTGAAACAAAATTCGAACTACTTCATTACCGTCTCTAAAGCTGCCGCGGATGGTGGTTTCTCGGCAAGAGCGATAATCAATCGCGTGAACGACAGCTTCGGTGGTCGCGGAGGCGGTAAGGACGTGTTCGCACAGGGTGGAGCAAAACAGAGCTTCAGCCTTGAGGAATTCGAGAAAGTCGTAGCTGAGGCCCTTGGGAACTGAGTCTCGGCATGGACTCAAAGGAGTTTGATTCTTGATAGTGTATGACTACATGATGAAGGTCAGCAGGGCGAAGCAGGCAGGTTTTCTCATGCTGATCGATCCCGACAGGGTCAATGTGGATCGACTGCCTTCGTTCATTCGAACGGCGACGGAGGCGGGAGTCGATGCGTTTCTCGTCGGAACATCCATATTGATGACGGAGAACACGTCGCTTGTCGTGGATCAGATCAAGAAGTCAACAGAGATTCCGGCGATACTGTTCCCCGGAAGCTGGCTCCAGATTGACGCCAAGGCTGACGCGATTCTCTTTCTTTCATTGATATCCGGTCGCAACCCCGACTTCCTCATCACCGAACAGGTTCGGGGGGCGCCATTGATCAAGTCTTATGGTATCGAACCGATTCCGACTGGGTATATCCTCGTGGAATCGGGCAGGCGCACATCGGTCGAGTACATTTCCGGGACGCACCCTGTCCCGCGCGACAAACCGGACATTGCGAAAGCGCATGCGCTGGCCGGGGAGTATCTTGGAATGAAGTTCATCTATCTCGAGGCCGGTTCCGGCGCTGAGAGTACAGTGCCAGATGACACGGTCT
>Ga0272443_10001094_pt1 | contig 42764 bp, 49 predicted proteins | sample SSMAcet12_FD_193581 | JGI IMG/M metagenome (GOLD analysis project Ga0272443, IMG submission 193581) | Marine sediment archaeal communities from Little Sippewissett salt marsh, Falmouth, MA, United States - SSM-Acet-12 | ecosystem: Environmental > Aquatic > Marine > Wetlands > Sediment ...
CCAATTGACGCGAGTTACCGCCCATGGTAGCTGAGCCAACATTGCCGGTGAAATGGCAACATAGTCGAGGTTTTTCGTCTTTAGATTGGTGCCTGGATGCAAATATCACCACGTCTGGTCGGAGCCTCAGACCCGCCAGCAGTTCATCTAAGTTTTGCAAATAAAGCAGATTTTCATGGAAAATAATGAGGCGATGATCGCCTTTGCTAAAATAATCTCCATCGTCTTTCCATTTGGCAAGCTCCAACAAATTTTGCGCTATGTTGAAGCTTGCGGGGTCAGTTTTGGTGGCTACCACTACAATTTGGCCATTCATATGTCCTTGCTGATGTTTAGCATTGACTTAACCATTGGAGCATAATCAATCTTCTTAACTTTGATGTCCCGCAATGGCATTATAACGTGTCTCGGCCTTTTCAGGATTAAACCCTCCTCAGTAAGGGCCCTTATCTCTTTGTCCATCCCGTCCTTTATCTCAATATAGCACTGTGAAAGGAATGACCCAAATATCTCACCAGGTTGAATATAGCTGTAAAGTGCGGCCCCTATTCTCCTGAATGAAGAATAAACCCTCATTAGATCCTCATGACTGGCTTTGGGCCTGATGTCCATCTGGTAAAAGGTCATGAGTTCGCATCCAACCTTCTGCCAATCTACGTGAGCCTGCCTGCTCAGCAATCCGCTGTTGAAGAACTTATTCCTCTTACCCGATATGGTGGGCCTGGATATACCAGTCCTTCTAGAAAGCTCCAAATCAGAAAGGGCAGGGTACTTCACAAAGGCGTACAAAGCCAGCTTATCTTTCTCAGTAAGTTTGAGACTGCTGGGATCCACTGACCACCCGTCCTCCAAAAGGGCTTCTTCTTGAAGGTCTGCTCTACTAAGATCAAAGGTGTTGTCCACCGCCAGAGCTGAATCGCAAGAATAACTGGTTAGTTGGAACGGATAATGATTACATTGAAAATCCTCTGCAAAACCCAAATCTTTGTATCCATCCATGACCACATCAAAAACTTTCTTGAATTCGGTATAGTTTCGAGAGTAAACCAGGGATATAGAGTCCGTATCGGTAGATGTGTGGAATACACAGTTGGGATGGTTGATCCACTGATCAAAATACTCAGATTTACGCCTCACCTCCGCCGTAACCGAGGGGGTATATTGGGCAAATATTACGGACAGTAACTCTGCACCCACCGCAGTTCCAGAAGGAATGTTCAACCGTTGGACCAGTTTCCATTCACGAAATTTTCTTTTGCTCTTGAATATGGTCGACCGATCCACACCTATTTTCGACGCAAGGTCTATATCACTCAGCCCAGGATATCTGGCAAGGCCATAAAGGACTAGCTTTTCTTTTGATGTAAGTTTTAGCTGCATTTGCATAACATCTGCATTTTTTACTATTAATAGATTGCCTTTTTTGCATTTTGCATCTCATACTGCTACATATGCGTGAGATCGAAGAGGCATTTTTGGCAGGGCCGAATAAGGTATTAGTCCAAATAAAATATATATTTTTTATCACTTACTGAAAAAGGACGGTCATGACCAGGTACGATCACGTCGGCTAGTTGGACAATTCTAGACATGCTCGTCAATGCTAGCTCTCGATCTACATGTATGACGGGTGGAACCCACTTGAGAAAGTTGCCAAAAATGGGCAAAGCATCTCCAGCTATTACTATTCGCAGATACGATTCACAGACAACGGATATGCTTCCCGGAGAATGGCCAGGAGTCTCTAAAATCCACACACCTTGAGAAACGTGGTCACCTTCTTTTACGTTGTCTAGAACTTCCTTGGACAATATTTGGGCACTGGTGAAAAGATGATTGTTCCCGCAATGATCTGGATGAAAATGAGTGTTTACCACCACGTCTACGTCTTGGGGCTTTAGACCTTGAAGTGCCAGCCTCTCCTTTATGAGGCCCCCTTCACCAACTAGACCGGTATCCACGAGGATTTTCTTGGAACCAGAGAATATGAGAACCACTGAAGAGCGTGCGTCCACAATGGCCCCTTCTTCGTCCCTGATCAAAGATCCTGGTTTTAGAAGTACTACCCGTGGAGGGATAGTATCCATCATACCCCAATTACTCCAAATACATCTCCAATTTATGAGCCAACCTTTCCACCTGCTCCACAGCAGTTCCTACATAGTGGTGAGGATCCAACAACTGGTTTATCTCTGTGGGAGAAAGGTGCTGAGTAACCGTTTCGTCCTCTTCTAGGACTTGAGCGAGGGGTTTTCCGTCTTCCACCGCAGTCATGGAACATCGCCTCAAAATCTCGTGAGCATTCTGTCTACCTACATCTCTCTTGGCCAGCTCAACCATCACAGACTCAGCCATGTTCAGCCCTTGCAAAAGGTTGAGATTCTTTTCCACCTGATCTTCCCTGATGGTCAACCCTTCAATTATTCGCGAGGTCAAAGCCAACAGGTGATCGGTAAATATGAAGGCTTCTGGGAATTCTATGCGCTCGCAGCTGGAGTTAGTGAGGTCTCTCTCGTCCCACAACGGAATGTTTGCCAAGGCAGGCTCGACTTGAGCGCGGACAATCCTCGCCAGGCCACAGACCTGTTCGGACTTGATGGGGTTGCGTTTGTGAGGCATTGTGCTGGAACCCACTTGCTTCTTGCCAAAGACCTCTTGTACCTCGCCGATTTCGCTCCTCTGAAGAGACCTTATCTCCACACAAATCTTGTCCAAAGTAGACGCAACTATAGCCATCCAGCATATCATTTCTGCATGGCGATCTCTCTGCACCACTTGGTTAGATACGTCCACTTCGTTAAGATCTAACTCTTCCATAACCCTAGTTTGAATGACCATTCCTTGGGATCCAAAGGCTGCTTGAGTGCCCACAGCACCGCTCATCTTGCCTACAGAAGCACGGGGTTTTAGCTGCTCTAGCCTGTCAATGTGTCGGGCCACCTCTGATGCCCATATGGCAAACCTTAGCCCATAAGTGGTGGGTACGCCTATCTGGCCATGAGTCCTTCCTGCACAGACCAAACGTTTGTGCTCAATTGATCTGGTCAGGAGAACGCGAAGTAATCGCCTCAACTTATCGTCCAATACTTCAAGAGATGCTTTTATCTGCAACCCTGTGGCAGTGTCCAAAATATCGTTGGAGGTTGCACCCAGATGGATCCACTCCCCTGCCCATTCGCAGGATTCTGCCAACGCAAGGACCACAGCCATCATATCGTGGCCGATCTCGTCCTCGATCTGTTTAGCGCGCACGGGATCGGCGTTCTCTGCCGCTTTTTGGACGTCATCTGCTGCACCCTCTGGAATTAAGCCCAATTCTTCTTCTGCCCGGGCCAGGGCCGCCTCTACCCGAAAAAGGCAGCGAAAACGGTAGTTTTCGGACCAGAGACCCTTCATTTCGGGGTTGCCATAACGAAACTCAATGGGATGAATGACCATGATCTAACGCTCCTGGAATGCAGATGGGGCAAGGGCTAAAAGGATGTTTTGGTCCACGGCAGGGGACAGAGATGGAAACAAATGAATGGTGAAAAATACTTAAATTTTAAACCGTGTGTGTCAATTATAGTGTTTAACGATACTTTTCGGACAAATCTCGAACTCGCATGAGTTTGATATTTGGCCTATTCGTATCGTTAAGCACTATTCTGGAGAAAAATAATTAGTATCATCTAATTGGTTTTCGACTATACGTGCGTTGCCCTTTGTAAATGCGACTTGATGACATAAAACGGTCCCAAATATCTTCTGGCAAGTTAGAACAAGCAACGCTGTAAGTCGTGAAATCGTCTGCAGCAATATTTATCCAATGCACTTCAGATACGTAACCATCTAGGTTAATATAAGATACAATGTCAACGCCATCAAACCCAGAGATTGAAACTTCTTGCCATTGGAAGATCTGATTATCGTCCAAGTCAGGTCTCGAGTAGTAACCAATCGCCCTTAATATGTTGGAAATACGCTCTACTTCTTGGAGAGGGTTAAACGCTTTTGGCATTTCACGATTTACCACTGCCATTTCAATCATCCAGTGTTCGGGATACGAAGGTACTTCAGATCTGATGGTAACCCGTTCCCCTTGGGATTCTTGTATTTCATATTTCACGGGTTCAGAAATGGTATGATGAAAATTAGAAGCGTTTAAATCGAACTCTACCGTCCAGCCATTCAAGTCCAAGGTATCAACTTTCGCAGACCCACACATTGTAAGCAAACTAATAATTATAATCGTGGCAATGAAGTACTTAAATCCCATTGGTCCTCAACCCAATCAATGGGACGTCTAACATTACTTGAAATATGTTTCGATGCCTTAAGCCGGTGAAACACCTAGAATTTGATCCAATATCACCAGAGCGACCAGCGTTTTCGATCTGCATTTATCCACTCACCCAAAAACGTTGTAGTGCTTACTTCAACACCTCATATCTCAACCAAACCAAATTATCGCCCTGTGTTTCCATGTGCATCAACTTTAGGGATATTGCCCCTTCTGTCGAGTTGAGGTCTGGAGCCTTATACATCGATGCTGGTGTGGTACCTCCCATCAAGCAAGGGTAAATCAGAAGGCTAACTTCATCCACCAGCCCTTCCCTCAACAAAACGCCGTTCAAAATACCACCGCTATCCACCCTCACGGTATTCACGTTATATCTAGCGTTCAACATCTCCAAAGCAGCCCGCAAATCTACACGGTATTCACCAACCACTATATACTGCACATGCCTTTTTTGCAAGTAGTCCAAATACTCCTTTGGAGTAGTACGAGTGCATAAGGCGATCATATCTCGCCAGTAGCCTAAATTGCGCAGCATGTGCCAGTTTCGCACCCTACCCTTACTATCAGGAATAACCAATAAAGGACGCTGATCTACAGGATCGACCTGTACCTGCAAAAAATCCTCTTCGGTCTCAGGAACCACATTATCACAAGATTGAATAATGGTTTCGCTTCCAGCCAGGGTTGCATCCTCGTTCCAATGAGATGCAAGTTGATAGAATAACCCCACAGTTTCAATAGGTATGTGATGAACATCAACCCTACCGTCCACACTCACGATATCGTATACGACAACTCTTGGCAACATTATATATCCCGCCCATGAATTTCGAATCGAAAATTCAATGGATACAATTTATTTTTGTATTATCAATTTTGCGGTAAAACGATTACGATATTGATAACGACATAACTACATAATCGAGCGATATTGGTCTCAAAATATGAAAATCATCGGGGTTTTGTACTGGGGTTGTACATAACCATAATATTAGGTTGGAACCGGACTTCTGTGTTTTTTTTTGCAAAAGTTTATTACCTATTATGATATAACTAGATTTTAGTCATACTGTAATGACAGGATCAAAAATGAACAAAGGCGATATCTTATGTTATCTGTCAAATATTGTCATGAAAACATTTTCCACAGCACTGAGAATCTGAACACGGATCTACACTGCGAGTTGGCAGAGTTGCGCAGAAAGGCTAATGAGTGCCTTGATTCCAGCAGTCAAGCTGAAGTGCTCCAACTAATTACAAACGTTGAGCAGGCACTACTCTGAACCGGTGGGCACACAAATTACCCTTTTTCGGCCCATTTCCTCGTAAAAGAGTGCGGCTGCCGGGAATCGAACCCGGGCTACAAGCTTGGGAAGCTCATGTCCTAACCCCTGGACCACAGCCGCTTGAATTTCCCTTTTGAGGCCGCCACATCTATAAAGGTTATGCTTTGCTCACGTCTTGGTGTAAGTGGCTATTATGTCCTCTAAGCTATCTGCCACCGTTTGCAGATCTTCTCTGGAAAGAAGATAAGTGCTCAGCTTAAACTGTTTGGTGAGGCCAGGCTTGATCCCGAATATGTTCCTTTTCTTAAGATCCCTGTAGAGGAAATAGCGACCCTTCTTGGCAGTGTTGGAAATTTCATATAACACATCGGACTTGAAAAACATCAAATCGTGGTTGTGCGGCCGTACCCCCTGTAAAATTATTCCCAACGATTCCATCCGGTCAGAGAACCAACGAGCTTTTTGCACTTCGTCATCCCAATGCTTTGTTCTCTCAACTACGTGAGAAAAGCTGGCCATCATGGTCAACAAACCTGCCCCACGTAAGGTGCATCCCAAAAGCTCTAACTCCTTGTTGGGCACAAGCTGAGATCTTCGAAATATTTTTTCAGCATATTCATCGCGGGCACCCAGAACTCCAATGGGCCCGCAACTGGCCATGGACTTGTGACCGCTACCCACAATCACATCCGCACCCAAATCTCTGGCGCTTATGGGCATTCTACCTACAGAATAAGCACCATTCAACATCAAGGGCACATCCAAATCATGGCATATCTGAGACACCTTCTTAGCGTCCGCCAGGTTACCATAATTGCCATCGGGGTAAGTGAGAACAGCCAAGTCCACCTCATCACCAAGGTCTATGGCCCTCTCTATCGTCACCCTATAGCCTTCAGGATCAATTTTGTACTCGGGCTCGCTGCTGACAGGAGTCCGTTCCACTTTAAGACCAGATAGCTCAGCTGCCAATAAAGTGGTGTAATGAGCATTACCGTCAGCTACAACGCAGGAACCTCGCTTACAAAGTGCATGCATGGCCGCAAACTTGCCCTCTCTGGCACCGTGAACCACTCGAACCTGATCAACATCTAAAAACTCAGGCAAAACTTCATGAATGAAGCTCTTAATGGGAGGATTCTGGATCTTATCCATTGCACCTGTACAGAAATCACAGATTGAATAGCCATCGGCCCATTCTAGAACTGCGTCTTTGGCCTCAGGGGTTAGAATTCCACCCCGCTGCAAAGGATCTATGTTGATTATGCCTGCAGTACGTCTCTTTAATTTAGTGAACTTTTCTAAGTTATCCAGCATTTCTAAAGCAACTCAACCGCTTACAGTATAATTCTTGCCCTAGCATTTCCACCCACGGATCTACATCTATTAAAGAAATCTTAATGTCCATCTCGGGAAAATATGATATACCTATCTAGTAGACCCTCTAGCGAATGTCAATTGTGATCGGGCATCGAGGGGCGAGGGCTCTAGCACCGGAAAATACACTGAAAGGTATTTACATGGCCAAAGAGTGTGGGGCCGATTTCGTAGAGGTGGATGTAAGGATATCTTCCGATGGATCGTTAGTGATAATTCACGATGATACTGTAAACCGTACCACCAATGGCACAGGCAAAGTAGAGGATATGACTTTGAAAGAGCTGAAACTATTGGATGCAGGCGGTGACAAGATCCCCACGCTGACAGAAGCTGCAGATTTGGCAGACGAACTGGACATGGGCATTGTGATAGAAATGAAAGAGGAGGGGCTAGAAAGCCTGGTTGCCCAAGAAGTCGATGGCCGAAACGCCATAGTTTCATCTTTTTATCATGCGTCACTTCGTGAAATCAAGGATTTGACCAAGGTCAAAACGGGAATCATAATATCATCGCTCCCCCTCAAACCTGTGGAACTGGCCCTGTGGGCTGATGCAGACGTAATATTTCCCAGGCTGACCAATCCAAACCTGTTCAAAGAGGCACATCGCGAGGGTATAGAGGTATACCCTTGGACCATCAACGACCCCCATGAAGCTCAGTGGATGAACCGGTTGGGCGCAGATGGATTGGTAAGTGATAAACCCTGCCAAATAAGAAAGGCTGCAAACGAGCCGGTTAAGAACACAGGCCCTGGTAAATGCGACTATTATCCCTGCCACCACTTCGAAGGGCAAGATTGTACTCATTGTTTCTGTCCCCTTTACCCTTGTAAAGACCCCGATTTGGGTCGGTTTATAAGATCTCGTCGAGGTAAGAGGATCTGGAGTTGCGTAGATTGTACGTTGGTGCACAAACCCAAAGTGGCCAAGTACTTGACAGAACATCCTGATGCTACCACTGAAGAGCTAAAAGCAGTGGACAGAAACGACATTGTCCCCCTCTGAACGAACCTCTTGAGAGGGATTCGGGCCAAATAAATCGTGCGTACCGATGTAATGGCCTACAACATGGACCACAGAAAGATTTATGCCCCATACAATCTATGGAGTTAACGTTATGAGATCAACAGTAATATTTGTGGGGGTATCGTTGATGCTGCTTTTGGTAGCGCCTGCAATGGGGCAAACCGCCTCACAACAGGACTTTCTCTACGAAGATATCAACGATTACGAAGGCACAACCGACTCTATGAGGGCTTTCCTCCAAGACGGTTTTGGTGCAGATCAGGAGCTAACAGAATCGCAGCGTGCGTTCCTCAATGAAACATCAGAATCTAATCAGACTTTAACGGATTCACAGATTGCGTTTCTCAGTGATAGCACAGGAGCAAATCTGACGTTGACGGATTCGCAGATTGCTTTTCTCAACGATAACACAGGAGCAAATCTGACGTTGACGGATTCGCAGATTGCTTTTCTCAACGATAGCACAGGAGCAAATCTGACGTTGACGGATTCGCAGATTGCTTTTCTCAACGATAGCACAGGAGCAAATCTGACGTTAACGGATTCACAGGTAGCCTTCCTGGAAACGGCTACCGAAGTTGACTTAACCACAACTGAAGAAGACATGACCGCAGCTGAAGAAGTTGTGAAGTTAAACGAAATTGCAGATTTCAACATGACTGCAGCTGAAGAAGTTGTGAAGTTAAACGAAACTGCAGATGGCAACGAGACTGCCTCAGTTGAAGGGGAGGAACCCACCGTTTTGGCTGAATCTGACGCATATTTAGATTTGTCCCCCAGTATCAGAGCGTTTCTGGGCTTAGAACCCATAGAAAACGAACCGACTTTCCAAAAAGGACGAGTAAATTGAGCTTTAGAGGCTCATAATCCCCATATGGAATCCGAATGCAAGCGTTCTAATTTTAGAACCTTGATTTTTTCTTTTTTAGACATTGGCATGGGGAACTTATTATCATCTAGTTCTAAAGTGAGCGGCCCTTTATACCCTGCATCGTGAAGTGCTATCAAAATCTCATCCACCGATCCATCACTTGGCGGTAGGTGTCTAATTGGCCCTATGGTCGTGCTTACATGTACGTTCAAAATAGAATCTGCTAAAAGTTCCACAAACGAAAGTGCAAGAGATAAAGGAGGAACGGCGTGAGATATGTCCAAAGTCATCCCTATTGAATATTCATCCAACAAAATCTCCATCTCTTTCGGTTCTGTGCACATATTTCTAACAGAGGGTTCCAAATTTTCCAGTGCTAAAAGAACCTTATTATCTAACACACGATCCAAACACGCCTCTAAGTATCTCTGAAACTTATTCCTCTCTTCGTCCCGTATCGGGCGTTTGGCGCTTCTCTTCCCTGGATGGATGGTCATAACTTCTGCGCCCAACGCCTTTGCCAGGTCAATAGATTTCAAAGATTCGTTTATGGTTATCTTGTGGACCTGATCGTTATAAGAGGAGGGATTGAGGTCCATTATGGGAGCGTGTACGTTGATCCTAAATCCGGCCAACTCTTTTTTGATAACATCTATAAGATCTGGTCGACAATTTTGCTCCCAATACCAAGGAGTCTCCGCCCAGAATTCGAGCTCTTTTATCCCCGCGCCCTTAAGGGTGAAAGCCATCTCTTGAGGAGTTTGGTCCCAAAGAAACATGGAAGATGTCGAAATGCGTCCATCTCGCTTTTTTCTGTCGTATAGTCTCTCAACGTGTTCACTTTCACAAGACGTCTTCTCTTCGATCAACGTCTGAATTCTAAGAAGCCGTTCTTGATGGGTTTCCATTCTCCGGAGCAACACAGGAGGGGATTGTGAGGGTTTAGTGCACTGGTCAGTCCAGTAATCTACATCTTTCATGACGCTTTGGGCGAGGGCCTCAAACTCTAAGGATAATTCACCTTTGCCTTTTAGATCATCCAGATTATCTTGAATTATTTTTTGAAGCTTTGCCATATTCAGCAGGATTTGATTTAGCCTTTCTTCCAACCTAGCCTGATCTACATCCATGAACACCCCGCCCTTTGATCCGCTGTACCTCGCATGTCAGCAGAAGCTTAACTATACGACTTGGATAACGTAACTACTATTAGAATAAATATAATAAATGAAAATTAGTTATTTCGAGCCCAGTTTAACGATGGCCTCTGCCAGGTCGCCTTTACATTCTTCAAGAGCTTCTCTGGCCTCTTCAGCACTGACGTTGGTCTGTGATGCTACAAGTTCTATGTCGGCATCAGGTATGACCATAGCAAGCGTCCTTTCTTCTGGAGTGCCCACGATCTGGTATGACTTATTACCTTGAGCATTCATTATAGTCACGGCAGCGTCCTTAAAGACGATCTCTTTGTCCTTGGTTTTGATTACTACCTCCACGACATCTTCTATTTCGTCGATGTTGATGCCCATTTGTTTCATCATCTGCTTCATCTTCTTGGGGTTCATGCCCCTGCCACCAATACCTGGAAACATATGTCCAGTTTATAGGCCCATGGTAAGTAAATCTATCTATGTCGTCTTGTTTTATAGAAAAGACGCCCTTTAGACCATTATTGGTTTTCGCCAGAATAGTGTTTAATGATACGAATAGCCCAAATCTCTAACTCTTGCGAGTTCGAGATTAATCCGAAAAGTATCGTTAAACACTATAATGCAAATTTATTCATAATTGAACTTCTTGAATTTGAGAGTTATGTTGTTCAGACATTCGATATTATTTAATTAAATTTGATAGATTTTGACATGTAAATGTCATGAAGCTTATGGTTTTTGTAGAAATTTTTATATGATCAAAAATGTGGATGGACCCTAAAAATGGAAAAGGATATAAGCAATGTGATTCCAAAATAGGTAACCGAAATTTCGGTATGTAAGGCTAATAGGAGGGGATTAATATGGCTGGAGAAATTAAGCCGCCAAAGGATATCATGCATTTAGGCCCGTTGGACATAAAGGATACAACGTCCAACCCTGCACCACTCGGTCTGATGGGATTCGGCATGACCACAGTGCTGCTGAACATGCACAATGCTGGATGGTTTGAATTGGGTTCCATGATATTGGCGATGGGGGTCTTTTATGGTGGGCTGGCCCAGATAATTGCTGGGATCATGGAATGGAAGAAAGGAAACACCTTCGGAACCACAGCATTCACTTCTTATGGACTCTTTTGGCTCTCGCTGGTGTTTTTGTTATTGATGCCAAAGTATGGATGGTGGGAAGGACCTTCAACTGAGGCGTTAGTTGCCTATTTCTTCATGTGGGGTCTGTTTACCTTCTTCATGTTCATAGGTACTTTGAAGCTAAACAGGGCATTGCAGGTAGTGTTCCTCACTCTGACCATTCTCTTCTGGCTCTTGGCTATAAGAGATTACACGGGCAGTGCGATCATCGCCACAATCACCGGTTATGAGGGCATATTGTGTGGATTTACCGCCATATACGCGGCCTTTGCCCAGGTGTGGAACGAGGTTTACGGAAAAACCGTGTTACCCATAGGACCTGTCAAATAAGCGGGACTGATTCTAAGATGAATCGGGCTAAGCAAAATCTGCTTATTGACCTACTCTCTTTTTTTGCTTTTATAATATCTACAATATCAGGCGTTGTTTTGTGGATAGCCTTGCCCTTTGGAGAAGGGTATGGCTTTCAAGGCGGAAGAAACCTATTGCCAACGCAGCTATTTTGGAATTTGTCTCGCCATGAATGGATTGATATCCATAATTTGTCCAGTTTGATCTTCGTCCTTTTGGTCGTCGTCCACATAACTCAGCACCGACGCGGGATTAAGCATCTATTGATAAAATTAATAAAAAAAGCATAGTTTTTGGTAAACGATGTTATCGCCCCACCTATGCCCAAAAAGAATAAACGAAGAGAACACCATTGTATTTCCTACTGAGCGAGGTGTAACGAATTATGATGCATAAGGGCGATCGAACAAAGGGCGGGAACATGCCGGACGACTTAATACAGAAGTCCGAGATGTTGATGGATCAGTTCGTGAACATTACCGAAGCCTTGGTGGAAACACGCAAGATTCAAAGGGGTGTGGTTAGAAGTCAGTTACCTTGTAGCTTAGTTCTCATTTTAGACAAAACCACACTTTACGTGATAGGTCAGTATCACAGTGGGGCGCTCTCTACCATGTATACTTACCATCCGGATAAACAAATATCCGAACAGAAAGTTGAGAGCAGTGCTCGGTGGGAGTTCGGATTTGAAGATCCCTTCGTAGTAGTCTTTCCCAACGTCCTTTTGGATCTACAAGAAAAGGACCAATATAGGATGTTGAACGTCATTGCCACAGCATTCGTAGAGTCCGAAGTTCAGAGAGCAATCAACCTGATGAGCTTGATGCAGATTAAGCCCCTATTCGGCCACGCGTCTTATTTGATGGACGAAAGAATGGCCGTCGCCTTAGTACCCCCAGATGACGTTGGCACCAAAATATTCACGGAAGCCATCAAACCGGTGATGGAGAGTGGTGGCGTGGTGACTTACCGGACCGAAGATTTCGACCAGGATGAAGAGGTTCTAAAAGATGTATGGAGAGATATTTGTAGGGCCAGGGTGGTAATAGCCGACATAACCGGAGGAGATCCTAAAGTGATGTACGAGCTGGGCATCGCTCATACAGTTGGCAAATCTGCCCTGCTACTCTGCAAGAAGGGCAATTGTATCAAGTACCCAGAGACGCTTATCAAGGCTCATATCATAGAATACGACGATGACGAAGAAGGCATGAAAAAATTGAGGGCAGATATGGCCGGTTTCATGAAGGAGTTGTTCAGCCGAGTTGTAGACTAACTCAAAGATTAAAAAGGAGATCTGTGACAGATACCGTTACATACCTCATGACTTTATAGTGTTTAACGATACCGTTCGGATTAATCACGAACTCGCGAAAGTTAGAGATTTGGCCTATTCGTATCGTTAAGCACTATTCCAGCGAGAACTAATTAGTTTCATATAATTGGTTCTCGACTATAATTGTTTGTAAATTCAAGATAAAATAAAAGAGGGGTTTTAAGATGAAAGGCAATACAATGCCACCCACATATTTTGTGGCAGTTTTATTAATTTCAATAATATTGAACTTTGCATTTCCCATCCAAAAAATAAACCTGTATCCCTATTCGTACTTTGGAGCAATGCTAATCGTGTTTGGCGTTATAGTAAACGTTTGGGTGGATGCACTGCTCAAGAAAAGCAGAACCACGGTAAAGCCCCTCGAAATGCCCACTTCACTAGAGATTAAAGGGCCTTTCCGCATTAGTCGTCATCCAATGTATCTTGGGATGGCGGCCATATTGCTAGGTGTAGCGGTTGTTTTAGGATCATTAATAACATTTGTTTTTTCAATTGCGTTTATAGTCTTGATGGACAAGATGTTCATATCGATAGAAGAGAAAAATTTGGAGATGGCATTTGGAAACGATTATCTGAATTACAAAAAGAAAGTACGCCGCTGGATATAAGTTCCATTTCAACGTATGGCAGAATACCTGCAATGGGTTGAGATTACATTAAATATCAGTGAATGAAACAGAATTTGAAAAGCAAAGGAGGAACATGGCAACGGCTGTATGCAACCATCTGTGGCCCTCGTTCCACTTTGTCCATATGTTAGGGTACGTTATATGAGGACCTAATCCATTAAATCGAATGGGTGATAAAATCTCCGGAAAATTGATAGATACATTGGACACCAGTTTCGAAAGTCTTTACGATATAATCTTGGCCCCGATCAAGTCCAAGCTTTTATTGGTCGCACTTGAGCTAAAAGTTTTTGATCACTTGACAGATTATAAATCTGCCAACGAGATGGCTAAAATCTTGGGATCAAATCCTCGAAACACGGAGCTATTCCTAGACGGGTTGGGAGCCTTCGATATCGTGAATAAAAACGACAACAAATATTGCAATTCATCATCCAGTCAGACCTTCCTCGTGCAAAACAGTCCATACTTCATAGGCCAACTATTGACGGAACAATGGCAAATGAGTGAACCCGTGCTGCAAGATCTGAAAACATTCATAATCCAAGGACCTCAGGAAATTGAATCGATAACAACGGGAGATGAGTCTGGAAAGGCGCTGGCCAACTACGAGCGGTCTGGTATATCTCAGTTAGTATCTCGTATCGTCAAGGAGCTTCCAGAACACCCTCATATGAAAAAGATGCTTGACCTCGGGGGCGGTCCGGGGATCATAGGCATGTCCATAGTGGCAAACCATCCCTCCATGAAGGGAGCCATATTCGAGCTGCCCAATATGGCAAAAGTGGCCGAAAAGTACGTTCAAGAGTACGACATGGAAGAACGAATGGAAGTACTAGTTGGCGATTACAATTGTGACCCCATCGGCCAAGAATACGATCTGGTACTGGCCTGTGCGACCCTCTATTCATCCCGCCCGGACATCGATTCCATAGTGAGAAAAATATACCAATCGCTCAACCCGGGTGGTGTATTCCTGAGCATCCATGAAGGTTTGACGCAAGAGAAGACCAAGCCAGAAATTATGAGGTTGGGGTGGTTGGCCGCAGAGCTTTTGGGCAAAGACCTCGCTTTTGCTCAAGGTGAGATCGCCGAATCCATGATCAAGATGGGATTCAAATCGGTCCGGTCATATTCCCTGAATACTCCAATTGGACCTATGGACATTGATTTGGGACGCAAGGCCTAGAATGATGATAGTCCAAAAAGTCCACTCTAAAATGATCTACGTCGGAGGGATTAAATGATAGAAACACTTCGAGCTAGACGTAGCATCCGGAAATACACGGACAAAAAGATAAAGCCTCAAAAGATCGAACTGCTGAAAGAAGCTGCACTGCGTACTCCAACTTCCCGCAACTTTAGACCTTGGCGGTTTATCTTCATCACAGACAAAGACAAACTGAAAGAATTATCATTGGCCAAACCCAGTGGCTCTGCCTTTCTGAAGGACGCAAGCCTAGGGGTGGTGGTCTGTGCAGATGAGAAAGAGTCAGACGTGTGGATTGAGGACTGCTCTATTGCATCCATTCTCTTACAGCTCACAGGCCAGAGTTTGGGATTGGGGTCCTGTTGGATTCAGATAAGGAAAAGATGGCATAGCGATTCAAAGACCTCGGAAGATTACATCAGAGAGGTGCTTGGTTTGACAGAGAATTTGAAGGTGGAGTCCATAATTTCCTTTGGGTACCCGGATGAAGAGAAAAAGCCCATTTCTGTAGAGCAATTGGAATACGACAAGATTCTATCAAAATAGTTATTTAAAGTCTAATTATAGTCGAAAACCAATTAGATGATACTAATTGGTTTTCGCCAGAATAGTGCATAACGATACGAATAGGCCAAATCTCTAACTCATGCGAGTTCGAGATTAGTCCGAAAGGTATCGTTAAACACTATAACCACCTTACAAATGAAGACGTGATATTCATGGACAAAAACGATCTTGAAAGCCATAATTTTCGACCAGATTCAGATGAAAGCTTTTTAATACATACCACTGATGACAGCGGCCAAGAGTGCTATCTCACAGACTCGGGGCTTAGCCTGCTCGTAAACATCATACGCATCAGTCAGCATTGGGGCAGGCCAGCCTACTACTATGAACTGGACGAAAATATGCAACGAGAAGTCCGTTTATGGTCACGAGCTTTGCTGACCGAAGACCACAACGAAATATTACACTGCGTGAGAAAACGGTGCAATGATCTGCTAGAGCAGGATACATCCGATTAGAATATCAGCCAGGATATCTACGACGTGAGAAACCATTTTCACCACACTTTACCTGCCAGGCAGTACATCAAGATCACTTCCAATAGCGGTAGGTATTTCATCTTTAAAATGCCCGGATGGCGTAAAACCCTTCCTATAAGCCAAGGGCTAGAGGTAAACTTTACACCAGGAAAAACCAAACCATTCATGGCCAGACCCAACTGATTCAATTCCTCATTGGAAAGATTTGCCAGAAGGTTTCTCGCCCGCAAATGCACGCCGTTAGAAATGAAGTCCTTTCGGATACGAGATTCGTAATTTAGCCGGTTGTTCGTGCCCTTCAGAAATTCGTCGATGGACTGGGCCGCCATTCGAGCCGATCTAGCCGCGGGATACAATCCTCCTCCGGTGAAAGGGTTGGTAAGGCCCCCTGCATCGCCGATTAACAATGCGTTTCCTTCTTGCAACTTGGCCTGAACGCCAACAGGTATTGCACCACCGTTCTTCTTCAATATGTTGCCTTGAATCTGATATTTGGATATGAACTTTTGAAGAACAGATACCGTACCAAAACAACCCACGTTTGCCGTGCCCGTTTCGTTTTTGGGAAATATCCAACACGAATAAGGGCTCACATCCTTGTCCAAATAGGCATATATGGTAGAATCTCGAGACCAAGTCATCTCCACCTGTGCGGCAGGAATTAGCTGGTTTCGCAACCCCATGGACCGAGCCACACGAGATGCGGGACCGTCAGCTCCTATGATTATTTTACCATGAACGGATTTTCCACAGGCCAGACTAACTTCCCCCGCCAGGGGATCGACACCCACCACCTTTTCGCCCAACAGGAGCTCTGCGCCGGCGGACTCAGCCAGGTTTAGAAGATGCTGGTCAAAACTAGGCCGGTCCAACATGCAAATGTCGTCTCGTACTCGATAGCTAGTGCCATTGGGAAATACCACTTCCAAATGATGGGCGTTGCCCGCCAAGAAATCACCAGACGCCATAGAAAATTCCGGAAAACAAGCTCGAAAAAGGCCCTCGGCACACTGTTTTGGAATGCCCACCACCCCTTTTTGATCTATGAGCAGAACTTCATGCCCCATCTCTAAGAGAAAACGAGCCGCAGTGCTACCTGCAGGTCCCGCACCGACTACAACTGCAGAATACACGAGCAGTGCCTTAATTACCCAAAGATGATCAAACTTTCTACTATGATTTGGCGCCGAAGAGTTTATGCTCTGAGAGTTCATCGGGAAAAACATGAGCATTGCCCGCTTCTTCAAATCGAAACCCAAACCCCGAATTGCGGAAAGCCCATCTATTGATTACCTAGAGCTAAAACGTGAACCATACTACATAGTGGCATCCGTTGAGGTAGGAAACAGCACCACCAAATGCATCTTGACCGCCACCAACATGAAGAACGGCAAAACCCACATCGTGAACAAAACGATCAAGATGACCAGAGATGTTAGACCTCCAAAAGAAGGGGAGGAGATATTCGGTAAAACCCTCAATGGCACTCCACTAACCAGGGAATCAGTATCAGAACTGGTTAAAGATACACTTTTGGAAAGCCACCGCGCATCCCGCCTGGATTTGAAAGAAGACCTACATTTCGTGGTCAGATCAACGGGAGTCGTAGCAGGATTCAACTCTCCTGACGAGGTGGGCATATTCATCCAAGCCTTGGCTGACGGCTGTTTGATAGCAGGTGTGCCACCCCGACTGATGACCCCTGCCATGTCCATCCACAATATTTCCGATAAATTCAAGCCCTATAGCCTGATGGAAAAGATCATATTCAACGGCCCTGTGGCTTCAGTATACCCCCCAAAAGGAGCCACGGGTGTTGAGATTGTAGCCAACGAGATGGAAGGTGAACTGGCCACGGCGGGCATAAAACAAGGGTGCAAATGGACAGACGTAGACTTCCGTAACCCGTGCCTGTGCCTGGACTTTGGAACCACTTTGGACGGTAGAATTACCAGCGATGAGCTTCCTTATGCCAGCACCATAGGTAACTTCTGTGGTCTGGCGGGTGCTGTGCCAGACGCCGTGGTTCAGGGGACAGGGCTGGTAGATGCACAAAAGGGAACCGCACTAGATATATTCAAAGGCAAGAAGATCAAGATAGACAAGTACGCCCAAGATTACGGTAAATCCATCGAAGAACAGGTCCGCATCGAAAAAGTCCCAGTGGGGCGAACCAGATATGGAAGCGTTCCTGTGGATTCGGCCGCAGCCCAAAAAATAGGTGTGGTTCTCATAGGATGCGACGTTGGAGAAGATGGAAGCGGGCTTCACAAACTTTCCCAGATGGGAAGAGAGATTTATCAAGATAAGGGTATCAACACCCTCTTCGGTGCCATAGATGTGGCTGCGGCAAGAACTACACGTAGGCTAATTCAAGTGGCCATCGACGAAGACTTGATAACCGGCAAAACGGCCATTGGAGTCACAGGAAGGGCAGGAATCAGTGGAAACAAACCCCATCTCATAATAGACGAAATCGATAAGCTCAAGCTTTACGAAAAGCCAGCAGAACAGGTGGTATTCGTAGACGATGGCTTGGCCAGAGGCGCAGCAGTAATGGCCAGATGCATGAACTCCATGGGAGTTCCCAGGTACCCAATGGGTGGAGTTAGGGGGGGGAGATGTATCCTCAAGCAAAGGATAGAATACGAGAAAAAACATATGTAACGTGTAAAGTTTGAAGGACATCTGCTAAGTATAGTGTTTAACGATACCTTTCGGATTAATATCGAACTCGCAAGAGTTAGATATTTGGCCTATTCGTATCGTTAAACACTATTCTGGTGAAAACCAATTAGTTTCATCTAATTGGTTTTCGACTATGAATATATCGCATAGATAATATTAAACAGACATTAATACGAACATTCCTCGATTAAAATGCCTGACGCGGATACAAACGGGGCACCCATCTCCATCAGAAATGGGAGATATAGCAGATTGACCAGCATATATCCCAAGCCTGCAGAAGGTGAGGAGATACCGATATCCTTCCTTTTGACAGAGAACCGGAAAATCGGTTGGTCGCCCCAAGAGAAAAAGAGCGTTTACATTGATGAAGATACAGACATAAACTCCTTAAAACGGATAAGAAACGCCCATCTGGTTAAGGTGTTCAACTGGATTTCCGGTAGAGAGAGCATAATTGAACTTTCCGACCAAGAGATAGACGCGTTTAAAGACATCCTAAACTCTGAAGACGAAGAAAGCCTTTTGATTTATTCTAGAGTGAAAGTCAAAGGCAAGCTGAAGTCACAATTTTCACGAGCCAAATCAGAAGAGCCTCGGAGGAGATTGCTTTCAGAGATGATGTGAATTCTGATGTTTCGGAAAAGCTTTATCTGGAATGAGCGGTGAGGTGCTTGGCAGTCTGGAATGTGACCCAAAGTGGTCGAACCAGAACGAGGTGAAGTGGTTGAAATCTTTTTACGCATACATCCGTGACGCTTGGAAGACGCCTGGTGAGAGCTACGTAGGTGAGCTTAGGCGAGATAGACTAAAAGAATGGCGACGTCAAAATGCAGTACAGAAAATCGATCGCCCCACCCGTCTAGACAGAGCCAGATCACTGGGTTACAAGGCGAAACAAGGAATTACGATAGCTAGAGTCAGAATCCGACGCGGTGGACGTCGCAAATCAAGATACATTCGAGGCAGGCGTACCAAACACATGGGAATGCACAAGATTACTCCTGGCAAGAGCCTTCAACGTATGGCTGAAGAAAGGGCCAGCAGTCGGCACCCCAACATGGAAGTTCTCAACTCCTATTGGGTGGGGGAAGACGGCCGACACAAGTGGTATGAAATCATTTTGGTGGATCCAATCCACCCGGTTATTGCATCCGATCCCAATCTTAATTGGTTGACCAAAGATTCTCACAAAGGCAGAGCAGAACGTGGTATGACCAGCGCAGGCACACGTGGTCGCGGATTAAGAAAGAAGGGGATAGGAGCCGAAAAGGTTCGTCCCAGCCTAAGGGCTAATGAAAACAGAGGAAAGTGATTTGATTCATTGGGCGACTTTTCGAACCTTCGTCGCTTCTACAGAAGAGGAAGAGAGGGTGAAAGAAGCCCTCGCCCTATTCGTTTCACCAAAGTCGATATCTTCAACCAGGGTAGTCGGACACTATGGAAACGAGATAACCATTCTGGAAGCCACCCTGAAAAAGAGAGAGGGTCTGGAGATTATCCAGAAAATGCGCCAGCAACTTCAAGGTGAAAAACTCGACCGTTTACGTCAAGAGTTACCTAAAAGGGTTGACGAAGATTGCAAATTGTATCTGCGCCTGGACAAACAGGCCGCTTACAAAGGAGAAACGCGTCTTACAGAGGCAAATGATGCCATTTACGTTTGCGTGCACATTGCATCCTACCCTGCCAGGCAAGATAAAGCTATGAAGATCGTTGAGGATCTTCTATGAGCTATTACGAATGCAATATACATGCATTCCCAGACGGTTCAGACTCTGCTAGCAGGTTGGCTCTGGTGGCCAAGCGGCTGGGCTATTCAGGTATAATAATCAGTAACCATACTACATTTGGCAAAGTTTTTGCAGCTGATGCTGTTGAACACGTGAAAGACATCGAGGTGACCTGGGGCACAGAACTTGTGGCCAAAAACCCCCGAGATCTGAGACTACGTACCAACGCTCTGAGAAATCAAGTCGAGTTCTTAACAGTTCACGGTGGCCTAGAAAAAATCAACCGAGCCGCTTGTGAAGACCCACAAGTGGATCTGTTGGTTCATCCCCAAATGGATGGTAGATTCTTGGGCGTGGTCGCAGCCAAAACCGCCAGAGACAACCAAGTGGCCATAGGGCTGGACCTAAGTCCCATGTTTTACCTCAGAGGGGGTTTTAGAATTAGATGGATGAAAACCGTCAATAGAGATCTAGCTTTAATCAGAAAATTTGACTTGAACCTGATGATAACCACCTGCGCTAAATCTCATTTCGACCTGAAGTCCCCAAAAGATATAACGACCATGGCCAAGCTGTTAGGTTTGGAAGAAGAGGAAGTAAAAGAAGCACTAAGTTTTCCTAAAACCATTTTGGAACTCAACCGAAAAAGGTGGGTTTGTCCAGGAGTGGAATTACTTTGAGAACTTGGCTTCCAGTATTACGCGACCGACGAAGATACATGGCATTCGAATTGGATTCTGAAAACAAAATCCAGTCAGGCGATCTGGCCAGAGAGATATATACATCTCAAACTTCGTTGCTGGGCGACTTCGGTGCCTCAAAAACCAAACTCCAACTGATTTCATTCGATGGGAGATTTGGCATAATTCGCTGCACCCACAAGCACATCGAAGAGGCAAAAGTTGTACTGACCACAGTCCGAGCAGTTAGAGGGACCAGGGCCACAATGAGAGTTAGAGGGATATCAGGCACCATCAAAGCTGCAACAGAAAAGTATATACCGCAATCAATCTTACATATCGATGAAAATGAGAGAAGAATCGATTTGGAACAAGTTTCTGGGTTTATTGTACGCATTCGCGGCCAAGAGGTCGATATTTATCCAGACGACCGAAGTATAACCAAAGAATCTGATACCAAATATGTCGGATTGACATCTTTTGATTTGTGTGGAGGAGATATTAATGCAGATGGCACCTCAAATGGGTTATGACCGAGCTATAACGGTATTCAGTCCAGACGGACGACTATTTCAGGTGGAATACGCCCGTGAAGCAGTGAGACGGGGCACCACTGCCGTGGGCATAAAGGCTGTCGATGGCGTAGCAGTACTCGTAGACAAGAGAATAACTAGCAGGTTGATGGAACCCGAATCCATAGAAAAGATATTTCAGATAGATACTCACATAGGAGCTGCTACCTCAGGATTGGTGGCCGATGCCAGGGCTTTGATAGATCGCGCCAGAGTGGAAGGCCAGATTAACCGCCTCGTTTACGACGAGAGCATTGGCGTGGAGGTCTTGGCCAAGCGCATCTGTGATTTCAAACAGACCTACACTCAATATGGAGGTGTCAGACCCTTCGGAACTGCCCTGCTAATTATAGGAGCTGAAGACAGCAAGTCCCGACTATTTGAAACAGACCCCAGCGGGGCGCTCCTGGAATATAAGGCGACAGGGATTGGAGCAGGGCGCGCTACAGTGATGGAAGTTTTCGAAGAAGAATATCAAGAAGATATGGACCTCGAAAAAGCCATAATTCTAGGCCTCAAGGCGCTTTACAAGGCAGCCGAAGGTAAGTTCGACGCCGCAACCACAGAAATTGGCGTAGTCAAGCTGGATGACAAAAATTTCCACAAACTCGAAGAGTCAGATGTGGCGGCACGTGTAGAGGAAATGAAGTCTCAGCTTGCCGATGATGGTGAAAGCGAGGAATAGATATGGTCACCCTAGAGGAGGCTGTAACGGCCAGGCTCAAGAGCCACGGTACGGTCTTCGAAGTGTTGGTGGAACCAGAGGACGCTTTGGCCTTTAACCGAGGGGAAGAGGTCGAAGTAGAAGATTTACTGGCAGTGGAAGACGTTTTCGAGAACGCTAGTCGGGGCGATCGTAGTTCCGAAGAAGATCTCAAAAAAGCATTCGGAACCACAGATGTAATAACTATAGCTTCCAAGATACTCAAAAAGGGCGAAATACAACTCACCGCCGAGCAAAGGAAGAAAATTATCGAGAACAAGAGAAAACAGATTGTGGCTACTATCGCTAAAAACGCCATCAATCCCCAAACCAAAACACCACATCCGCCTGCCAGGATAGAAAGGGCCATGGAAGAGGGGCACGTTAACATCGATCCACACAAATCGGTCGAGGAACTGGTCAAACTCGCTATGAAGGCCATACGGCCCATAATTCCCATACGATTTGAAGAGATAGACATGGCAGTAAAGATACCCTCGGAATATGCGCCCAAAGCGTATGGTGAAATTGCAGCCTTTGCTCAGCTTCAAAAAGAACAATGGCAAAACGATGGGTCCTGGGTAGGCGTAGTTCGTATACCTGCGGGACTTCAGGAAGAGTTCTATAACTTAGTTAACAAGCTCTCCAAAGGCGATGCAGAGACCAAACTTCTGAAACGATAGAAGGATTTTAACTTGAGGATTTTATAATGGATCGCACAGACCGAGATGTGGTCGTACCAGGTGATCTCCTCTCCGAAAACCCAAGAGATTCGGGTGAAGGAACGTATGTAAAGGACGACAAAGTTTATTCGCTCCTTTACGGATTGGCCAACAGACGCAGAGACAAGATACGCGTCATACCTCTGGCCGGAAAATACACACCTTCAACGGGAGATATCGTAATCGGCATCATTAGCGACATTACATTTTCAAATTGGATTGTCAACATAAATTCACCTTATGAAGGGCTGCTCCACATTTCAGAGTACCCCAAGAGAATAGAGACGACTGAGATGCCCAAGTACCTAAGTATGGGTAGCTCCATTATGGCTCGGGTGAAAGATGTAGATTCCACCATGAAAGTGGAGCTAACGCTTAACGACAAACGATTGGGATCTTTAAAGAAGGGACGAGTGATAGAGATAAGCCCCTCCAGAGTTCCCAGACTTATCGGAAAGGGCGGCTCCATGATAAATATGTTGAAAAAAGAACTTGATTGTAATATATTCGTAGGACAAAACGGCAGGATCTGGGTCAATGGAAGAGACGAAGACATGGATCTGGCTCTAAAAATTATACACATCATAGAAACAGAAGCTCACACCAGCGGGCTTACAGATAGGATATCCGAGTTCCTCAAAAATGAGAAGATAGCCAGAAGTTGATGAGAATGAATGGTGATATATCATTCTTAAAAGATGGATTTAGGTTGGATGGCAGGCGGCCGGATGAGTTGCGACCCATAAAAATCGAAGTGGGCGTGCTCAGCAGAGCCGATGGATCTTGTTATCTGGAGATGGGAAATAACAAGGTGATGGCCGCGGTATACGGCCCTCGAGAGGTTCATCCTCGCCATTTACAAGAAGTTACACGGGCAATAGTGAGGTTCCGGTACAATATGGCGTCTTTCTCCGTAGAAGAGAGAAAACGCCCCGGTCCAGATCGACGAAGTCACGAGGTATCAAAAGTCAGCAGAGAAGCACTAGCACCGGTTATACAAACGTCTTACTTCCCCAGATCTGTTATAGACATTTTCGTAGAAGTGTTGCAAGCAGATGCAGGCACCAGAACTGCTGGTATAAATGCTGCATCAGTAGCCCTAGCAGATGCGGGAATTCCCATGAAATCTATGATATCGGCTTGTGCCGCAGGAAAAGTCGATGGGCAGATAGTTATGGACCCCATGAAGTTGGAGGACAACTTTGGAGACGCTGACATGCCCATTGCCATGACCCCTAGTGGTGAGATTACCCTTCTACAAATGGACGGGAACTTAACCATACGGGAAATGAAAGAGGGGTTGGACGTGGCAAAAAGAGGGTGCCAACAGATCTACGAGCTCCAAAAAGCGGCCCTTATCGAGCGGTACAGCCGGATGGGCGATTTAGAGAGATGTAAAAACGCAGAATCCACCCAGGGGATACAGGTCATATGAGTGACGACGTCTTATCAGAAATCAAGAAGGACTATCTCTACCATCTGGTTTTAAAGGGAGAAAGGACAAGTGGAAGATCTTTCGATCAATATCGTGAGATTAGTTTGGAGACTGATGTTATAAAAAAGGCAGATGGCAGTGCTCTGGTTAAGCTTGGAAAGACCCAGGTTATGGTAGGTGTAAAGATCCAGCCAGGTGAACCTTATCCAGACACACCAAACACAGGCGTCATAATCACCAACGCAGAGCTGGTGCCCCTGGCGTCACCCTGTTTTGAACCAGGACCGCCCACCGAATATGGCATCGAATTAGCCCGATTGGTTGACAGGGGGATAAGAGAGTCAAAATCGCTGGACCTTGAAGCTCTATGTATAGAGCCGGGTAAGAACGTGTGGATCGTTTTCATAGACGTGCATATATTGGACGATTGTGGAAACATCATGGACGCTTCCAGCTTAGGAGCAATCGCTGCGCTCATGACCGCTACAGTTCCCGCAGAACAGTACAACCTGGGCGAAGATTTCCCGTTGCCGGTGAGAGATATTCCCGTAGCCACCACTGCAACAGAATTCGGCGGAGTATTCATGTTCGACCCGGATTCCGATGAAGAATCAGTAGCAGACACAAAACTCACAGTAATAACCACCTCGGATGGAGCCATATGTGGCATGCAAAAAAGTGGTGCTAATGCGATGAGCCAAGATCACATTCACCGCATCGTTGATATATCATGTGAGAAAGGGATGGAGATCCGAGAGAAGTTTTTGGACGTATAAACCATGGCCAAGAAAGTCAAGAAGGGGAGGAAGACCAGATCCGCAGGTCGATTTGGTCCAAGATACGGACGGAAGATTCGAAAAAGAGTCGCTGATATTGAGGAGAAGAGCAAAAAGAAATATGATTGCCCCCAGTGTGGACAACCAAAGGTAAAAAGGGTTGGCACTGCGATCTGGAGATGTGCCAAATGTGGATACACATTTGCAGGAGGGACATACATACCGTTCACCTCAGCAAACCAGTCGGTGATCAGGTCTGTCAAAAGGGCTGTGGAGGCAGAGTGAGTGGCCTACAAGTGTACCAGATGCAAGAAAACAGTCGAAGTTGACTACGAATATAGTGGCATCAGGTGCCCTTATTGCGGCCACAGGATATTGATGAAAGAGAGACCCACCACGGTCAAGAGGATGAAAGCTGAGTGATGCAATTTACCACATCGCGGAAGCCATCCCCCAAGACCAGACGGTTCGCCAAGACCTTGGCCACCTTTCTATCTGTACCCTACATAACGCGAGGTAAGAGCAACTTAGACTATGATGAGACTTGGATGGTGGTAGTCGAAGATCACGGCAACCCCCAAGGTTTGGTCAGACGAGATAGACGCGGAGAGAAAACCCTTCGGTTCACGATTTCTGCTGAGCGCAATATGTCTCCGACCAAGAGGGAAATGCCAGTGGTTACAGGAGACTCAAATATGGCCAAGGCCATAGCAGAATTCCTCGATTTAGATTATGATCCAAAATCCAAGGCTATCAGGTTGATAAACGTAAAGAAAGGTGGAATAACAGAGTTCATAGACAGTGGGACGAATATAGTCAAGTTGAAAATACATGAAGGGACGAGCTGATCTGGTATTCGAACTCGACAATGTAGAGGAGGTATACCAGGCCCTAGCTCCTGAAGCAAAAGAACAAATTCATAGGAGCGTAATCTGCCTGGACAAATGTCCGGAGGGCATCAGGTTAAAAATAGAAAGTGAAGATCTGGTATCCCTTCGCGCAGCCTTGAATACGTGGATCAGATTGATCAAAATTGCATGGGAAATGGTTAAAGCATGAGCACCGAGTTACCACCTCAAATACAGAACCAAGTAGCGCAAATTCAACAGATTCAGCAACAAGCGCAGGCTTTAATGACTCAAAAGAGCCAAGTTGAGATGATGTTGCGAGAAACTGAAGCTGCGGTCAAAGAATTGGAAGCCAGCAACGAAGAAGCTATTATATACAAGAGCGTAGGAGAGATACTGCTCGCTGCGGATAAGTCCAAGCTGACGGAAGAGCTCAAAGAGAAGAAAGAAGTTCTCGACTTGCGATTGAAAACCCTTGTCAAACAAGAGGAAAGGATTCAGAAGCGTTTCAACCAATTGCAAGAGCAGCTAAAACAGTCATTGGGCCAAATGCCGCCAAGCGCGGAATAGTTCCAAACAGCGGGCCCGTGGCTTAGCCAGGATATAGCACCGGGCTTCTAACCCGGGGGTCGTGGGTTCGAATCCCACCGGGTCCGCCATTCTACAATTTAATTGGGGTATAAATCATGTGCGAACTTTCCATATATATGACAGATAAAGATGAGTGCGTCATGGAAGGCGTGGTCAAGTTGTTGGTAGATGGGGAAAAGATAACGCTGGAGGACATCATAGGAATCTCCAAGGAAATTACCGGCAAAATAAAGGAAATCAACATAACCAAACAGAAAGCTTTCGTAGATCCAGTATAACAACGAAACGTTCTGAGATTATAACATTAAATTTGCAGTACTAGGCCAACTGAGAGTTGGTTTCACGTGGATTAATAAAACTGTTTTTTGCAAAACGTTAATCAAAGCATTTTAATCGTAGTAATTTTCGCGAAAAATAAAAAGTTGGTTAGTGGGAACTACATCGTTTAGATACAAGGCAGCCAATCGATCTGTACGGGATCGTCACAGCTATTGTTGCCCCAGAGCTGAATGGTCTTCTGGATGTTGAAGACACCAGTAAGGTCTTCGATGCTGCGACCGTACTCATCGTGACGTCCCTTGTCATTTGCCTTGGGATCCTTAGACAACCAGCCGAGATGGGCAACACCGATCACTTCAGAATTGAACTGGGCCTCCAGAGTGCCTCTGCAAGCACCACATGCATCATCCCAGTTTGCCCGACCGACTTGGTTTTCACCAAAGTTGTGACCACTCAGTAAATCTTGCACAGGATCTGAACAAGCTCTTCTGGTCTTAACGTCGGTCACCTTCTGCAAGCTCTCGGCGTGAGTGTACATCTCCACAACGGTAGCGCCGATGTAGTAGTTTTGTACACACAGTTTTTCGATCCACTTCTGGTCGTAGTTACCAGTCTGGTAACTCACGGGCATGTACTCGAAGTCAGCTTCCTTGGAGAAGTTGATGTAGTCGGGGCAACAATTTTCATCTATAGAATCGGGACGGTGCAGTTCAGGATCTTCGGGATCGTAGTCCCTGTTCGCTTCGATCTCGGTTTTCTCCAGAATCACGTTACCGGATCCAGATTCTTTCTCGGTCAGCTTGTTGCCGGCCAGTCCCGTTTGGGTTTGAATGATGATCTCGACGTTTTTGTAGCCGACGCCCTTTACAGTAGCCGTTTCGTACATGTAGTTGGCAGCGCCAGCCATGCCCACAAGGGCCATGCCGATAATCAGTAAAACTGCTATTTTCTTCATTCGGTTCCCACCTCCGTTTTAATTCCCGCATTTACATGCCAATATCACACGTCATCATGTAATATGGCATAGTGCTCCGATCGGGACCGCTTGGCCGAAGATACCCCTTGCTCGCCTGAAATGGCAAAACAACGAAGACCTTACTAATTTGATCAAGCTGGGAAACTTTTGCAAAAGCCGTGTAATTCCCCTCCCTTATTTTGGAGCATATTGGCCGTTCCAATAATCTCTAGTTGATCTTTTTGGTCAGGCACAACTCATCTCTTCAGGTTGATGGCATATAAATCTATCGAGCATATATCGGGCGTAACACTTATTTATTCTTACAAAAATTATGAAAAGTAATTTAGAATAATTAGGGGACGAACCTGCCACAATTGTTGGTGTTTTTTTTGGTTTTCAGAGTTATGAACAACCTTTTTACCTGATAAATAGCTCTTATCGGCCATGAGCAATTCTAAGCGAATAATCCCTTGTCTAGACGTTAAGGTAGTTGATGGTTTGCCATCAGTTGTCAAAGGTGTAAAATTCGTGGACCTCAAACGGCAGGGCGACCCTGTGGAGCTTGCCTCGCGGTACGATGAACAAGGGGCTGATGAACTGATCTTTTTGGATATTACCGCTTCTCATGAAGGAAGATCTACCATGATTGATGTGGTCAAACGCACGTCTGAGTCAGTGTCAGTCCCCTTTGCAGTGGGCGGTGGGATCAGTAGCATTGACTCAATTCGCCGAATATTAGACGCGGGGGCCGACAAGGTGGGTATCAATACTGCGGCTGTTAAGGATCCTAATTTGGTCAAAGAGGCCGCAGAGACTTTCGGGCCCTCTAGAATCACCGTGGCCATTGACGCCAGGCGAAATTTCACACTCAAAGAAGGTGTTAATGTCTTCGAACTAGAAGATGGTAGCAAGGCTTGGTTTGAGCTGGTCATCTACGGTGGTCGTGAGCCTTTGGACATCGATGCTGTAGACTGGGCTCGCCAGATGGAACGCATGGGCGCAGGCGAAATTCTTCTTACCAGCATGGATCGCGACGGAACAAATGATGGTTATGATATCCCCATGACTCGCGCAGTTTGTGATGCGGTGAATATTCCAGTCATCGCCAGCGGTGGTGCCGCAAATCCTGAGCACATGCTTGAAGCATTCGAAAAAGCGGGTGCGGATGCCGCGCTTGCTGCAGGAATATTTCATCGCGGCGAATTTTCAGTTGGGCAGGTCAAAGATTATCTCAGGTCACATGGAATTGACTTAAAATAATCGAGTTGTGTAGGACTTCCAAACATATATGGGATCGTAAATGGGGTTGAAATATCGCTAAAATTTGACTTATAGTCGAAATAAATCAACCCTTTTTTAAAAAACCCAAAAAATACCAATCAATGCTCCGACCGGGATTTGAACCCGGGTCTTCGGCTCGAAAGGCCGGAATGATTGACCGGACTACACCATCGGAGCACTCAACCAGCACCCTTTCCTTTCACACCACTATATGTATGTTTCTGCATTTCCTCCTGGCCTTCCTGGTCGTTTGGTTCAGTTGGTGGTGTTGTTTTATCTGCCAAAAATCCGTTGCTCTAAGATGTATGGATACAAAAAAGAGATGTAAATAGTCCCGGGCGGATTCGAACCGCCGTCCCAGGCTCCAAAGGCCTGCAGGATTGACCACTACCCTACGGGACTTCTCTGGTGTTATTCGTGGCCCCACAGGGGTTATCTACACAAGATATATATGCGCTTCCCCGTGAGATAGCCGTTGGATGAAGCTGCTTGCCAAGGCGCACACAAGCCAGCGTAGATTAATAGAAATCCTCAGAGTAATCGACGAATCTGAAAAACCCATAGGTGCTAGGGCCATCTCTGACAAACTGAGCACTAGGGGTTACGAAACCGGCGAGCGGGCCGTTAGATATAATCTCAAGATATTGGACGAGCTGGGGCTTACTAGAAAGGAAGGTTACAGTGGTCGAGTCCTTACTCACTTAGGGCTGAACGAGCTGAGAGATGCGTTGGTGGACGACCGGATAGGATTCATCAACAATCGAATTGAAGAATTTATGTACAAGACGACCTTCGACCCTCGTTCGGGGCTTGGTGACGTCGTTGTCAACACCAGCATAATCGACAAGAGGGACTACGAAATAACTATGGATATTCTCCAAAGGGTCTTCGATGCGGGTTATACTGTAAGCAGGAAGATCTCCATATTGGATGAAGGTGATTTTATTGGGTCTGAGAATGTTCCTGAAGGTTTTTTGGCCATCTGTACGGTATGTAGCATAACTGTTGATGGAATGCTGTTGAAGGGGGGTATTCCAGTTAACACCACTTTTGCAGGTGTAGTGGCCATTGATAATGGGGCATTGTCCAATTTTACGGAGCTTATAGCCTATGATGGTTCGTCCCTTGATCCAACAGGAGTTTTCATAGCTCGCAGGACCACTCAGGTCAACGAGGCTGTAAATACCGGCAACGGCTTGGTTTTGGCCAACTTGAGAGAAATTCCAGTTGCAGCGATCGATCATGCTCGCAAGCTTCTGGAATCTGCCAAAGCTGTGGGGATAGACGGGTTGACGAACATGAGCGTTCCTGGAGAACCGAATATGGGTTGTCCTGTAAATTCCGGTATGGTGGGAATTGCGATTTGTTCGGGAACTAATGGCATGGTAGCTGCTGGTGAGATGGGTGTACCGGCTAGAACTCGTTCCTTATCCATGTTGGCGGATTACAGCAAGATGTCAGAGATCTGACCAGAGCCTATAATAATCAGTGATGAAACTCTCCGATTGTGGGGATTTACATTAGCAGAGCTAGCCTACTAGTTTGGTTGCTCGTTTTATTTGCGGTATTCGTACCTTTTGCGAACGCCAATTTGCCTAATTCGGATATAATCGATCTTGGTGGGGGTAAGCGCCCCGTTTATCAGATTGGATATGACAGCAGCGGTTCAGTCGATGTAGACGAGTTAATCGAACTAGCGCACAAAAATTGTCGTCAAGACCCTGATTTAAACTTGGAATCCGATGATTGTGTGCCGCCTGCGGGAGTGGCCGTTTCACCGCGACCAGAGTTTTCTCAGAGTCCTCTGTCAGTGACCGTGGCGAAAAATGATTCTGATATTCAACCAGATGATGTTCTGGCCGAAGAAGAACATGTCGAAACTCTAAGTGCCGCGCCTTCTTACGTGCAGGTTCCCATAGTATCCAGTCCGCCTGGTGCTGAAGTATATATCGATGGCATGTTCCGTGGTTGCACGCCTCTAATGGTCGCCGTTGAACCTGATCCGCATCTGGTCGAGGTGCTGCTGGATGGCCATTGGGACTGGTTCAATATCGTGTCTTTTTCAGACGGAACTAGGACTATACCAGTCATTCTCACACCCATACAAGGGAACGAATCTGATAAGGATTCGTCTTTGGACGGGACGGATGTAAATGGGTCTGCTATCGCGGCAAATGTGACTGAGGCGCCTCTGGTCTTCAACGATGATTTCTGGAACAAAAACTACCATAAAATCCTACTAATGGTAGCTTTTTTGACCTTTTTGATCGGTTCGGGCAGCATTACCACTTGGGCTCGATCGTACCGGAAAATTTCGATCATCATCACCTTCCCCCGCGACGGCGAAGATCGGTGGGGCGGTTTGATCGAAGGCAGTTCTAACCGGGTTTATGGCACTAGTAGAACAATCTACTTGCTGTTGAGGTACGACGACGACCAGCTCCAAGTGGTTCGTAAAGTGGCGCCCAATCGTGATGGTCGTTGGTCTACGCGATGTGACGTTGAGGAAGGCACCCTTTACAGGATTTATGCAGTTGTAACTGATAAGTCGCTGCCTGAAGGAATGCACTTGGCGATGTTTCCCACTTATCGTGTCATATCAGAGGTGGGGCCTATAGTTGGTAGGAAGAAGATTGCTATTTAGTCGCCGTGGCCTCGTTTAACGCGTTGGAAAAGGCATTTAGCCTTGGATAAGGTTTTATAAGTTGAAGGGGCGTAGTGAGCCTCTGTTCAGTTGCGAGGATATAAAAATGGACTTTAGAGTGATAATTTCAGATCCGCAGAGCGGAAGTGCTTATCAGGTCGAGGCGAAGGACGCTGCGGCCAACAAGTTTCTAGGATACAAGATCAGCGATTCTATCGACGGTGAAGTAGTCGGCATGCCCGGTTACACCCTGCAGATAACCGGTGGTAGCGATAGGGAAGGTTTTCCCATGCGTCGTGACGTACCTGGTACAAAGCGCAGAAAGATCTTGATTGCAGGCGGCGTAGGATACCGTTCCGAAGAAACGGGTTGCCGTCGTAGGAAGTGTGTCCGTGGGTGTGATATAGCATCAGACATAGGCCAAATCAATGTCAAGATCGTAGAACGTGGCGTGAAACCGGTAGATGAACTGCTAGGCACAACCTCTTCCGAGGAGGGGTCACAAGAAACATCATAACGGCGATTTACTCGGCCAAACGCACCTTTACAGATCAGCATTTCCCTTGCCAGGCAACGTATCGTAACCATAGTTGCCTTGACTAGTGGTTTTCGTGTCTTTGTTGAGTTGCTGGCGAGATGAGTATACCGCTATGTGGGCGGTTTCTGTTCTCCTGTTAAACTTCGCTACCAAGCACACAGGAGCGATCGTGGGCTGGAAGAAAACAGCCACTTTGATTGTTAGATTAAAATTGGCAATACAAAATGTTAGGTGAAAGTAGTATAGCAGATGGGACCCATCAATCGGAGCCCCCTCCCGATAGTTCGCGAGGTATAGCCCATGGCAGAGGTAGACGTAGTGGAGAACGTGTCGCTGCTGTCGTCCAACATAGGGGCGGATCAGTCTCTTCTAGTGGCTATGCCAACCGAGGTAAATGATAATATTAATATATCCTCTACTTTTGGGAATGTATCTAAAATCTTAAAACAAAGTTTCTTTGCACTCTTCATTTGTGCGGCCGCAGACATATTTGCGGGTTTTTCTATCGCCAAGATGTCTTACTTGTTGACGCTATATCCTGGTTTGATAATTCTAATTCCTAGCGTCATAAATATGCGGGGCAATATATTCGGATCTTTTGGAGCACGGTTGGGAACGCGTTTCCATACAGGTGAGATTTCGTCTTCTTGGAAGTTTTCCAGTGTGCTCCGCCAGCAGATTGGCGGAACAGCTGTTCAGACATTGGTAATGTCCCTTTTCCTCGCCCTGGTGGTAAAGGCGGCGGGTTTAATCACTGGTTTAGAAACGCTTTCCATTTACGATTTGATCCTGATATCCGTTTTGAGTGGGGTCATTTCTGGAGGCATACTTCTTGTGTTCACCATGTCCATGATCAACCTGAGCTTCAAGAAAGGTTGGGATCCCGATAACATATCCGTCCCATTGATCACTGCAACAGGTGATGTAATTACCATTCCCATTCTATTTGCTTGTGCCATATTTGTCTCGGGATTAAACGACCCCTTGGTCAGAGCAACGGCTCTTCTAATGATAATGTTCTCTACCGCAGCTGTGGTTTACTCTTTGGGGTCCAGTTATCCGTTATTGTCCAAGATCGTGAGACAGTCTTTTCCGGTATTGCTTTTGTCAACGACTATCAGCACCATTGCCGGGGTGTTCATGAACATGTCCGTAGACATGTTGGTGACGTTCTCTGCAGTATTGCTCTTGATTCCAGTCTTCAATGCAGAAGGTGGAAATCTAGGAGGCATCCTGTCGTCTCAGTTGACTTCAGCTTATCATTTGGGTTTGATCAAAATTGACCGAATACCCGACCGTCGTACTAAGACAAACTTCGTTTGCATCTTGATCTTATCGATTCTTATATTTCCCACACTGGGCGTTTTAGCCTATGTAGTGTCCAGTGCCTTTTGGACGACGTCTTTGGGATTTAATCAAATTTTGTTCATCTGCTTGGTGGCAGGCTTGTTTACCACCATTTTAGCCATCTTCACAACTTATTACTTCACCCACTTCTTCGTCAAAATTGGAGTCGACCCCGACAATGTGACCATACCAATGATCACCAGTATAATGGATGTATTGGGCACGGCTTCGTTGATACTGGTTACCATGGTTGTGGCAGGGATTTAAATTTTTGATTTTATAGTGCTTAACGATATCTTTCGGACAAATCTCGAACTCGCAAGAGTTTGAGATGTGATCTACTAGTATCGTTAAGCACTATTCTGGCGAGAACAAATTAGTATCATCTAATTGGTTTTCGACTATAATTATCTGTTCGCGATCACGTCTTCGATTTTGTTCAGTACGTCAGGTACTTGTCCCCGTTGAGTGGCCTTCATCTGGTCCGGTGGAAGCATAGTCAAAAGAGCATTCATAAGCTTATCGTTGCGCATGACTTTTTCCACTAACCCTCTGATACGAACGGAATTGTTCAGCTCGCGTCCCATCTCTTCTTTAATTCGCGATGTGTACTCGTCAAGTTTGCACTCGCCTTTGAGAAATCCCGTTGCGACTTCGCCCGCGATCCTGCCACCCACCATTGCGAGGGGGATTCCTCCACCACTGGTGGCCATGACCTGTCCAGCGGCATCGCCCACCAACATTATGTTGTTTTTCTGAATTGTTTGGTTCAATCCCCCTGCGGGAACTAGTCCCCGCATTACGGCGACCGTCTTCCCGTTCCGAAGCATGTCGCCGGCTACGGGGTGATATCGAATGAAACTTCTCAGGATTTGCGTTAGGCTAGTGCCTTTATCGAGGTAAGATGGTATCATTCCCACTCCCACATTGGCTACATCCTTTCCTAGGGGTATTATCCAGGCATAGCCACCAGGGGCCCACTTGGTTCCGAAGTACATCTCTGTAGCCAGGGGATCTATGTCTACATCCACCATCTCGTATTCTAAACAGACCCCAACCTCAGGTCGTGACCACATGTTCGCCCTTCTGGCAACTTCCGACGAGGGGCCATCAGCACCCACGACCACCTTTGCCTTTAGTGATCCTGAAAAGTGACCTTCTAGTCGTAATCCCGCATCCTCCAAATGGGCTCGGGTGGCAATCAATATTTGGGCCCCTGCCCTTGCTGCACGATGCGCTAAATGGTGATCGAAACCCCTTCGGTCTATTACTCTACCATCCACGGAAAATTCCTTGTATCCTCCCGATGGGGCATAAATCCTCTGAACTTTTGTTTTGTGGAGAACGTAGCGTTCGGGGATATCTTCCAGTGTGGGAGGGAGTTCAGCCCTGGGCAAGAGCCTTTTTAGCTCATGCATCTGAGGTAAAAAGCCGCCACATTGAATTGGTGCGCCAATCTCTCTTTTTCGATCGATTAGAATTACTTGGGCGCCTTGGCGGGCAGCGACTTCTGCAGCGGTGGAACCAGCCGGGCCCGCCCCAACCACTGCGATCTCTGCTTTGATCTTCTTTTTATCCATATCTCCTCAACGTGCGAGGTTGGCGGTCAGCCCCAATCCCTTTAGCGTATCCACGATCTCCTGGTAGGACACGTAAATCTCGTCTCTTTGCCTCTCGATCTGTTCTTTTTTTGGCTCTGCAGAGATCCATATCTGGAGCTTGTCGCCTCTGACCATCTTCAGCGAGGCCTGCATGTCTGCTTGAGACAACCTGTAAACCGTATCTTGGCCGGTGGGAGTGAACCAGAAGGGATGTGCCTCTTTGAGCAATTTCACGAATTGGTTCCAAGGCATCTCTTTTCCATCTTGCACCACGCCTGCGATCAACCAAGTCAGATCCAAACAGAGATGAAGATGGGCTCGATCACCGGTTATTTTCTCCTCAATTTGACGGGCCACCTGGCGATAAAGTGGGTCGTCCCTATTGGTCCGGAACTTTTCTTCTTTGAATAGCTCCTTTCCTACTTGTGGGAAGAACGGTGCCAGTCTGAGAGGATCTGGTGGGGGCGTGGCCAGAGATATGCCTACGAAAAACAAAGCGCTTAGTACCAGACCGATCAGCACACCGTGTTCCGCCAAGACTCCGTACTGGGCCAGTTTGAGGGGTACGGTTTCCAGTGGCGCTTTAAGCCAGAAAGTCTCGTAAGATATGAGCACGATCTGCGTTCCACCACCAACGATCACCGCCGCCAACGCACCCCATTTGGTGGCTCGCTTCCAAAATAGCCCCCCCATTATGGGGAAGAAATAGGAGGTGGTTCCAATTACCGTGGCGATTATCACCGCGTCCATGATGCTTTCCACCCTTAGGGCTATGATGGCGGATATGGCGATCATGACGATTACCAAAATTCGGTTTATGATCAGCATCTCTCGCATTGTGGCTTGGGGTCTGATGTGTCTCTGGATTATGTCCCTGGAGATACATGAGGCCCCTGACGTGGCAAAGGTGTCCGCGCAGGACATGGACGCTGCAGCGAAACCTATGGCCAAAAAGGCGATCATAGTCTCTGGTAAACTGTCTTCGATAAATTGGAGATAGAGCATCTCTGCTTCTACTTCTCCGCCCGGAAGTGGATATAGTGCGCGAAGCCCAATCGCTGTGACGAAGCATGCCAGATAAATCAAGACCAAGAGGGCCGCACCCATGATCAGCCCGTTTCTAGCAGATTTCTGGTTGCGTGCTGCCCATACCTTCTGCCAGGGATCTTGTTCTGCAATCCAGCCGGGCAACAGGGCAAGTTGGAGTATGATAACTCCTGTAATTCCTCCCATGATGAAGAGATTCCACCAATCAGATCCCAGAGACGATGCTGCAGAGGTTAGGGTAATTCCTGATTCTGCAGGAATTTTGAACGCTAAACCCGCTACAATTAGCGCCACACCACCCAGGAAGATGAACTGCACCGCATCAGTCCATATCACGGCTCTGAAGCCGCCCAAGCTCACGTAGATGGAAACCGCCGTTGCCATGATGAGTATCGCATAGAAGGGAGATACCCCAAAAAAGGTGCCCATCACCAGCTTGAAGCCTATGAAATCTGTCACCGCGAATAGTACCATGGTGACGGCTATGGCCAAGGCAACAGGGGCTCTGACCATGGAATCATACCGTATTTCCAGCAATTCCGGTTGGGTCATGGCAGGAACGTTCCTGATCTTGCCAGTTATCAACGCTAAGACCAATAACGCGGCCACATTTGGGAACACCCAAACCCAGATGGATCCTACCCCTATGAAGAGAAATAATCCAGTGGCTAGCAGCAAAGCGCTGGCGGTCAACCAGGAGGCTGCGGTAGAGAATCCAATGTTTGCAGTCTTGATCTCTCTGCCCGCCAGCCAGAAGTCGGTAACCGACTTCTGATCACTAGAGGACCTGAGACCAATTCCTATTAGCACTGCAATGTACAGTCCCAACAATAAGAGGAAGAGATGATATGGAATCATTTACTCACCTTTTGCCACAAGGGTTCGCGTATATTTAAAGTTGAGATTCTTAATTTTTATTAAAGGACTTAATGTGCGAGCTTGGACCGTGGGTAACTTAAATAAACGGCGCCACGAAAGCTTTGAGGTTGTTCTCATGAGAAGCGATATTACCAAGGTAGGTCCGGAGAGGACCCCCCACAGGGCTCTCCTTAAGTCCATGGGCCTCATCGATGAGGAGATGGACCGCCCCTTTGTAGGGGTGGCCAACTCCTGGAACGAGTTCGTACCAGGGCACATAAATCTGGACAAGATTTCTAAAGCGGTAAAGGCCGGGATCCGGATGGCTGGCGGCGTACCCTTCGAGTTTCACACGATTGGCGTCTGCGATGGCATTTCTATGGGTCACAAAGGGATGAAATATTCTCTTCCCAGCAGGGAGATTATCGAAGATACCATCGAGGTGATGGTGGAAGCTCATCAGCTGGATGGTTTAGTGCTAGTCTCAACTTGTGATAAGATAGTTCCTGGTCACTTAATGGCCGCGGGCAGGCTGGACATTCCAACCATCGTGGTAACTGGCGGCCCCATGCTCCCAGGATTTGCTTGTGACAAAGAGTTAGACCTCATTGACGTCTTCGAGAGGTGGCAGAAGGGTGGTGAGGAAATCGAGATATTAGAGAACCTGGCGTGCCCCGGTGCTGGGTCTTGTGCAGGTCTATTTACCGCCAACACCATGGCCTGTGTCACCGAGACTCTGGGTCTTAGCCTGCCTGGTTGTGCCACAGCTCATGCAGTGGATGCCAAGAAGTTGAGGATTGCCAAGAGATCTGGTATGAAGGTCATGGAGCTAATCGAAAAAGGGATTTCTGCCAGGAAGATTGTCACTTCCAAGTCAATAGATAACGCTATCAGGGTGGACATGGCCATCGGCGGCAGTACCAATACCGCCCTTCATATACCCGCCGTGGCGGCAGAGTTCGGCATCGATCTCGATCTTGACAAGTTCGATGAGCTTAGTCGCGATACGCCCCATTTGGTCAATCTTAGGCCCGGTGGCCCTTACCATATAATCGATCTGGAACGGGCAGGAGGCATACCTGCGGTCATGAAGCGGCTGGAATCTAAATTGGACTTAGACGTGTTAACGGTTACAGGTCGCACTCTGGGTGAAGAAATTGCCGACTTCAAGTCTGCCAACCCCGAGACCTACGAAAAAGTGGTTGCTACACTTGATGCTCCGGTTCATCCCGAGGGTGGAATTGCCGTATTGCGCGGAAGTTTGGCCCCTGAAGGAAGTGTAATCAAACAGATTGCAGTGGCCGATAAGATGCGCAAACACAAAGGTCCGGCTAAAGTATACAATTCAGAAGAAGAATCCCTGAAAGGAATTGTGGGCGGCGAAGTAAAGGCAGGAAACGTGGTGATCATCCGATACGAGGGTCCCAAGGGTGGTCCTGGCATGAGAGAAACCCTTTCACCAACTTCAGCCATTGTGGGCGCGGGTCTGGGCAATTCAGTTGCTTTGATAACAGACGGTAGGTTTAGCGGAGGGACCCGAGGTCCTTGCATTGGCCATGTCTGTCCAGAAGCCGCAGTTGGTGGCCCCATCGCGTTGGTAGAGGATGGAGACATTATCAGCATAGATATCGATGCTAGAAAGATAGATTTGTTGGTAGATTCCGATGAATTAGGAGCACGTCTAGCTGCCTGGAAACCTCCAAAGCCAAAAGTCAAAACCGGCATGTTGGCCAGGTACAGCAAGTCTGTAACCTCTGCCAGCAAAGGTGGAGTTTTAAGGTAGGTAGACGATGGCCCAAAAGAGCATTCGATGTTTCGTGGCTGTGGATCTTCCAACAGCCATGCGCGATCAGATTGCAGCTATGCAGAATGAGATTGACGTAATTGGGGTGAAGCTGGTAGATCCCAACCTCATCCATCTCACTTTAAAATTTCTGGGAGACGTTCCTCTGAATAAGGTTGATGTAGTCGAGGAAGCCCTCCAGAAGATAGAGGTCCCTGCATTTTCTGCGCAGGTGAAAGGCATTGGGGTCTTTCCTGGTAGATCCATTAGGGTAATCTGGATCGGTGCTCTGGGCCAGTTCGCCGAACTTCATCAGCAAGTTGATGATGCACTTAGTCCCTTGGGCTTTGAGAGGGACAATCGAAAGTTCAGCGCTCATGCCACCATAGCGCGGGTTAAACGACCCAATTCAGAGATTAACCAAATTTTGGCTTCCAGATTGTTGCCCATGAAAAAAGTTGATTTAGGTGACTTTTTGGTGGATCGTTTTCTGCTTAAAAAGAGCACTTTAACTCCACAGGGACCCATTTACGATGACATTGCCACTTTCAATTTACGATTTGCTTGAAGAGGTTCTTCAAAAGATTAAGCCCACTTCTCAAGAACGAGAACGCTTGAATAGCGTAGTTGGTGAGATCATCGCCCGAGTAGAAGGGCTGGCTCGAAATAAGGGGCTCGAATGTGAAACCCTGTTGGTGGGGTCTGCGGCCAGAGGTACCTGGTTGGCAGGAGACCATGATTTGGATATCTTCATAGGCGTAGCGGTAGATTCAGATCTGCACCGCGCTTTGGAGTTGGCCAGGGCAGCCGTTCCTATATACCAGGAGCGGTATGCGGAGCATGCATACGTCCATGCCATCTTTGAAGGTTTCGAGGTGGATTTGGTTCCTTTCTATTTGGTGGAAGATGCTTCGCGAATCAAATCCGCCGTGGACAGGACTCCATTTCATTCGCGATACGTATCTGCCAAGATAAAGGACTTAGAAGACGAAGTTTTACTTTTAAAACAGTTCATGAAAGGAACTGGTGTATATGGATCTGAGCTGCGTGTGTGTGGATTTTCAGGTTATCTGGCAGAGTTACTAATCATCAGATATTGTTCCTTTGTGGAGGTCTTGAGGGCCGCAGCATCTTGGAGTCCCGGAGTGACGATTGACCTGGAAAAACATGCAGTTCAACTTCATGAGGACCCTTTGGTACTGGTCGATCCCGTAGATCCCAAGAGAAACGTTGCTGCAGCCCTTTCTTTGGACAAAATGTTCCAGTTTTCAGCTGCATCTCGTTGTTTCATTAAATCACCGGATCAGAACTTTTTCTTTCCGCGAGAGGTTGACCCACTTTCCGATCAGGAGTTACTAAGCCGAATCGAAGATCGTAAAAGCACCTTAATTTTGATAGAACTTGTCGCGCCGGACATGGTAGAGGACGTGATCTATCCTCAGTTGAGAAAGGCGGAACAATCGATTTGCTCACTTTTGGATCGAAACGACTTCTCTGTGTTGCGATCAGACGTGCATTGGCATCAAGATAAGCTGAGGATCTGGATGTTATTTGAACTCGAAGTTGGTTACTTGCCATCGGTCAAAAGACATATTGGTCCTCCGATTTGGCAGGAATATCACGTAGATAGGTTCTTGTCTCACCATCGTCAGACCCTTTCCGGACCCTACATAGATGAGGGAAAGGTCGTGGTTGAGGTAAATAGAAACTACAACACTGCAACCCAGTTGCTTCGTTCTCAGATTTGCAATCTATCTTTAGGAAAGCACCTCAAATTGCAGTTTGAAAAGGGGTACAAATTATACGTAGGACGGGAGCTTCTGGAGATTGACGGGTTGGAGTTCAGAAGGTTTATGGCGCGATATTTTTCGAGAAGATTGAACATATGTTAATACTGATCCACCTTCTCTCCGTCACTATTTGAAGCAGTCCCAGTAAGGGCGGTGTGCAAATTTCACGTCTTCTATTATTTCTGCTACTTTTACGTCTTCGCCTGTTTTCGTTTTTGGGACTTGGCCCTGGAATGCTTTTAGAACGGACACCACTGATTCAGAGAGCGAGTTCAAATTGTAGCCTCCTTCGAGAGTTGCCACCAGCCGACCTTCACAACATCGATCTGCGATGTAAACGACCATGTCGGCCAATTCTCCAAAGGCCTCTGTGCTGAGATTCATGTCGCTTAGTGGATCTTCTTTATGCGCATCTTGACCTGCAGAAATCAAGACTATGTCTGGATCAAACTCCAAAGCGATCGGTATGAGTATTTCCTTAAAGGCCATGATATATCCAGAATTTCCGGTCCCTCTGGAAAGGGGTACGTTCACAGAGAAGCCCTTGGCATCGCCAGAACCAATGTCATTCACGTATCCAGTTCCAGGATAGTGTGGTGACTGGTGTGTAGAGAAATATAATACCGATTTATCTGAGTAGAACATCTCGTTGGTGGCGTTACCGTGGTGCACGTCCCAATCCACGATAAGAACTTTCTTTAAGCCCTTTTTTTGAGCATGTTTGGCCCCGATGGCCACGTTATTGAAGACGCAAAAACCCATGCCTCTATTTTGCAGAGCATGATGGCCGGGTGGCCTGACTAAGGCGAAGGCGTTGTCCAATTCGTCAATTACTGCATCCACGCCTTTGATTACACCACCTGCGGCCATAAGTGCTGCTTGATAGGATTTTTTGGAGACGACGGTGTCAAGGTCAAGGTAGCCTCCGCCTCTTTCAGACATGGATTTCACTTGTTCGATGTAATCAGATGAATGAACTGTAGTTACTTGATCTACGGTGGCAGGCTCAGGGGTTACGAATTCCAGGTTAAGGTCAGATAACTCTATTTTCTCCATTATAGCTGCTAGTCTTTCTTTCCTTTCAGGGTGGCTATTTGTTTCATGCTGCAAATAGAGGGGGTGGTATATTACGCCAGTTCGCGCCATTGTTATGTTATTGGGGGTTGAATGTTAAAAACAATTTTCCTCGGTAGTCAACTACCACGATTTGAAGGTCGTTGCTTGCAGTCTCACTTATAGTCGAGAACCAATTAGATGATACTAATTGGTTCTCGACAGAATAGTGCTTGCTTAACGATACGAATAGGTCAAATCTCAAACTCTCGAGTGTTTGAGATTTGACCGGAAGGTATCATTAAACACCTTGGATCTACGACAATCGCTTTCGTTCAGCAACTCCAAGAGTTGACGAGGCCTTCCCGCTGGTGCGGTCTTTCCGCAGTGCTATTTCCCCATGCAAGATACAAATTTAAGCGTGAAATATGTATTTGAGTTCATATCGGTGGGTCATTGGAGGATCTATCCCGTAATACAATGAGGTTACATCTCGGGAAAACTTACAATTATTAAGTATATTATTCAAAATCTAAAATTAGATCTTTTCACTAGGGCAATTGCTTTTCAACCACTTTTAGGGATTGTCGGCAAGCTGACAAAGGGCTTATAGGGCTTTATATCCTCGAATATCGCGGAATATAACTCGGAAAAAGTGACCACAAAAGATATATGGAGAAATCATCAACCATTATCCCAAATCCCAATGGGGACTAGGAGGGTGACATCGCAATATACGGCATCGTACCTACGCTAAACAGAGACACGCGGCGTTATTTTAGTGGCGCCAAAGCGTGCGTCGGGCAAATAAGTGCGAGCAATAGTTTTAAAAAGAGTCAGACTGTATGTTGCAAAACCTAACCCTTACAGGGGAAAAGTAGGAGGTTAATAAAATAATGACACGAATGACTGCGATTACGCTTACAGCTTTAATCATGCTATTTACATCAGCGATGGCAGTAAGTGCAGTCGATGATGAGAATGTAATCCGAGGTCCTGTGGCCACGGTTGTAGATGCAACTTACACTTGGGGCCCACAGGAGTTCGCAGGATTCTTCTACGACATAGACGACAACCTGGGCACTGAGCAGATCACCATTACCATCACTGGCGACG
>Ga0272443_10001095_pt1 | contig 42759 bp, 31 predicted proteins | sample SSMAcet12_FD_193581 | JGI IMG/M metagenome (GOLD analysis project Ga0272443, IMG submission 193581) | Marine sediment archaeal communities from Little Sippewissett salt marsh, Falmouth, MA, United States - SSM-Acet-12 | ecosystem: Environmental > Aquatic > Marine > Wetlands > Sediment ...
AAAAATTAAACTTATATATTTAAATTCAACCTCACATCTGCTAAAGAATATATCCTTACGAATAAAAAACATATTGCTATGAAAAAATCCATTTTAATACGAAGCCTGGTATTAATTTTATTTCTTCCTCTGCTTAATTCCTGTTCACAAAAGAAAGAAGTTAAAGGGGATTCCGTTGAATTTAATGAGCTGAGTGAAATATTTATGAATCCTGGCAAAGAGTATCGGCCCACCCCCTTCTGGGTCTGGAATGATAGAATGGATAGTGCATCAATTGACATGATGCTCAATGATTTTAGTGCCAAAGGATTTGGTGGGGTTTTTGTCCATCCGAGGCCGGGACTGATAACAGAATACCTTTCAGACGATTGGTTTGATCTGTTTAGATACAGTGTGGATAAGGGGCTTGAACTGGGGCTTAACATCTGGATCTACGACGAAAATTCATATCCCAGTGGTTTTGCAGGAGGTCACGTACCGGCACAAATGCCGGAATCTTACAATCAGGGACAAGGACTTAAAATGACTGAATATGAAACTCTTCCTGATACTCTGTCTTCTTATTACCTGTGTTTGCTTGAAACTGATGGAAACATTGAGGATATAACAAATGAAATTAAAGATTTTAAAGGCAAAAAAGGTAAGTTTTATGTGTTTAGAAAAACTTATTACGGTAAATCACCATGGTACGGTGGATTTTCTTATGTTGATCTACTGGTACCCGGTGTTACACAAAAATTCCAGGAAATAACCATGGAGGGTTATGAAAAGGTGGCAGGTGACCAGTTTGGAAAGAGCGTGCCCGGTATTTTTACGGATGAGCCGGAGATACCAACTTCAGGGGGTATACGCTGGACTCCCGATCTGTTCGAAGTGTTTGAGGCAAATTGGGGTTATAACCTGAAAATGGTTTTGCCCTCGCTTTTTAAAGAAGTTGGCGACTGGAAAAAAATAAGGCATAATTACACTGAAACATTACTTCAGATGTTCATTGACAGGTGGGCACAACCCTGGTACGAATACTGCCAGAATAATAATCTGAAATGGACAGGACACTACTGGGAACATGGTTGGCCAACCCTTGCACAGGGAGGAGATAACATGGCTATGTATGCATGGCACCAGATGCCGGGAATAGATATGCTTTTTAACCAGTTTAATGAAATATCTCCAAGAGCACAATTTGGTAACATCCGGTCAGTCAAAGAGTTACGCAGCGTGGCAAATCAGCTTGGTTATAAAAGAACCCTCTGCGAAACCTATGGTGGTGGAGGATGGGATGTCACCTTTGAGGATTTGAAAAGACTGGGAGACTGGACATACGTTCTTGGTGTTAATTTTATGAATCAGCACCTATCGCACATTACACTTAAAGGAGCAAGAAAATATGATTATCCCCCGGTTTTTACGTACCATTCACCCTGGTGGCCCCATTACAAAACCTTAAATGATTATTTCAGCAGGTTATCTGTGGTCCTCTCCCTGGGAGAACAGATAAATGATATGCTTATCCTTGAGCCAACTACAACACTCTGGAATTACTATTCTTACATCGAAAACACTGAAGCCCTTGAGCAGATAGGCCAGGAATTTCAAAGTATGATTACCCGGCTGGAGAAGGCACAGGTGGAATATGACCTGGGATCTGAAAATATCATCAGGGATCATGGAAAGGTAAAGGACGGCAAATTTATTGTGGGCCACAGAAGCTATTCGGTCATTGTTATTCCTGAACTGGTTGAGAACCTGGAAGAACATACCTACAATTTATTGATCCAATTTGCTGAACAGGGAGGTAAAATCATTTCATTTTCCATTCCTGAAAGGATAAGTGGTGAAACGGATAAGCGGGTATCTGAATTTTTCAAGACTAAAAATACTTCTTCTGTTATCCTCCTGGATAAGCTGGAAAATGAGACTCTACGTGATCATTTTATGAATCCTGAAATACAGTTCTCATTTTCAGATGGTGGAAACTTGTATCACCAACGACGCAAGTATAAAGACGGACAACTTGTATACCTCGTAAATTCATCTCTGGAAGAGGGTGCCAGGGGGTCATTCAAGACAAACGGACTGTCGGTAGTTGAGATGGACGCATTTAATGGAACAATTAAGAATTATCCTTCAGTAATATCAGGAAAAAAAGTTACCGTCGATTTCCAGCTACCAGCTGCAGGAAGTCTATTACTTTTTATTACTAATAAAAAAATCAATTTAATAAATAAGAACGATAAAACCCTTAATGAGCTAATTGTTGAAGGAAGCAGTGACATGGAGATTGTGCCTTTGCGGGATAATGTCATGAAAGTTGATTTTTGTGATCTCAGTATTGGAGGTGACCAATATACGGATCTTTATTTTGCAAAGGCAGCTGATATAGTATTTAATAAGTACGGTTTTGAGGGAAACCCTTGGAACCATTCTGTGCAGTATAAAAACCAGATAGTAGAACGTGACACTTTTCAGACAGGTGGTTTCAACGTATCATATAATTTTAAAATTGAAGGAAATGTTTCAGGAAACGATATGAAGATCTGTGTAGAACGACCTGATATCTTTATGGTAAAAGTAAATGAATCAGTAGTACACCCCTTACCAGGTGAATGGTTCCTTGATAACTCATTCCATCTGTATGATATAAGTTCATTTGTTAAGACAGGTGATAACAAGGTTGAACTTAAGGTAGAACCGATGAGCGTTTTTGCGGAAATTGAACCTGTATACATATGTGGTTCTTTTTCCGTTTTACCGGCGGATACCGGATGGGTAATTAATATGAAATGCCCGGAACCTGGATTAGGCTCATGGAAAGAACAAGGCCTGCCTTTTTATAGCTGGGAAGTAGCCTACAGGAAAACTTATGATATAAACGAGGTTAACCTTTCATATAAAATTTCAGTTCCAAAGTGGTATGGTACTGTTTCTGAAGTACTTGTAAATGGTACCTCTGCAGGTACTATTGCTTTTGAACCATATGAGCTTGACATTTCTGATTTCATAAAGAAAGGCAGTAATGATATCGAAATACTGGTCACAGGCAGCTTGAAAAATCTACTCGGACCTCACTTTAACAACCCGGATCCCGGTCTGGCAAGCCCCTGGCATTGGAGGAATGTTGATATTGATATTCCGGGTAATGAATATCAGATGATGAATTACGGTCTTTTTGATGATTTTAACCTGATTTCATATGAAATAGAATAATTTTCAGGAACTAGTAGCTTTTCAGTAATATGGGCTATTGGCCTCTTATTGAAGCTTGTTCTATGTCAATCTTCAGATACTTCCATCAGCAGGTCACGGTAAGTTGAGAACAACCTTGATTTGGAAAGAAAACCGACATACTTCCCTCCGTCAAGCACCGGAAGGTTCCATGCTCCTGTCTTATTAAAAGTATCCATCACGGCATCTACTTTTTCACTTTTGTCAATATATGAGGGAGGCATAACCATCAAATCACTTACATAAGTGTCATCATAAAGTTCCTGGTCAAACATAATATCCCTTACGTCGTCCAGCAGGACTACTCCTTCAAGTACACCTATTTCATCAACAACCGGAAATATATTCCTCTTCGAGGATGATATTACCTTAACCAGTTCGCCAAGTGTGTCGCCCGAGCTAATGGTAATAAGATCTGTTTCGATTTCCATTGTCCAGTCCATCCTGGTAAGAACAGCTCTATCCTTGTGATGGGTAATAAGTTCACCCCTGCGCGCCAGTCTTTTATGATATATCGAATGTTTTTCAAATCTCATAACGGTAATGTAGGAGACTGTCGATGTGATTATTAGTGGCACCAGAAGTCCATAGCCTCCTGTTATCTCTGCAATAAGAAATATTGCCGTAAGTGGTGCATGCATTATTCCTGCCATTGCTCCCGCCATGCCTGCAAGAGTGAAACTGCTCTCCGGCAAGGAATAATTTCCTACCGTATTTATCAGCCTGGAAACGAAAAACCCGCTTATCCCCCCTATAAAAAGGGATGGGGCGAATATCCCACCTACTCCACCCGCACCGTTGGTTGAACTGCTGGCTATAACTTTGAAAAGAGTTATCGCCAGTAAGAAAGCAAGAAGAAACCAGGTCTTATTTCCTAACCCGCTGAAGAAACTGTTTTCAAAAAGGGATGAGGTGTCTCCGTTAAGTATTTGACTTATAGTGTTATAACCTTCACCATATAGAGGAGGTAAGAGAAGGATAAGGATTCCCAGTACAATACCTCCGGTGAGAAGCCTGACATATTTATTTTTTACTTTTTCATACAGATTTTCGAGGTACATCGTTGCCCGCGTGAAATAGACTGAGAGTAATGCTGTTCCTATTCCCAATACTATGTACCAGGGTATATTACCCAGTGAAAATGATTCACTCAGGGCAAAGGTAAAAAGTACATCTCTCCCCATCAGGAAATATGTTACAGTAGCTGCAGTTACAGAGGATATTAACAGTGGAACTATTGAGGAAATGGTAAGATCAAGCATGAGAATCTCCAGTGTGAAAACGATTCCTGCTATTGGTGCCTTGAAAATCCCTGCCACGGCTCCGGCTGCACCGCAGCCAACCAGGAGAGTTATGTTCCTGTAGTTCATCTTCATTAGGCGACCAATATTCGATCCAATGGATGCTCCTGTTAGCACCACAGGGGCCTCTGCTCCTACAGATCCTCCAAAGCCTATGGTAAATGTACTGGCAACAATAGACGACCAGTTGTTATGTGACCTGATCCTGCTGCTATTCTTTGATATGGCAAATAATATACGGCTCACCCCATGCCCTATATTATCCCTTACTATATATCGGACAAAAATGACTGCCAGGAACATTCCTATCAGTGGATAAGCAAGATAAAGATAACCGGCCGTATCTGCTCTAAACCATACTGTCAGCAAGTGTTCGGTATAATGAATTGCGTTCTTTAATAGTACAGCAGCCAGGGCACTAAGCATTCCTGTGACAAAACTGAGTACATAAAGGAACTGACGCTGGTCAATATTCTTAACCCTCCACTTTAAAAATCTTCTTAATAATATTGATAGCTTCATCATTTACTTAATTCAGGTTTAAAAGTTGAGAGGTTGAGAAGTTTAGAAGTATAGAGGTTTAGGGTTTAGTCTCAAACTCATAACTATATCTAATATCTCTGGCTATTCTTCCATAAAATTACGCATCATTGACCTGTAGGTTGAAAATACGTTAGCTCTCGACACGAAACCAACATACCTGCCTTGATCAATCACCGGGAGATTGTAATGAGATGATGTCTGGAACTTATAAGCTACATCCTCCATTGATTCATGCAATGATACTGTAGGCTCAGGCATAAACATCAATTCCTTAACATAGATATTATCATACAGTTCCTGCTTGAAAAGGAGGTGCCGGATATCATTCTCCCATACAACCCCCAGGAATTTATTATCTTCATCAACCACAGGAAAAACATTCCTTGAAGACCGGGAAATAACATTCACCAGTTCACCCAGAGAATCATCCGGCGATACGGTACTGAAATTTTTTTCAATCAATGTTGAAACATCCATTAAAGAAAGGGCTGCCTTATCTTTGTCATGCGTAATAAGTTCACCTCTCTGCGCCAGCTGGTAGGTATAGACTGAATTCTTTACAAATATTTTTAAAGTAGCATAAGATATAGTGGATGTTATCATCAGGGGTATGAACAACTCATATCCTCCTGTTATTTCGGCAATGAGGAATATGGATGTAAATGGTGCATGTATGACACCCGCTATCATGCCGGCCATGGCTACAAGCACCAGATTACTTATCTCTATTTCAAAACCGAAATGATTAAGTACTATCCCAAAAAGTAATCCGGCATGGGCTCCTGTAAAAAGGGATGGCGCAAAAATCCCTCCAACACCACCACTGCCAAAAGTTATCGAAGTAGCCACTACCTTAAGTACAATAATCAAAGACAGGACCAGAATAAGTAAAAGCAGGCTTTCTTTATATTCGAAATAGAAGGAGTCCTCAAAGAGATAATTATACTGACCTGACAGGGCACTGTTTATACCTTCATATCCTTCACCGAAAAGGGCGGGCAGAATGAAGATTATAATACCCAGGAAAATACCTCCCATCAGTAACCTGTTCCACCACTTTTTTATCTGTTGGAATTTCTCTGCTATAAAAACGTACGCTCGTGTGAAATAAACTGAGATGAGACCTGTAAATATCCCGAGGAAGATATAATACGGTACATCATTCACAATGAATCCGTGTTTAAGTGTGAAGGTATAAAGGAAGTTCTGGCCCAGGAAAACGTAGGAAGTGAGCACAGCAGAAACACTGGATATTAACAATGGCACTATTGAAGCCATAGACAGATTAAGCATAATAACTTCAAGAGCAAATGCAATTGCGGCTACAGGTGCTTTAAATATAGCAGCCATAGCTGCAGCTGAAGCACATCCAAGCATAGTCATTATCTGTTTATAACTCAGCTTCAGCTTGCGGCCGAGATTTGAACCAATGGCTGCACCAGTGGCAACTGTCGGACCCTCTAACCCTACTGATCCGCCAAAACCAACTGTAAGGGCACTGGAAATAATAGAAGAATACATATTATGCCCTTTGATACGACCATTGGTACGTGAAATGGCAAAAAGCACACCCGGTATACCATGGCCCACCTCCTGCCTCAGAATATATTTTGTGAATATTACGGTAGCCAGTACACCTATTACCGGTAAGAGGAGAAAGAAACCATTATAATGCTCAAGGTTAAAACCCAGGGTAAGGACTTCCTGGATATAACGTACAAGAGTCTTAATGATTACAGCGCCAAGACCTGCCGATATGCCTATCACAACACTTAAAATAATTACAAAGGTGCTGTCACCGATATTCCTTTTTCGCCAGATAAGAAACCTGTCTATCGCACGCTGTTTTGCCATAAATGCAAATATAAAAACAATAACAACCCGAAATGCCTGTTTTTTAATTAAGTTTGCATTGAAGGCCAGAGAATGAATAATTTTATTAGAGGAATAGTATATAGTTTCCTGCTATCATGTGCCTGTTACCTGTCAGCGCAGGATACCGAGAGACCACTGCCTCCGGAGCTTGACCTTGTTACAGTTGATCCTCTCACAGGTCACACAACCTTATACTGGACAGCAGGTGGTTCACCTGATGTTGCAGGTTATGTAATTTACCTGTATAATGAGGAAGAAGGTTATGCTATAGATACAATATATCAACCATATGCAAGCTTATATACAAATACCTCTTCTAATGCAGCATATTATAGTGAAAGTTATGTTGTTGCTGCTATTGATTCATCAGATAATATTAGCCCCCTGTCAAATTTCCTGAATACGATTTTCATACATGGAGAGCTTGATACATGCGCACATAGAATTGATCTCATCTGGAATACTTACCAAAGTGAAGACCCTGTAGTAAGTGAATACAGGATTTATTATTCATTTAATGGTAATAACTACGATTATGCAGGATCAACTTCAGGTGATGATACTGCTTTTTCCATTGAATCATTTGAATCGTATTATGAATATTGCTATTATGTTGAAGCCAGTCTTTCCAACGGATCATCATCATTTTCAAATACTTTCTGCATAAATACCGACTTACCGGTGCCACCATCCTGGATAAATGCAGATTATGCAAGCATAGACGATGACGGGGCTGTTGAGTTATCATTTACAATCGATCCCGTGGCACAATATACCAGGTACAGGATTGAAAGAAGCAGTGATACGCTTTCAGGTTTTACACATGTTTATGAAATATACAGTACTGATTCCAGAATAGAATATACCGATTATATGAAACCTGAAGGTATTGCATATTACAGGCTAGCAGCACTGAATAGCTGTGACGAACCAATTATATACTCAAACCTGGCTTCTACAATTAATATTAACCTCTCTATTGACACAGACTTTATAGAGCTTCACTGGAATGGTTATTACAAATGGCATGGTGGAGTTTCAACTTACAGGATTTTCAGGAATATCAGTGGTTTTTTTGAAGAGATAGCAACAGTAAGCGGTTTTGATACAACATTCACTGATGATATGAAAACATTCATTTATGAAACCAGTCAGGGAAGTATTTGTTACAGGATTCTGGCTGAAGAGGGTTACAACCCATATTATGAGGATGCCATAAGTGTATCAGATACAAAATGTATTGAACAACCTGTAAATATATTTGTCCCTAATGCATTCACTCCGGATAATAATTCAATTAATGATATTTTCAAACCTGTTATGTCCTTCACACCGGTCAGATATAAAATGATCATCACCAATCGTGCAGGTATTATCCTTTTCCGGACCAATGATCATCTCGAGGGCTGGAATGGCCTTCACGGAAACATCAAATTGCCGGAGGATGTTTATATCTGGTTAATTGAGGCAGAAACCCCTGAGGGTAAAACAATTACACAAACCGGCACCGTAACAATAATTTTTAATCAGGATACCCCATTGTAAATTCATAATAACCTGAATATTCGCTATATTTGCACTTGGGCGATTGTAATGAGAATATGGGGAACAAGAATATATTTACAGAAGAAGATTTCACACTGATCAATAAAGAGTTTAATGCATTAAAGGACAACCTAATAAGGTGTAACACCCCTGAATGCATTGAGCTCATCACAAAGGCATTCAACCTTGCCAACAAGGCGCATATGAATATGAGGAGAAGATCAGGTGAGCCTTATATTATCCATCCTATAGAGGTAGCGAAAATTGTTAATGCTGAACTTAGCCTGGGCGCCAAGTCTATTGCTGCTGCTCTTCTCCATGATGTTGTTGAGGATACCGATTATACACTTGAGGATATTGAGAAACACTTCGGGCCAAAAATTGCGTCAATCATTGATGGTCTTACAAAAATTTCGGGCAACTACGACAACAGAAATACATCAAAGCAGGCTGAGAATTTCAGGAAGATGTTGTTAACTCTTTCGGATGATATCAGGGTCATACTTATTAAAACAGCTGATCGTCTGCATAATATGCGTACGCTGGATTCACTTCCTGAAAGAAAAAAGATGAAGGTTGCCGGGGAGACAATTTACCTGTATGCTCCCCTTGCTCACAGGTTGGGCCTTTTTGCAATTAAGACCGAGCTTGAAGACCTGAGCCTGAAATACCGGCACCCTAAAATATTTGATGAAATAACCAGGAAGCTCAAGCACAGTGAGAAAAAGAACCAGGCTATGATTAACAGGTTCTCACTACCAATAATTGAGCGGCTTGAAGGTGAAGAACTTGATTTTGATATTACGGGACGGCCCAAGTCAATATATTCGATTTGGAAAAAGATGCAGACTAAAAATGTCCCCTTCGAAGAAATTTATGACATACTGGCAGTAAGGATAGTTTTTGAACCTGTTGAAGGAGTATCTGAGAAAACTACATGCTGGAATATATACTCAGTAATAACTGATATATACATGCCCAAACCTGACAGGCTTCGAGACTGGGTAAGCAGGCCAAAAGCTAACGGGTATGAAGCTCTTCACCTCACAGTAATGGGCCCGCACGGAAGATGGGTAGAAGTCCAGATCAGGAGTAAACGCATGGATGAATATGCAGAAAGAGGATACGCCGCCCACTGGAAATATAAAGGCGACAATTCACAGGAAAGCGAACTTGATAAATGGATTAAAAAGATCCGGGAAATGCTGGAGAGTCCTAACAGTGACCCTATTGAATTCCTTGATGAGTTTAAAATGAACCTGTTCTCCTCCGAAATAATGGTATTTACTCCAAAAGGAAATATAATAACACTACCAAAAGGTGCAACAGCCCTTGATTTTGCCTATGAGATCCATACTGAAATAGGCAACAGTGCAATAGGTGCCAAAATCAATTATAAACTTCAAACACTTAATACCACACTGCAAAGTGGCGACCAGGTTGAAATAATCACCAGTGATAAAGCCAAACCGGTAAAGGAATGGCTTGACTACGTTACTGTTGCTAAAGCAAAATCAGCAATAAAACATTCCCTGAGGGCTGAAATAAAGGAACTTAATGACAGGGGAAAAAGCATCCTTGAAGAGAAACTGAGAGAGCTTAAGGTAACACATAATTCAGAAGTATATAATAAACTGCTACCGGGATATCAATGCATAAGCAGGGATGATCTTTATTCAAAAATAGGAAATGGAACAATCAACCTGGATAATATAAAGAAAATTCTGAAGAAGAACCCAAGCAGCCGTATTATTAAATATTGGGAATTACATATGCCAGGTTCCCAGAAAGAATCAAAGAAAAAGAATGAACCAATAGAAGACAAAATAGATACAAAAGTACCCTACCTGATAAGGGAAAGTGTTGAAGACCTGAAAACTGATTATGAGATTGCTAAATGCTGCAAACCCATCCCGGGAGATGAGGTCGTTGGTTATATTGCCTCCAACGGTAAGATAATCATCCATAAACCCAATTGCCCGGTCGCCGTTAAGTTAATGTCAAGCGAAGGTAACAGACTGATTGCAGTTAAATGGACCATACATAAAATGGTCTCATTCCTTGCCCAGATACACCTCGAAGGAATAGACAGGTTAGGCGTGGTAAGTGATATTACTAACATTATATCGCGAGAGCTGAGCGTAAACATGCGAAATATCACTATTAACGTAAATAATGGAATATTTGAGGGAACAATAGATGTTTATGTACACCATACCAAAGACCTCAATAATCTGATTATGAAGCTGGTAAATATTGAAGGAGTAGATCGGGTAAAAAGGATCGAAGATTTTAACTGATGAATCGCAGGATCAGAGGCAGGCAAATAGTTTTGTTTGAAAGGAAAAATCATTTATTTTCGTTATTTTAATCTGGTTTAAATATGGTTAATGAAGAAACCAAAAGAACCGTAAAACAGATATTCACTGTATATCTGGAAAAGAAGGGGCATCGTAAAACCCCCGAGCGTTTTGCTATCCTTGATGAGATATACTCAAGGTCGGGGCACTTTGATATTGAATCACTATATATTTTCATGAAGAACAAAAATTACAGGGTTAGCAGAGCTACCTTGTATAATACAATTGAGCTACTCCTTGACTGTAATCTTGTTATCAAGCATCAGTTCGGTAAAAATATTGCACAGTTTGAAAAAGCCTATAATTGCGGACAACATGATCATCTTATTGATACTGAGACCGGGAAGGTTATTGAATTCTGCGATCCCAGAATTCATGAAATAATAAGCACAGCCTGTGAACTGCACAATTTTAACCCTCTGTACCACTCCCTGTATATATACGGCACAAGTAAGGATAAGAATGACTGATTGTATGTAATTCAATTATTACATAATATGAAAAAAAGAACCATCCTGATTACTATAATATGTCTTCTTTCATTGATTTATGCCTGTGAGAGATCTCAGGATTTTAACCACATTTACCTTGAAGATTACAGTCTTGTTCGCTCATACACAAAGTCTGGCATTGTTACCAGCCTGGAGTTGCTAAAAAGTGTATACCCTGATATCTCTGACCTTGCTGACAATATCGATTACGGCATCAAGGTATATTCAATCAGCTACAATACTACTTTCCAGGGTGAGAAAATTATTGCTTCAGGATTATTAAGCATACCGGATGCAGGGGGTTCATTCCCTGTAATAAGTTATCAGAACGGTACTAACACATGCCATTCAGATGCCCCCAGCGTTAATCACAATAATATGCTGTACTCTCTCCTCAATATGAACTCTGGAAATGGATTCATAATTGCTTTACCTGATTATATAGGTTTCGGTGAATCAGAAGAGTACCTGCATCCCTACTTCCACACAGAGTCTACCGTTCAGGCTGTAAAGGATATGATTCTTGCAGTTGAAGAATTTACTGACTATATTGAAGGCCTGAGTATAAACAAAAAATTATACCTTATGGGATATTCCCAGGGTGGTTGGGCAACCCTGACAGTACTTAAAGACCTGGAAACTGATCCTCTGGAAGATTATACGCTGGAAAAAGCATCATGCGGGGCAGGAGCTTACGATCTAATTGATTTCGCACATTACATTTTTACCCTTGAAACCTACCCGACCTCTTTTTATCTACCGTACTTTATCGAATCGAGGCGTCAGAACAATATTATTGATGATCCTCTGAGCCTCTTCTTCAAGGAACCATATGCCAGTACAATTCCTGAATTGTTTAACGGATCGTTATGTAACAGCGAGCTGAACTCAAACCTGTCGAACAATATTTCAGAATTACTGACAGATAATCTTATAGCAAACTTTGACACGGGTAATGATTTCATTGCTCTAAGGAATGAACTAGACTACAGTAGTGTTATGCCATGGCAGGTAAATACACCATTATTGATTACTCACAGTAATGGTGACCAGAGCGTACCGATTAAACAGTCATATGATCTTTATGATAATCTGATAAATGCTGGAACTCCTGAAAATGATCTTGAATTTCTGGAAATTGATGATATGGATCATAATGATGCAATCATCCCATGGGGAATTAGTACATTGCTCTGGTTTTTAAATTTGAGAAACTGACTATTATGGATAGAATACAAGCGGATACAATTCATCTGGGTATTGATATAGGATCAATATCAGTAAACACAGTGCTTATTAATGAGAAAGGTGAAGTTGTTTTTGAAGATTATTCATATTGCCAAGGCAAGCCTTACAATGTGGTCCTCAGTGTATTAAGGGGCCTGGAAAAGAAATTCGGACTGACAGAATTCTCAACTGTCTCATTTACTGGCAGTGGAGGAAAACAAATTTCGGAATTGCTGGGTGGTTTATTTGTAAATGAACTAATCGCACAATCTGTTTCAGTTTCAAAACTATACAATCATGCTCGTACTGTAATCGAGATAGGCGGTGAAGATTCGAAGCTCATACTGTTTGAGCCTGACGGTGCTCCTGAAACATCTCGTCTATCTGATTTTTCGCTTAACAGCCTGTGTGCAGCCGGGACAGGTTCTTTTCTTGACCAGCAGGCAAAAAGGATTGGCGTAAAAATTGAAAATGAATTTGGTGAACTGGCTGAAAAGTCCAAAAACCCACCAAGGATAGCTGGAAGATGCAGCGTGTTTGCCAAGAGTGATATGATACACCTTCAGCAGGTTGCAACCCCACTTCATGATATTGTTGCAGGATTATGTTTTGCAGTTGCCCGTAACTATAAATCAACACTTGGCAGAGGTAAAAAACTGGAAAAACCATTTATTTTCCAGGGAGGGGTTGCTGCAAACACCGGTATGAGAAGGGCAATAACAGAAGTATTTGGCCTCGAGCCAGGTGAATTGATCATACCGGAACATTATGCTTCCATGGGTGCAATTGGTGCTGTATATAATAATCTGAAGCAAAAACAACATGGAGATAAGTATAAGGGCACCGCATTCCTGGAACAATATATCAAATCAGGCAGCGGAAAAACTTACCACCTCGATCCTTTAACCTTATCTGAAGCGGGATATAATAAAGATGTGCAGCCAATACCACCGGAGCAAGGCACCCTGGACGTATACCTGGGTCTGGATGTGGGATCCCTGAGTACAAATGTTGTACTCATTGACATACATAATAATGTAATAGCAAGAAGGTATCTGCCAACTGCAAGCAAGCCTCTTGAAGCAATAAGAAGAGGGCTCAGTGAGATCTATGATGAAGTGGGCACGCGTGTGCGGGTTAGAGCAGCCGGTACAACAGGATCAGGGCGATATCTGACGGGTGATTTTATAGGAGCTGATACCATACAGAATGAAATAACGGCACAGGCCAGAGCAGCCATAGCTTATGATAAAACCGTAGATACAATATTTGAAATCGGGGGTCAGGATTCGAAATACATTAGTATTAAAAACGGTGTTGTGGTTGACTTTGAGATGAACAAGGTATGTGCAGCAGGCACAGGCTCTTTCCTTGAAGAACAGGCCGAAAAGCTTGGCATAAACATAAGGGATGAATTTGGCAGGCTTGCCCTTGAATCAAAAAAACCTGTTAAGCTGGGTGACCGCTGTACTGTATTTATGGAATCCGACCTTAACTCCTACCAGCAAAAAGGTGCATACCTCGATGACCTGCTTGGTGGACTTGCCTACTCAATAGTACAAAATTATCTGCAGAAAGTTGTAGGTGAAAAACTTATAGGAGATAATATTTTCTTTCAGGGCGGTGTAACAAATAACAAGTCTGTTGTGGCCGCCTTTGAAAAAGTTACAGGTAAAAAAATAACCATACCTCCTCATTTCGACGTCACAGGTGCTATTGGTGCAGCTATGCTTGCAAGAGAGCAGTTAACGGAAGGTATGGATAGCCGGTTCAAGGGTTTTGAGATAAGTAATAAAACATACAGTGTAAAGCGTTTTACATGCAAGGAATGTTCAAATAATTGCGAGATTCAGTCAATTAAGATTGAAGGTGAAAAGAAAGCCCTCTTTTACGGCGGACGATGTGAGAAATATGAAAAAGAGGAGAGAAAAAAGAAAGAAAATAATATTCCCGACCTGTTCAAAGAAAGAACACAGAGATTAATTGGTGACTACAGGATGACTCTTAACGATAAGAAAACGAGTATAGGCATCCCGCGCGCGCTTATGATTTTTTACCAGCAATTTCCCTTCTGGAGGAGCTTCTTTGAAGAGCTGGGATTTAATGTTGTCCTGTCAGACCCATCAGACAGCACCCTGGTAAAGGAATCAATTGAACTGATGGTTTCTGAGACATGCCTCCCCATGGAACTGGTACACGGCCATGTGAAGAATCTTCTCAACAAAGGTGTTGATTATGTCTTCATCCCCTTCGTAGTAAATGTAAAAGCCAACGGTAACAATCCTACCAATAATTGTAACTGTCCCTGGGTTCAGGCCGCACCATTCATGATAAAGAGTGCTTTCAAGGATGAGGCAGTCCGGGAAAAATTACTGATGCCTGCCCTGCATTTCAGGTACTTTAAGACTGCCCTGAAAAATGAGCTGGGAAAATTTATGAAAGAATCATTTGGCATTAAGCCTTCTCTTACCTGGAAAGCCATACTTAATGCTGATAAAGCACAGGAATCTTTTGAAGAATCATTAAGGCTGCGGGGAAAAGAGATAATGGAAAGCGATCCTGGAGAAGGAATAAAAAAGGTAGTTATACTTGGACGCCCTTACAATACGGGAGATCCTTACCTTAATCTCAGCCTTATTGAAAAACTTATTAATCTTAAAACGCTGCCCATACCGGTCGATTTTCTTCCCCTTGAACGAGAGAATGTTTTTGATGATTACCCTATGATGTATTGGCCCAACGGCCAGAAAATAATCGCTGCGTCAAAGCTGGTAAGAAAATCAGATGATCTCTATGCTGCATATATTGGAAATTTCAGGTGTGGACCCGATTCTTTTATAAGCCATTATGTTAGGCACGAAATGAAAGGCAAACCATACCTTCATCTGGAGGTTGATGAACACAGTGCAGATGCCGGAATGATAACCAGATGCGAAGCTTTCCTTGATAGTCTTAAAGGTTACGACAGGAATAAGGAAAAGACCTTTAATCCTGTTTACAGAAAGTCGGCACCAAATAACCAGCTAGAGGGCAGGACTCTATACTATCCTTATGCCAATGATGCAGTACATATACTTTCCGCAGCAACAAGAAGCTGTGGTATTAAATCTGAAGTATTGCCCTTGCAGGATGAAACGGACCTGGAGATAGCAAACAAGCATACCACAGGGCAGGAATGTTTTCCGATGATATGCACTACCGGAAGCTTCCTTAAAAAACTTATGGAGCCGGGATGCGATCCTTCAAAAGTTGCATTCTTTATGCCAGATCATAATGGCCCCTGTCGTTTTGGTGACTATAATAAACTGCAGAGGCAGATCTTTGATAAGCTCGGCTTCCATGATGCCTCTTTGGTCACACCTAGCAATGATAATGCATATGCAGAACTTACCGAGGAGCACGCACAGAAGTTCAGGATAAATGCATGGCTGGGATCAAATGGTTTTGATGTGCTCAGGAAATACAAGCAGGAAACGAGACCTTATGAGAAAAATGAAGGAGATACAGACAGTCTGTATAATGAATACCTTGACAGACTAGTTGATATTGTTGAAAAAGGAGCTCGTGGTATACCACGCCTGCTTGAAGAAGCTGGAAAAGCCTTTAGTAAAATACCTGTACATAACAGCGAACGTAAGCCGATAATAGCCATTGTAGGTGAGATATTTATGAGAGATAATCCATATTGCAGTGCCTTCCTCGTCGACAGGCTGGAAGCACTGGGAGCAGAAACAATGGTGCCGCGATTCTGTGAATGGCTTCATTACTCAACATACAGGTATACACGTGATAGTAAATGGAAGAGTGATTACAAAGGGTTGGTAAAATCAAAGATCCAGGAATTATATCAGCATTATACAGGTAACAGGATGAACAAAGCTGCCCATAATTATGTAAAACTCCGGGATTATTTTACCGTAGATGATCTTATTAAGGGATCGGCACCTTATATACACCGGGATTACGACGGAGAACCTGTTGTTGCACTGGGATCAGCATCCTCATTAACAAGCCTAAATATATCAGGAGTAGTATACATACTTCCTTTCACATGTATGCCCGGAACCATTGTCGCCTCAGTTTCAGGTGACTTTAAGAAAGACCATAATAATATTCCATGGCTTAACTTTGCATATGACGGACAGCAGGATGCCAGTATAGAAACACACCTGCAGGCATTTATGCACCAGGCAAATGAGTATTGCTATGAAAACAATTATCACCTTGTCAATCCTGATAATTAACTTATTTATCAACAAGATTCTATACTAGTCGCCTATAAGGAAAATAATTAGTAATTTTCGCTGTTTTTATATTATTGATTAACATCAAGGCATGGGAGAAATCGATATTCTGCTGGGGCTGCAGTGGGGTGATGAAGGAAAAGGGAAAATTGTTGATGCCCTGACTCCTGAATATGACATTATCACACGGTTCCAGGGAGGACCGAATGCAGGTCATACACTTGAATTTGAGAATGAAAAATATATTCTGCACACTATTCCTTCGGGAATCTTCAGGGAGGGAAAGTTAAATATTATTGGAAATGGTCTGGTCATTGACCCGTCTATCTTACTATGGGAAGTGCAGTCTCTTCAAATACCCCTGAGCGTACTTGTCAATAAGTTAATAATATCGAGCAAAGCGCATCTGATACTCCCTACTCACAGACTTCTTGACGCTGCATATGAAGATTCAAAGGGTGATCTGAAAATAGGATCCACCCTAAAAGGGATAGGCCCGGCATATACTGATAAAGCATCACGGGCCGGACTGCGTGTGGGTGATATATTTCATCAAAATTTCAGGGATATCTATAACATACATAAGCAGAAACACCTCGGTATACTAGAAGGTTACAAGATAGATACTGACCTTGAAAAAGCAGAAAAAGAATGGTTCGAAGGTGTGGATACGATTAAGAAATTCAAGGTTATAAACACAGAGTATTTTATAAACAAATGCCTTATTGAAGATAAAAGGATCCTGGCAGAAGGGGCGCAGGGCACAATGCTTGATATTGATTTCGGATCTTATCCATTCGTTACTTCTTCAAGTACTATTAGCGCCGGAGCCTGCTCTGGTATGGGTATCTCTCCCAGGACCATAGGAAAAATATTCGGTATCTTTAAAGCCTACTGTACCCGGGTGGGAGGAGGCCCTTTTCCCACTGAACTACAAAATGATACAGGACAGAAGCTTCGGGATAACGGTTATGAATATGGCTCAACCACAGGCAGACCAAGGCGTTGCGGCTGGCTCGACCTACCTGCATTGAAATATTCATGTATGATAAATGGTGTAACACACCTTTTTATGACTAAGGCTGATGTATTGAGCGGCTTTGATAGAATTAATGTGTGCACGGGTTATAGAATCAATAATGCCATTGTTGAAGAATTACCCTATGATATCAATGCTGATATTGAGCCTGTGTATATTGAGATGAAAGGCTGGGAAGAAGATATTAACAGTATCCGCGAATATAATAAACTTCCCCAGGCATTAAAGGACTACGTAAGCTTTATCGAAAAAGAAACTGGTGTGCCGGTAACTATAATCTCGGTTGGCCCTGACAGGTTAGAAACAATTATTAGAGAGGATACCGGCTCCATTGGCTGGAATCTTTGATCCAGGCCATGGAGCGGAGTCACAGACCCCGGCTTTTATTCATTAATATACAACCACGACTCAAAATCAACCGTATCCTGATATTGCCTGAGCCTTTGTAATGCCCGGTTAATATTATCATGTACCTCAGCGGAAATGAGACGAAAACGGTTATCAGGTCCTTCAATTATCTTTGCGTTAAAACCCATCGACTGATAATAGCTGAGGTAATCATCGGCATACTCGGGGGTAAGGAACCCTCCCACAATAATATGATATTTGTAATTATTTTCCCACTCCTGCTGAGCCTGTTCAGCTGCCTGAATTGAATCAATGCGGGCCTGTTCAATTGCTCTGATCTTTTCTATCTCTGCCTGGATAGAATCAGCCACCCTGATACTGTCCTGTCTTTGAAGCCAAACAGTCATGGTATCAACTTTTGATTTACCAAACCAGCCCTTCTCTTTGATGAATTTACACGAGCTGGTCATTATCAGGAGGGATAAGAATATCGCTGTTAAGGTCTTCATACTTGATTTTATAAATATTAATATTCTATTTAACAAATATACAAATAATTAGAATCACAATAAAAAGTATGATCCGGAGCAAATTTTACATACATTAAAAATTTGTATCTTCGATTGAATTTCCTTAATCCTAATAGTTAGAAAATGAAATCAATAATACAGTTCTTTGAAGAGAATGTTAACAAGTTCAGCAATAATGTCTACCTCTGGGAAAAACCGGAGGACAGGTATGAAGGGACTACCTATGCAGAAGTCAATAAGCAGGTACATGAATTTGCTGCAGGTCTTCTGCAATTGGGTTTAAAGGAAGGAGACAGGGTAAGCCTTTTATCTGAAGGCTGTAATAATTGGGTTATAGGAGAACTGGGAATTCTTTACACCGGCGCTATAAATGTGCCTCTTTCAACCAAGCTTAATTCTGAAGAAGTACGCTTCAGGTTAAACCATTCTGAATCACGATTCATTCTTATATCAGGTATTCAAACGCCAAAACTTATGGAGGTGATAAAGGAGTGCAAAACTGTGGAGATGATCATATGTTTAGAAAAAAAGGAAGAATATGCTGAGAATGAAATCCAGTTCAACCAGGTAAAGAAAATAGGCAGGGATTGGCTTGATAAGAAAGGAAACAAAGAAAAATTTGAAAAGATCTACAAAAGTATAACCCCTGACCATTTTGCCAATATATGCTATACCTCAGGAACCACGGCCGACCCCAAGGGTATAATTCTTACCCACGGCAACTATATTACCAACTGCTACCAGGCTTACAGCCTTATCGATATACCACCTTACTGGAAAACATTACTCTACCTGCCCTGGGATCATTCATTTGCACATACAGCAGCTATATTTGCCTTTATGGGTAAAGGCGCCAGTATTGCATCGGTGAAGCAGGGTAAAACACCCATGGAGACCTTGAGGAATTTTCCAAATAATATGCGGGAAATAAAACCAAATATTTTACTTAGTGCTCCGGCGGTATCCAAAAATTTCAGGAAGAATATTGAGAAAGGTGTCAGGGAGAAAGGCAAATTAACTGCTCTGATGTTCGACACGGGATTGAAAATTTCAATGGCATACAACAGAGAAGGATGGAACAGTGGAACGGGAGCTCCAAAAATACTCAGCCCTCTTGTCAGGTTTTTTGATAAACTGGTTTTTTCGAAGATACGTGATTTCTTCGGGGGCGAATTGGAGTATTTCATTGGCGGTGCAGCACTGCTTGATATCGAACTACAGAAGTTTTTTTATGCCATTGGTACACCCGTCTTCCAGGGATACGGACTTTCTGAAGCTTCTCCTATAATATCCTCAAACTCAAAAACCAACCACAAACTCGGTTCTTCAGGAAAGCTTGTCAATAACATGGAGCTTAAAATATGTGATGAAGAAGGTAATTCTCTACCGGTGAAAGAAAAAGGCGAAATAGTAATAAAAGGTGGTAATGTGATGCATGGGTACTGGAAAAATGAAGAAGCTACCAGGCAAACAATAAAAGACGGATGGTTGCGTACAGGTGACCTTGGTTACATCGATGAAGACGGATTTCTGTATGTCCTTGGCCGCTTTAAAAGCCTTCTGATAGCAGATGACGGTGAAAAATACAGTCCTGAAAGCATTGAAGAAGCAATAATGGAACAATCTAAATATATAGACCAGTGCTTACTACATAATAACCAGCAGCCCTATACTGTCGGTCTGGTAGTGCCTAACCAGCATAGCCTCAAGTCATACCTCGATGAAAAAAAGATAAATGCAAACTCTGAAGAAGGGAAACACGCTGTACTCATGCTCATTGAAAAGGAAATAAATGAGTATCGAACAAATGGCAAATATGGAAAAATGTTCCCACAAAGATGGTTGCCGGTAGCCCTGGGCATGCTGGACGAAGGCTTTACTGTAGAAAATGGCCTGGTTAATGCTACTGCTAAAGTAGTCAGGAGTAAAGTAATTGAAAAACATAAAGACCTGGTTGATTTTCTTTATACCCCTGCTGCTAAAGCTATAACCAATGAAAGGAATATAGAAACGGTTGAAAAAATGAATCTAGGTTAAATTAAATATCATGACAAAAAAAAAAGTACCTGTCATTGTTCTCCTGATTTTTGTCCTTGCTTCCTGTAGCCCTGAAGAAAAAGCAGAATGGGAAATTGCTGATAACCCTCTCCTGACGGAATGGGCTGACGACGTTAACCCGGATGATCCCTGGCCTGAATATCCACGCCCTGCAATGGTAAGAGATAATTGGTTAAACCTTAATGGTTTATGGGGATATGCCATAACACAAAGAGAGCAACAACCCGGTCAATGGGACGGCCACATACTCGTACCCTACCCTGTTGAGTCTGCCCTGTCAGGCGTTAAAAAAAGAATCAATACAGATGAAACACTGTGGTACAAAACTGAGTTCAAGATACCTTCTTCATGGAAAAACAAAAGAATACTGCTTAATTTTGAGGCGAGCGACTGGGAAACAAAAATCTGGATAAACGATAATAAAGCAGGTGAACACCGGGGAGGATATGACCCATTTTCCTTTGACATTAGTGATTATGTAAAAGCAGGAAAAAAGTATGAATTAAAGGTATGCGTATGGGATCCGGGCAGTGAAGGCACACAGCCCAGAGGGAAACAGGTCAACGATCCTCATGGTATATGGTATACTCCTTCAAGCGGGATATGGCAAACAGTATGGATGGAAGCTGTAGATAATATATACATGAGATCGTTCCGCACCATAACGGACATAGATGAAGGAACGATTATGATTTTTCCCGAAATAGTTAATAACCAGGATGGCGTAAGCACCAGGGTGAGAATACTACAAGACAACAATATACTTAAAGAAGTGGAATCGGAGTCAGACAATGATATAATTATCACCCTCGATAATTATGAACTCTGGTCACCGGGAAATCCAGTATTGTATGATATTGAAGTAGAGATATTAAACAACGGTGAGGTAAGTGATAAAATAGAGAGCTATACAGGTTTCAGGAAAATATCTCTTGGGAAAACAGTAGACGGTTATACTCGTATGTTTCTGAATAACAGTTTTGTCTTCCAGAACGGTCCTCTTGATCAGGGATTCTGGCCTGACGGATTATATACTCCTCCAACTGATGAAGCAATGCGGTATGACCTCGAAATGATTAAAAAGATGGGCTTTAATATGCTGCGAAAACATGTCAAGGTTGAAAACAGGCGCTTTTATTACTGGTGTGATAAAATGGGACTGCTGGTTTGGCAGGATATGCCAAATGGTGATCAGCATATAGGCAGTAACGATGAAGATATTATAAGATCAGAAGAATCTACAGAACAATTCGAGCTGGAGCTGAGCCGTCTTATTGAAACAAAATATAATCATCCTTCAGTCGTCGTTTGGGTACCGTTTAATGAAGGGTGGGGGCAATATGAGACTGGCAGGATAACTGAGCTAATCAACAAGCTTGATCCAACGAGGCTTGTTAACAGTGCCTCAGGATGGGCCGACAGGGGTACCGGGGATATTCATGATATACACAATTACCCCGAACCAAGATGCCCGGAAGCAGAAGCAGACAGAGCCATAGTACTTGGGGAATTCGGTGGCCTCGGTCTTCCGGTAGAAGATCATACATGGGAAGAGAGAAACTGGGGATATGAAAATATGGATGATATAAGTGCATTGCTTCAAAAGTACAATGACTTCTACAAAACTGTTTACAGTATGGTTGAAGAGAAAGGCCTTAGTGCATCAGTATATACACAGATCACCGATGTGGAGACCGAAACAAATGGTCTCCTTTCATATGATCGCAAAGTGGATAAGATGGGAGCAGAAAATCTGTATGGTATAAATACAGGAGAAATATTTTAAGCCAGGGTTGATAAAGGGTTTAGTCCCGCACCATCTATAGTATACACGGAATCAACCGGACTAAACTATCAACCTGCTCTTAAAGGGCAAAAAGGTCATAAAATCAGCATGGTGTACAATATATGCCTCTGTTGTTCTTTTTACATGATCCCCTTCACCTGCATGTGCAGCAATAATATGACATACCTCAGGTGGTAAGCCACATTCTTCGGCAAGCGATACACCTGAAAAAGGATGCCTGAGGTATTTTCCATAAATGCCCTGAACAGCATTACCATCTTCATCCTTTATATATTCCAATAGTTTGCCAACATCAGCAAGTATTGCCCCTGATATAAGAATATCCATGTTTACGGGAAGTTCATCCCCAAAAAAGTCATTTATTTTCTTACCACTTTCCAGAGCCACATGTACCACGCACCTTTTATGTGCCATAAAGCTCACTTTCAGATCCGGGCCGCAGAGCAGGGTAAAAGGTATATTATTAAGGTCTTTGGCAGACAGAACACTTCTTTCAAGAGCAATCTCCCATACCCTGGCTGTCTTTTCTCTTAATTCCTGATTACTGATCCATTCAAGCTCAGGCCACAGGTCACAGACTTGCTTATTCATACCTGTATATAAATTTAAAGATTTGAAATTATTTCATCAGCCATCTGAATTGTACTGGCTGCACCCTTTCCAATAACATCCGGTCTTCCTTTCATCTTCATCATATCATAAGTCCGGATTTTCCCATCCTCGATAATCCTTGCTATAGCCTTGCGTATCCTGGCAGCTTTATCCTTCTCATCAACATAGTCCAACATCATACATGCCGACTCGATCATTGCAATGGGATTAACTATCGGAGGATCATATTCTGCATACTTGGGTGCTGAACCATGTGTTGGCTCAAAAACACCAATCCCATCAGCAGAGAACTGGGCAGAACAGGCAAAACCCAGTCCGCCAATCAAGCCTGCAAAGGCATCGGAGACTATATCTCCGAACATATTACCAGCAACTATAACCCCATAATCTTCAGGATTTTTCGTAAGCCACATCATCTGGGCATCGATATTTGTATTCCATAGTTGAATATCAGCGTATTCATTCTTTTGAATATCTTTTGCCAGTTTGAGCATCATTCCTGATGTTTCCCTTATAACGTTTGGCTTCTCACAAACGGTCACTGATTTATAGCCATATTCACTGGCATGGTCGAATGCAGCTCTGACTATTCTCTCCGTCGCCTTCTTTGAAAAGATGCGCGTTGATACTGACAATTCCTCGACAGGTACACTCCCGAAATTTTTTATAAATTTTGGGTGTGTCATAAGAGCTTTGTATACAAGCGAGGGTGGATTGGACCACTCCACCCCTCCATATAGTCCTTCAGTATTTTGCCTGAATATAGCCACGTCAACATAAGGCTCATCAAAAGACCCTTCTGCATTTCTCCTGATAAAGTTCAGAGGATTTCCCTTGTATGTGCGACAGGGACGCAAGCATATATCCAGATTAAAATGTTGCCGTAGCCCGACTATTGGACTTGAATAAACAAGGCCTTTATTTTTTAGAGATGGGTGGAGCTCACTGGCAGCTTCGTCCTTGGGCTTCGAGGTAATGGCTCCAAAGAGAGCAATCTTATGTTGTTCAATTAGATCAATGGTCCTCTCAGGGAGGGGATTACCCTCTGTGCGCCAGAATTCCCATCCAATATCACCATATACATAATCAGCATCAAAACCGGCAGCTGCTAAAACACGTATAGCCTGTTCAAGCACAATACCTCCTATACCGTCACCGGGCAGAGCTACAATCTTTCTTTTTGTCATAGTATGTTTTGCGTTAAATGTTCTTTAAATATAAGATCAGTAAAATAATAATTTTTTTCTTTTTAGTAAAACCCTTTGAGGCATATAATAATATTTAAATGTAAAGCAATTTTTGATACCTTTGCTCTCATTATTTTTCACAAACCATATGATTATTTGAAATGATTTTTGAAGATCTTGAGCCCTCGAAAATATGGACATATTTTAGTGAGATTTGTAAGATACCCAGGTTATCAAAGAATGAAGAACAAATCAGGCAATATCTAGTTGATTTTGCTGTACATCATGAGCTCGAATATAAAACCGATCATGCTGGTAACGTATTAATTGTCAAACAGGCTTATCAAGGATATGAGAACAGGCAAAGTGTTTGTTTACAGAGCCATATGGACATGGTTGGCGAAAAAGACGCTTCCACTGAGCACGATTGGACCAGGGATCCAATAATACCGTATATTGATGGTAACTGGGTCAAGGCAAAAGATACAACTCTGGGTGCCGATGATGGTATTGGTATTGCATCTCAGCTAGCCCTGCTTGACGACAGTAATATTAAACTGGGAAAGATAGAATGTCTTTTTACCGTGGATGAAGAAAGTGGCATGACCGGTGCTATTGAGCTCGGCAAAAATTTCTTTGAAAGCCAGATACTCATAAACCTTGATTCTGAAGATGAGGGAGAATTGTTCATTGGTTGTGCAGGTGGTATGGATACGGTAGCCAGTATGTCATTTAAAAAGGAAGAAGTAAAAATTGATCATATGTCTTTCCAACTGAGTGTTACCGGTCTTCACGGAGGACATTCGGGCGATGAAATAGATAAGGGTTATGCAAACTCTGTAAAAATAATGGCAGGTTTACTAAAAAAATTAAGCGAAGGATATAATATCAGGATATCAGATTTTAACGGTGGTAACCTCAGAAATGCAATACCGAGGGAGGCTTTTACAAGTATAACATGCAGCAAAGCTGATGTTGATGGTATAAAGAAAGAGACAGATGCCTACTATAAGAGCGTAAAAACCAGATACGCAGAGACAGAGCCTGACCTAAACATATCAGTCAGTAAAGCAAAGCCCTTATCACATGTTATCGACCTTAAAAGTCAGAAGAACCTTCTCTTGGCACTCGAAGAATGTCCTCACGGAGTTATTGGGTGGTCTAAAGATATGGAAGGACTTGTTGAAACATCGACCAACCTGGCTTCAGTGAAATTTTCAGGCGATAAAATCATTATAGTCACCAGCCAGCGTAGCTCTGTGGAATCAGCCAAGAAGGAAATCGCCGGCCGTATAAACAGAATATTTACAGCAAACGATGCTGTGGTCCAACATTCCGGTGGTTATCCCGGCTGGCAACCCAACACCAACTCACAAATATTGAATATAAGTAAAAGCTCTTATAACAAATTATTTAATACCCAGCCTGTAGTAAGGGCTATACATGCAGGACTTGAATGCGGACTGATACTGGAAAAGTACCCGGGTCTGGACATGATATCTTTTGGCCCTACCATTCTGGGGGCGCATACTCCTCAGGAAAGGCTGGATATAGAAACAACAAAGAAATTCTGGGACCTGCTGGTAGATGTCCTGAAAAATATCCCTGCTAACTAGTCAATTGCCTCAAACTCATTCTTACCGGCTCCGCATACAGGGCAGGGCCAGTCATCGGGAAGTTCTTCATAAGGGGTTCCCTTATCAAATCCTCTGTCAGGATCTCCGTTTGCAGGATCATATTCATAACCGCATACTGTACACCTATAAATACTCATAATAGAAAATATTTGTAGCCGTGCTACTATTAGACATTTACTTTTCTTACTATATCAATCACAGTACCGTCTACCCATTTTATGGCTGCGATAATCTTATCATTAAAAGCAACTTTCTCCGGCTTACCGCAAATTCTTTCAGCTTCCTCCTTCAGTTCAGTTATTGTTTTAATTGGCAGATCCGAGTCTTTGACTGCCTCAATAAGGTCTTTTCTTAATGGGTTTATTGCTATTCCTCTTTCAGTTACGATAACATCAATCAGTTCACCAGGGCCACATAATGTTGTTACCCTGTCAATTATTACAGGTACCCTGTCACGTACCAGTGGAAGTGGTAATATTACGGTTTTTGAGAACAGGCAGTTTTGCCATCCCCCAATCCCATGAAGAAGGTATCCATCAGAATGAGTAACCACGTTTGCATTAAAATTTATATCCACTTCTGTTGCACCAAGTATTGCCACATCAACAAGTGGTGCAAAATTACCCTTTCCATGATAATTATAACTGGTAAAAGGGCTGGTCCATACATGTCTGGGGTTATCTCTCATTGAGCGTACACCGTCAAGATCAAATGTCTGACCGTCGAGGATATAATCGATTAGGCCTTCTTCAAGCATTGAAACAAGGTATTTATTGCTTCCTCCACGAGCAAACCTGGCTTTTATTCCCTTCTCTTTCATAACAGTTCTGAAAAACTCTCCTACGGCAAGTGATGTACCGCCTGCACCGCTCTGGAAAGAGAAGCCTTCTCTAATAATGGATGCCACATCACAAAACTTAGCAGTCAGTTCAGCAAGCAGTAGCCGGTCAGGGCTCCTGGTTATTTTTGTTGTACCGGAGATTATTTGCTCAGGAATACCCAGCTTAGGCACCTCAACAGTGAAATCAACATAATTACCCTGAATTTGCCAGGGAATACACGGAAAGGGTACCATATTATCGGTAACAACGATAACCCTGTCAGCATACTGGGAATCGGCCAGTGCAAATCCCAGGAGTCCACATGCCGAATCACCCTCGAGTCCGTTTGAGTTTCCGAAAGGATCGGCCGTGGGAGCTCCAATAACAGCAATATCTATTTCAACCTCCCCGTCCTGCACAGCCTGGTATCTTCCGCCATGTGACCTCAGGACACCCATACCCCTCATCTTTCCTTCAGACACATATTTTCCAAGAGGTCCATTCATGCTGCCTTCTATGTGATGGATAGTTCCATCATCCAGGTACTTGATAAGGTATTCATGGCAGGGAAATGAAGCCGAAGGGAACCATCTTATATCTTTAATTCCCAGCTCATTGACAGCATCAAACAGCATATTGGCCAGCAGGTCTCCATTCCTGAAATGATGATGTGTTGAAATTGTCATGCCATCTTTTATTCCTGCTTTTACCAGGGCTTCCTTTATGCTATTTACCCTTTTATCCCCGCTATCAGGGTAATCAGCACAGCTAGAAATACGCGGAGCGTATTTTCTGCCGGCCGGTTTATATTTACCCACGCCTTTGAATGGTACAGCTTTTTGCCCGTTTATCTCAGTTACTACCTCACGGCCCGCAGCATTTTTTACCATTTTATTTGCCATAGTAAGTTTCTTAATAATGTATATTCTTAATGATCTTTCCGGTCTTCATTCTCACCAGGCATAAGATTTAGTTTTTCGGCCAGATCAATTATGCGCCTGGCCCTGTTAACAACAGGGGGATCTATCATTTTTGAGCCTATGGATACAACTCCCAGTCCTTTTTCTTCAGCTTCCCTGAATGCTTTCACTATTTCCGAGGCTTTAATAATCTCATCTTGTTCAGGAGCGAAAGCAGACTTTATCACCTGAATCTGCCTTGGGTGAATGCATCCCATCCCTTCAAATCCGTATGACTTGGATAACCTGGCTGTTGCCATTAAGGCTTCCATATCAGACACATCTGAAAACACTGAATCTATTGCCTGCACCCTGGCTGCTTTAGCAGCATTCACCAGTCTCAACCGTGCATACAATGATTCATTCCCTTCGTTTGTTCTCTGTACACCGAGGTCAGCCGTATAATCCTCCAGACCTATTGCAACAGCTACCACATTTTCATGTGCTGAGGCAATTTCAAAGGCATTTTCAACTCCCATGGCACTTTCAATTATAGGCATAAAGAAAATGTTTCTATTAAGTTTGTTTTCAGCCAGAATATTGCCCGCCCTTTCAGACAGTTCCCTTATTTGTTCTCCGCTCTCGCATTTGGGAACAAGGATAAGGTGAACATTATGAGGTAAAACAAATTCAAGATCTTCGAGTCCTCGTTCTCCCTGGTTGATTCTTACCATTCGCTCTGCTCCGCAAAAATCAACCTGTCTAAGTGCATTCCTTACCAGGAACCTCGCCTCATGCTTTCTAGAAGGAGCCACTGAATCTTCAAGATCGAGAATTATTCCATCAGGTGAATGCAGTCCGGCATTCAGCATCATACTAGGTGTATTTCCTGGCAGGTAAAGCCTGCTGAACCTGAACCTGTTTCTTTGTGATGAATAGTTATTCCTGTCAATCATGGAAGGAAGCCATTCTTTATCTGTATCAACAAGACTAGTAACTGCAGCTTCCAGTCTGGCCATATGTACAAAAGGAAGGGCCCCCGAGTCACTAATATCGATAGCGGCATGTCTGATCCCAAAAAAATCCAGCCCTTCATTCAGAACGGTGGTAATTGAATTTCCATACATCGCCTTAACCTTTGATTCAAGGTTAATTTTTATACCTCCACTTGATCTTATCTCAAGCGTCAGTTCACAATCAGATCTCACCCTTGGGCCTGTATTACCCGTAACAGCAATATTCTCCATCTGCATATTTTGAAAACTTATTATTAAACAAAACTAAAGATACAGAATTTTTTATCCAAGAAAGCTAAGTAATATTCCAGCAGCAACTGCTGATCCTATTACACCAGAAACATTTGGTGTCATTGCATGCATTAATAGGTGGTTTGTTGGATCGGCACGCAATCCTTCATTCTGTACCACCCTGGCACTGTCAGGTACAGCTGAAACACCTGCGGCTCCAACAAGTGGATTTATCCTGTTATCACCCCTGAGGAAGATATTCATGATTTTAGCAAATATTAAACCACCGGCTGTTGCAACCATGAAAGATATAGCACCAAGAATAAAGATCAATAATGAATCAGGTGTAAGGAATACATCTGCCTGGGTTGATGCCCCAACTGTCAGGCCGAGGAGTATAGTCACTATATCGACCATTGATGTACGTGCTGTTTCAGCCAATCTCTTGGTAACACCTGACTCCTTTAAAAGGTTACCAAAGAACAGCATGCCGAGAAGAGGCAAAGAACTTGGTGATATGAAGGCTGTTAGCAGTAAGCCAATTATCGGGAATAATATTTTCTCTGTTTTTGATACTGCCCTGGGAGGTTTCATCCTAATTTTTCTTTCCCTTTTTGAAGTGAGCAGTCTCATTATAGGTGGCTGAATTACGGGAACCAGGGCCATGTATGAATATGCTGCTATGGCAATCGGGCCTATCAGGTTTCTTACCGTTTCCCCATCAGGCAGTATATTGACACCATTGGCCAGCCTTGATGACAGGAATATGGCTGTTGGCCCATCAGCACCACCAATTATGCCAATAGCCCCTGCTTCCGGAGGTGCAAAGCCAAGCATCAAAGCACCCAGGAAAGTGAGAAATATCCCTATCTGTGCAGCTGCTCCAAGGATCATAAGACGGGGATTCGACAGGAGAGATGAAAAATCAGTCATGGCTCCCAGACCGAGAAATATAAGCGGTGGATATACACCTTTCAACACTCCGAAATACAGGTAATTAAGCACACTGCCCGACTGGTATATACCAAGCTGTAGATTTATATCCCCGTCCTGGTAAAAAGGTATATTACCTATGATAATACCTGTTCCGATTGGTATCAGAAGCAATGGTTCATAATCGTATTTTATTGCCAGGAAAATAAACAGCAATCCCACTGTAATCATTATGAGATGTCCTTTAGTAGCATTCCTGAATCCTGAATATTCCCAGAATTTTCTCAGTCCTTTTGTCGCTCCTTCATCATTGATATCCTGTACCAGCCATGACAGGACCGTATTTTTGCTGACACTTTCAGTCTTATTCTTTTTTTCTCTCTCTTTCTCTGGTTTTACAAAAGCTGTCCAGGTTATGGACAATATGACAAGGACTCCAACCACAGTAATAAATCGCCTCATAATCAGTTCATTTCAATTAACACCTCATCCTGCAGTACCGATTGTCCCTGGATAACCTTTACAGAGATTATCTCACCATCATTTTCCGCTTTAATTTCATTTTCCATTTTCATGGCTTCCATCATAAGCAGCTTCTGTCCCTTTGTTACCTTATCACCAGGTCTTACCATTACCTGCATTATTATGCCTGGCAACGGGGCTTTAATTTCCAGCTTGGGGCCTCCTTCTTTTTTATCAATGTTTTTCTGAGGTTCTCTCAATACCGGCCTTACAAGGGTTGGTGTTTTTACTGGTTTAACATCCTTATGTATTTCAACAAGGTAAGATGTTCCGTTCACTTCAATTTTTGCTACATCACCTTCTATCTCCAGAATCTCAACCTCATATGTATTTCCGCTTATCGTAAATTTATAATTCTTCATCACACTTTATCTTAACGTTGAAGGTTTCTCATATTATACAGCTTGGAATTCCAAGGGGAGTATGATTTTGATACTTTCCTTATGGTAATCACATTACTTTCGTAATCATGTATTTCATCGAAATACAGGTACAGGGCAGTTGCTATTGCAGCATTTACCTCACCTGTCAGCACCTCTTTTTCACAATCATCCAGGTGTCTTCCTTCCCTTGCTGCCCTGCGATACATACTTATCTTAAAAAAGAGCGGCATTACATACCTGAACACCAGGTAAAGTAACACCAGTGCAAGAAATACTATCAGGTATCCTATTACCACAACTATTGTCGCCTGTCTGTCGATACCAGAAAAATTATTCATCATTATAAGCAGGGTACTCATGATCTCTGGTTTAAAGAGGTATGTTCGAATGTTTTTTCATCGGTCCTGGATCTTTCTTTGTAGCAATTGTACGCAGGGCTCTTATCACCCTGAACCTGGTATTTCTGGGTTCTATAACATCATCCAGGTAGCCATAGCGTGCCGCCTCATATGGATTTGCAAATTTTTCCCTGTATTCCTTCTCTTTAGCAGCTATATAATCTGCCTTATCACCTTCATCTTCTATTTCCACTATTTTCCTTCCCTCCAGCACCTCAATTGCTCCCTGTGGACCCATCACAGCTATTTCTGCTGAAGGCCATGCATAATTAATATCCCCATGCAACTGTTTTGAAGACATCACACAGTGTGCCCCCCCGTATGATTTCCTGAGTGTTACTGTAACCTTAGGGACAGTTGCCTCACCGTATGCAAACATTAGCTTTGCTCCATGCACAATAATACCTCCATATTCCTGGCTGCTTCCCGGCAGGAATCCGGGTACATCAACCAGTGTTAACAGAGATATATTAAAGGCATCACAGAATCGCACGAAGCGGGCTGCCTTTCTTGACGCATTTATATCCAATACTCCTGCGAGAAAGTTGGGCTGGTTTGCAACTATTCCAACTGAAATGCCTCCCATTTTTGCGAACCCTACCACAATGTTTTTTGCATAATTGGAATGTACTTCCAGAAATTCCTCGTTATCAACAATTTTATATATTACATCCCGTATATTATACGCATGGTTGGGGTTTTCCGGGATCAGGATATTAAGGTCATCCTCAAGCCTGTCGATAGGGTCATCGCAGTCAGAAAGTGGAGGATCTTCCATATTATTCTGTGGCAGGTAGCTTAACAATTTCCTTATCAGCAACAATCCTTCTTCCTCATCTTCAACGACAAATTGTGCTACCCCGGATCTTGTTGTATGTATTCGTGCTCCCCCCAGATCTTCAATTGATATATCTTCTCCTGTAACTGATTTAGTAACCCTTGGCCCTGTTACAAACATATAACTGCTCTGCTCACTCATTATTATAAAGTCGGTAAGAGCGGGAGAATAAACTGCTCCTCCCGCACAGGGGCCGAATATGGCCGATATCTGTGGTACTACACCCGAAGCCAGTATATTCCTCTGGAATATTTCGGAATAGCCAGCCAGGCTCCTTACTCCCTCCTGTATCCTTGCCCCCCCGCTATCGTTTATACCTATTACAGGTGCACCAACTTTCATAGCCTGATCCATCACCTTGCATATCTTGGCGGCAAAAGTTTCAGAAAGTGAGCCTCCGAAAACAGTGAAATCCTGGGCAAAAACATAAACCACCCGTCCGTCAATGGTACCATGTCCGGTAACCACGCCATCAGAAAGGTATTTTTTGTCTTTCAGTCCAAAATCATCCGTACGATGGGTAACAAACATATCGTACTCCTCAAAGCTCCCCTCATCCAGAAGTATTTCTATCCTTTCACGTGCCGTGAGCTTACCTTTTGAATGCTGGGAAGCTATCCTTTTTTCGCCACCTCCCAGTTTGGCTTTTTCACGCAGATCTATAAGTTGCCTGATTTTATCCTGGCTGTCCATATTATGGAAATATTATGATTTTATTTACCTGATTTATCCTCACATAACTCTATCAACACACCAAAAGTGGACGCCGGGTGAAAAAAAGCTATCTCCAGGCCTTCAGCTCCCGTCCTTGGCTTTGTATCGATAAGCCTGATACCCTTTGATTCTGCCTCCCTGAGTTTATCATCAAGTCCACTTACAGCAAAGGCAATATGATGAATACCTTCCCCCCTTTTTTCTATAAACTTATTTACCGGCCCTTCCTGATCAGTTGATTCCAGTAATTCAATCTTGGTCTGTCCAATTTTAAAAAAAGCTGTCCGTACCTTTTGATCTCTAACCTCTTCAATGTTGTAACACTTAAGTCCAAATACTTCTTCATAGAGTGGGATAGCCTTATCCAGGCTTTTTACAGCAATACCAATATGTTCAATATGTGATGGTTCCATAAAAATTTGGGTTATTATATAACATCCAGCAAAAGTAATGCTAATAATGATACATTAATAAAGACAAAAGTCATATTTTCATGACCTTCTCCTTTAAAAAAGATGGTTAGGAATATCCGAATTTACTGGTAATTGCATTACTAATAAACCTGCATATAATAAATTCAAATGCACCTGATCAAAAGGGAAATTCTTCGAGCTCCTGCACTTTCAATTCTTCTTCTTCTGGTTTTTTAGCATCCTGATGCACAGGGTTCCCATCTACGAAGATAGCCTTAAAAGGTTTCGTCGGGCAGGCGTATTCACATGCTCCGCACCCAACGCATATTTCATTGTTTACCTCGGGAATCACCAGGTTACCAATATAAGGTACCATCTGCACTGCTTTTGTTGGGCAATGTTCCGAGCAAGCACCGCAATCTGTTTTCTCAGTTTCAACTATACAGTTCTCCTTAATAAAGTTAACCTTTCCTATCTGTGTAAGCTTTTTGGCTTCAAGTGCAAGAGGGAGCAGTGCTCCCGAAGGACATACCTCGGTACACCTTATGCACTCAAAATTACAGAATCCCTTATGGTAATCCATCCTGGGCTGCATGATCCCGGCAATGCCATATTCTTTTATAGAGGGTATTATTACGTTATTAGGACAGGCACTTACACATAATGAACAGGCAGTACAGTAATCATTAAAATGTTTAATACTTACACCACCCGGGGGGCATACAGGTGAAGTGCGTTTCTCAGGCACTGTTGATTCCTTCTTTGGAACGGGGGCATCCTGCGCCTTCATACTTCTTGGCAAAAATGCAAGAAGAGCCAACATTCCACTAATAAAACCTCTCTTGTCCTGATCTGGTTCATCACCGGTCTTTAAAGGGCCTGGCTTTTTAAACCCGTATGATATAGCTCTATCAGGACATACGGGAATGCAATTAAAGCAGGCAACACACCTGCTCAGATCGACATTCTCATTCTTAAAATCAATGCAGGAAGCTTTACAATTAGCAGCGCAAAGCCCACAGTGAGTGCAGCTGCTTTCATCAATCCTGATCCTGAATAAAGATACTTTTGAAATTAGACCAAGCAGAGTACCAACCGGGCATACAGTATTACAATAGAGCCTTCCCTTTGTGAAAGACAACCATGTAACAAGGGCAAGGAGCAATACCGGAAGAATATAAACTACCAGGGGAATCCTGACAAGATCAACTTTAAAAATAGCATAATTATCAAACAGTGAAAGTACTGCCGCTACCAGGTTGTTAATCATTAGTACAACAGGTTGCAGGAAGTAAGTGGCTGATCTTCCAAAAATGCTGTATGGATCAAGAAGGCCAAGCAGGAAAACAGAGCCTGCAAGGATAACTACCAATGTTACTGTGAGTATCACATACCGTAATATCACATATTCCTTACCAAATCTAAACTTGCGGAATTTTCGTCTGAACTTCCCCCCTATGCGGCTTACAATATCCTGATAAATACCGAGAGGGCATAATATGGAACAGTAAGACCTCCCTGTAGTCAGTGTAAGGGCAAGAACAAAAATGAATCCCGCTGATGCAAGTGCCGGTACGTTGATAAAATTCATCAACGATGGTACAACCTGAAAGTAAAGAATGAAATTAAACCACTTATCGGGAATGATGTGGCGGAAGTCAATAAAGGATAAAGTAATGATAATGAATATCATAACTGCCAGTACAATCCTGGCCGTTCTTAAGAAGGAAGATCTCATCCGGAAATACTACATTTTTATTTTGTGAATATTCAGGTTTTCAATATCCATTCTGCCAATACCCTTCTTGCTTGCCAGCGGGATATAATCAATCTGCTCCGGGGTCATCTTTATCATGCTGGCAGCTGCTGTATCAGCAGCAAGCATATCTGTTGAGATTATCTGTGCCTTCATTTCCACGGAATCACTTACTGATACCCCCTGTGGACCATTTCTCATCATTACCCTGTAACAATCAATTATGTTGAGTGTTGGTTTCTTTTCAAATGTAGCGTAATCGGCAATGCACTGGTGAAGGTTATTTGAATGCCAGAAGCCCCTGTCCCAGACATTACCCATAAGGTTCTTCATGGTAGCGGTCATCTTGGTGCTTGAATGATGTTTCAAAACGGGCACATTAATAAACACATCCGATTCCAGGATCAGTTCATGCACTTTAGCCTTCTTAAGTATACTGGCACCCGGTATATCCACTTCCTGATAATATTTCTCCGTGTCTGCCGGTACAATTTTTGCACCCGCATCTTTCGCAGCTTTTTCAATCCCTGAATTCTTATATGACTTTACCCAGTTATGGCATGTATGATCAAAAACATATACCCTGTCAGCTCCTGCCCTTATGCAATGTTCAACTATACGCTTAATAAGAAGAGGATTTGTATTGGCTGCCATTTCAGGGCTCCTGTCCCATCCTATGTTGGGTTTAATTACCACTGTCTGGCCTTTCTTAACGAAATTGGTTATTCCTCCCAGTGCACTTATACCTTTATCAAACATAGCATCCGGTTCTCCTCCCATCACAGCAACCATATCATACGCCTGGGCTCCAGGTGTGGAAGCCCACAGTTTGTTATATCCACCCAGGCTAAAAGCAGCACCAGCTGCAAAACCTGCTCCCAATGATTTTACAAAGAAATCTCGCCTTTTCATTATTTCATTTATTTAATGTATGCAAATATTGAAATTTATTGTAATACTGCAAAATAGCAGTATTAGTATTTTTATTATTATGCTTAATATTATCTTAGCATTTGTTTTACAATACAAGACTTATGAAAACACTATATTACGAATGCTTCTCCGGAATAAGTGGTGATATGAACCTCGGGGCTATGATCGACCTGGGTGTTGATAAGGATTATCTTGTTAATGAACTCAAAAAACTCAAGCTGGAAGGCTGGGAAATGCGTGTTGAAAAAGACCAGCGTCACGGAATAACAGGAACGAAGGTAACTGTCATCCTGACCGCGGAGGAAAAGAAGCATCGTCATCTGTCCGACATCAATAATATTTTAAATGAAAGCAATCTCAATCCTGAGGTAAAGACAATTGCAATAGAGATATTCAGAAAGATTGCTGAAGCTGAAGCGAAAATACACGATATGCCTGTTGAAAAAGTACATTTCCATGAAGTAGGTGCAATAGACTCAATAATAGATATTACAGGCGCAGCAATTTGCTATGTTAAGCTCGGAATAAAAAATATTATTGTATCACCTGTTGAAGTGGGAAGCGGGTTTGTAAAATGTGCACATGGCCTACTGCCTGTACCTGCTCCCGCTACAGCAGAAATCCTGAAAAATATACCAGTACACAAAGGTAAAGTCGACTTTGAGGCCACCACCCCTACCGGGGCGGCAATAATAAGTACTCTGGGGTCAAAGTTTGAAAGTGAAATAAACATGACCATTCAGAAAACAGGCTATGGTATAGGCCAGAGAAATAACCCGGAATTGCCAAACTTACTTCGGGTATATATGGGTGAATGCACGGACCCTGTCGCAGAAGGACATTTATCATACCTCGTGGAAAGTAATATCGATGATATGAATCCCGAGATGTACGAAAATCTTATGAACAGGCTCTTTGAGGCTGGAGCTGCAGACGTGTTTCTTACCAATATTATTATGAAAAGATCACGTCCCGCTATAAAGGTCAGCATAATATGCCAGGCTGGTGATATAGAAAAGATCAAGGCTACCCTTCTCAGCGAATCAACAACACTGGGACTAAGGATAAGCTCATTTGACAAACATACGGTTAGCAGGCATACTAATAAGATTAATACCTCATACGGTCCCGTTACGGTTAAATATGCTTATCACAATAATAAACTGATATCTGCAAAACCTGAAATATCTGATTGTATAAGCATTGCGGAAAAAAATAAACTGCCTCTTATCGAGGTATATAATAATATCTTAGCAATCATTCATGGAAGTAGGGGATAGAATAAAACAGCTTTGCAGCCCTTTTAACAATTCTGATAATATTCTCGTTGCATTTTCAGGGGGAGTTGACAGCACTTTTCTTTTATATGTACTTAAGATGTTCTCCAGTGCTAAAGTATCTGCAGTAACCATTAAAACCCCATATATACCAGTGTGGGAAATTGAAGAAGCCCTTAAGTTTTGCAAAGAAATGGATATTGAACATGAGATTATAGATATCCCCATTCACAGGTCGGTCCTTTTAAATCCGCCTGACAGGTGTTATAGATGCAAATCGATATTATTCGGGCATATTAAGAAATACGCTGAGGCAAAGGGCTTTAATATAATAGCTGATGGCAGTAATGCAGATGACAGTAAAGATTACAGGCCGGGCATGAAAGCACTCAAGGAACTCAGTATTCGGAGCCCTCTGCTCGAGGCCGGTTTCACAAAGGAAGAAATAAGAAAACATCTCAGGGATTTTAAGCTTGATATCTGGGATAAGCCTGCATATGCATGCCTGCTCACACGAATTCCCTATAATACAAAAATTACTATAAACGATCTCAGGTTAATTGAAGAATCCGAACGATTCCTGCACCTTATGGGATTCCCAGGTGCACGAGTACGATTACATAAAAATATTGCACGACTGGAGATCAATTCAGGCTTTTTCAATAAGATCCTTGAAGATGATGTAAGGGAAAGTATAATAAAGGAATTTAAAAAGCGAGGAATTGAATATATCAGCCTCGATCTCGAAGGATACCGGACTGGTAGCATGAATCATAAAAAAACAAGGATAATATGAACAGGGAAAGATTAAAAAAAATACTCGAGGACCTATCGGAAGGAAAGATCAATACTGATGACGCATTCGAACAGCTGAAGTTTTTACCCTACAGTGATCTTGGCTTCGCTCGCATTGATCACCATCGTGAAATAAGGACAGGATATCCTGAGATTGTTTTCTGCGAAGGAAAAACAATTGAGCAGGTAAGAGAGATATTTAAACATATTTCCGGTACAGGGCAGAACGTTATCGGGACAAGGGCCAGTGAAGAAAAATTCAGGGCAGTGCATTCCATTGCACCCGAGGCTTTCTGGCATGAAGAAGCCAGGATAATAAGTATAATAAAAGACAGGGATGAAACAACAGAAGCACCTATCGCAGTAATTACTGCAGGCACTTCAGACATACCTGTGGCAGAAGAAGCTGCTGTGACATGCGAACTGCTGGGAAACAAAGTTATACGTATTTATGATGCCGGTGTAGCAGGGATACACAGGTTATTTGATAAGTTACCCGTTATCAGGGATTGCAGGGTTGTTATTGTGATAGCCGGTATGGAGGGTGCACTCGCAAGCGTTGTAGGTGGTCTTATTGACAAACCCGTTATAGCCGTGCCAACAAGTGTGGGATATGGAGCTAACTTCAGGGGAGTATCCGCATTACTTGCTATGCTTACCAGCTGTGCATCAGGTGTTAGTGTAGTTAACATTGACAATGGATTCGGAGCAGGTTTTAATGCTAGTATGATCAATCAGATAAAATAGAACGTGGAAAGGAATATACTGGTATTGTCCACAGCATATTATCCTCCAGTACAATATCTGGCAATGATATTAAAAGCGGGCAGGGTACTTATTGAACAGCATGAAACCTATCCCAGACAGACATATCGTAACCGTTGTTATATTTATTCCGCTAACGGTGTAATTCCTTTAAGTATACCGGTGGAAAGAGGAAGTTTCCATAAAGTGAAATTAACAGATATAAAAATCGATAAATCGAGAAAGTGGCAAAGGGAACATATCCATGCTATTAAATCGGCATATAATTCATCAGCTTTTTATGAATTTTATGCAGACACTGTGCTACAGCCCCTTCATGGCAATCATGACTACCTGATTGATCTTAATATGGATATCCTGGAGACCATAGCCAGCATACTTGAGCTTGATATAACTATTGAGAAAACAAGTTCTTTCATTAAAGAATACGACGATAATTATGCTGATTTAAGATACAGCCTGTCACCTAAAAATGAATTAGCTTTTATTCCCCGGGAATATTTCCAGGTATTCAGTCCCACTCATGGGTTTAAGCCAAATCTAAGTATTATTGACCTTTTATTCAACATGGGCCCTGAAACATGGTCATATCTTAAAACCTGAAACCCAGCGTAGCTGTTACAAGATGCCTGTTGTATGTAATCTCTGCAGGATTAACGGAAGGATGGTTATACATGAAATACATCTGATTGTTACTTCTTAATGCATATGACACATCAAAGGAAAAGTTACTCTGCCTGAATCCTATACCACCTGAATAAACAGACTGGAAATTATTTTCGTTATCCTCTCCTTTGATAAACGGACTTCCATATATTGCATATCCTGCCCTCATATAAAACGAATTCAGCCTTAATTCTCCACCGAGCCTTATATTATGTGCTACGTCATAGATATCTTTGATATCCTGGTTCTCATTGTAGTAATCGTAATCATCAGAAGCCCTGGAGAACCGGGCCATCCTGTAATCAACGAATTCATAGTCAGCTGTTAGTAAACCTGATTTACCCAGCTGTAATGCTGCTCCGGCCATTGCCCTGAGAGGTGTTGTGAGTGTATATGAGAACCTGAAGGGGTCGTTCTCCCATTCATAATAGTCCCCGTTATCAAATTCTGATCTTATATCATCATAGTAATATTCATCGAGCCTGTATACAGTGGGTGTATGAAATGCAAAACCAAGCCTGAGCATTTCTACAGGCCTTACAATAATTCCAAGTTTGAATGCATATCCTGTGCCGCTGGCTTCAACCACATCCCGGTAAGCAAAATTATTAAAGTCATATATAAGGCCGGCATCATCAGATTCCATATGTTCGTATGTTGAATATGATTCAAGCTTGTTAATTCCCAGTGTGGCACCTATATATATTTTATGACCCAGGTTCGCAGAGATGCTTAAAGCATGCTCAGATGAATGTCCTTCACGTGATATTACCCTTCTTACATTCTGGCCGTAGGTTGAATTTGTATTATCACCATATTGTGAAAAGGTGGTCCCATATTCATAGCCTCCAGAACCGCTTATTGTATCGAGAATCCATACTTCAAAAGCAGCGCCGGGAGCGCCATCAATATCGGTATAATAAACGCCGCTTGCTATATCAGCCCAGTAATCAGCCATAGAGCTATTATTATTTACTCCCCGTATCACAGTATTCATATTAAAGTTATTGGTACGGTTTAATGAATATGCCAGGTTAATTCCCGACAGGCCGCTTGTATTTTCTTTTGAGAGCAAAGGATAAACAAAGCCTACCTGGTTCAGATTGAACTGGTATGCATATTCATTGGCTTCAGTGCCATTATACTTAGCGAGTGATTTATTATAGTACATCTGTGGAGATAAGCTTACCTCCATTGACCTGTAGATCCCCAGGCCTGCAGGGTTTTGACTCAACACTGACAGGTCTCCCCCAAGAGCGGTGAAAGCACCACCCATTGCCTGGAACCTGGCTGAACCGCCGTAAAATAACTGTGAATACCATAGCGCTTCATCTATTGTTTGTGCTTTGCTTATGGTTATTGCAGAAACAAATGTTATAAGTATAATAAATGCTTTTTTCATTTTCATTTTTGTTAAATGTTACACCTGCCATCCCATTCCCGGGATGATAAAATAATTTAAATGTAACAAGCTAATTCCCAATAATTATATTTTACTATCTCCTGCCTGATCTTCCTGAGCTTGAAGACGAGCTTCTCCCACTGCTTGACGAGCTTCTCCCGCCAGATGAAACTGAGCTGGAGCGGCTGCTGCCTGAGGATGAAGATCTGCCGACAGAAGACATACTGCTTGATCCCCTTGACGAGGACCCTATTGAAGACGATCTGCTAATGCCACTCCTCCCACTTATAGAAGATGAACGGTTAATAATCGATCTCCCCGAATTACCGGATGATGAACGGTTAATAATTGACCTGGAGGTATTCGAGGAACGGTTGACATTAGCACTGCTGCTTGTAGAGCGGTTATTCTGGTAACGTGTATCGATATTGCTAATCGTGCTACTTCTCCTGTTAGTATTATTATAAGCAGGACGTGTAGTCATCCTTGGATTTGTGTATGTAGGCCTGTATGTCCTGCTCTGAGTATCATAAGTAGGCTTTGAAGCTGCACGTGTTGTTGTATTAACCTGAGTTCTTCTGTTAAGACTTGAGCTTACCGACCTCTCCTGTGGATTGGTAGCATTACTGATATTTGTATTACTGCTCACAATTGTCTGATCCGTTCTTCTACTACTCTCAGTACTTCTGGTATCATTAGCTGAAGTGGCGGCTGTCCTTCTTGACGATGTTATGGCCGATGCAGATCTGCTGCCGGAAGAGCTTGTATACCTGTTAGATAAAGTACTGTATGAACTCCTTCTTCTGACAGGAGTTGTATAATAATCAACATTACTATAGTAACCATAATTGTTATAGTAACTATAATACGGTGAGAGCCACGGATAGTAGCCAAACCCATAACTATACCTCCAGGGGTTATGGTAATAAGAACCCCAGTAAGGTGAATAGAAAGGATCATAGTAATATGAATAATACGGACTGTAGAAAGGATCCCACATTCTGTAAGAATAATAAGGATATCCAAATGATAATCCATACCTGAACCCGTAATAGAATGGGTCTCTCCAGTAGGGATCGAAGTAATTACCGTAAAAACGGTTCAGGTAACTTGAATATGATACCCCGTCATAATAATCAAAGGCACTGCTTCTGTCACTGTCGTAATACATAAGATCTTTATCATACTCTTCCGGATCCAGGTACTGATCAGCAACAAGCGTATCAAGATTATACTTGTCTTCAATCTCTGAAATGGATTCATATGCCTGTTCAGGTACTACGGTCTCCTGCACATATATTTCTCTGGGAGTAGGTGTATAATAGAGATCATCATATTCACCACTCATGTATAGTGATGAAGAACAGCTACTTAAGAGAAATATTGCCAAAACTGTTATGTAAAGATAAGTTTTCATTTTAGACCTCCGATAATATTTATTTCATCCTTTTAAAACAAGAGCAAAAACCATACCAAGTTAATACACTATTTCGGGTGGCAGGCTTGAGTAACAAATATAAGATTTTTCTTTTAACCGGCTTACATATCATGACTAATGAAATAAAAAAGAGCAGGCGCTTAACGCCTGCCTTTACGTGTTGAACTAGTTGATTTGCTTTTATTAGCTGATCCCGTGTTGCTTCTTACTGCACTGCTACGGTTGCTGCTTTTGCCTGAACTCCTTACTGCGCTCCTACCAGAGCTTCTGCCAGATGAGCTCCTCACCGCACTGCTGCGTGTGCTTCTGTTGGCTGAGCTCCTGACGGCAGCATTATTTGTGCTTCTTCCTGCAGAGCTCCTCACCGCACTGCTGCGTGTGCTTCTGTTGGCTGAACTCCTGACGGCAGCATTATTTGTGCTTCTTCCTGCAGAGCTCCTCACCGCACTGCTGCGTGTGCTTCTGTTGGCTGAACTCCTGACGGCAGCATTATTTGTGCTTCTTCCTGCAGAGCTCCTCACCGCACTGCT
>Ga0272443_10001096_pt1 | contig 42752 bp, 38 predicted proteins | sample SSMAcet12_FD_193581 | JGI IMG/M metagenome (GOLD analysis project Ga0272443, IMG submission 193581) | Marine sediment archaeal communities from Little Sippewissett salt marsh, Falmouth, MA, United States - SSM-Acet-12 | ecosystem: Environmental > Aquatic > Marine > Wetlands > Sediment ...
TCGCTGGTCCATGACAGACACCTCTCGCCACGGCATCGCTCGCCCCTTTGCTTGACGAATCGAGCCGATTTTGAGGTGTCAACCATGTCTCCGAACACCTGTCAGCCATGTCCCCGGGCTGAACACTTCGCTCGCAATGACGATGTCCAGACATGCGCCGTCGTTCCCGCGGCATGAAACGCCCGAGGTCTGCATCTCGTTGTCACCCTCTTTCAAAGCGAGGGCGCAGGGAATGCCGGGCTGCTGGCCGCAACCCATGGCCCGCCTGCAGCAAAAAAAGCAGGCGGCAGTCACCACAGGTCCAGCCGTCAACCGGCATTCCCTGCGCGATGGATTGACGTCTTATGCGTACTCTCCCCGGGGATCGGCTGTCTTGCCCCCGTGACCGGCGGATCATCGTCACCGCCGGCGTCGCATCAGCGTCGAGATGCCAGGACCATACGTTTTCGACGTGCGCCCCAAGCCGTTCGTCCGCACGGACAAGCCATGCTACGACCCCAGGCGCCCACCGCATCCCACCCCGCGTGTCATGACGATCGCGATACGCCCCTCGTGCCGAGGCGGGACCACGACATACAATCATGATTTTCGGAAAATCGAAAGCCGATTATTTTTGGCAGGAGGACTGGACAGGGTGAGTCGCGTTGAGATTGCAGGAGAATTTCGCCTGATCGAGCGACCATAGCCAGCCATCTCGCCGGACCAATCCCAGATGGGCACGGTTGTCCAGTTGACCGACCGTCCACCTTAGAAACCACAGAACCGTCTCATTGACGAAGCTCGGATTGGCGCAACGAGCGGACGTCGCCATCGAACGGAAGCTCAACATCCTCTTGCAGCGCACCCATGCTAACCTACTGCTTAGATTAGCTGAGTGTTGATATTGACGCCCAACTGGGCAGCCGTCATTTTTCGATTATATCCGAAGTTCGCTTTGCTTTAGGTGACAACAATGCGCAGGTTTCACAGCGCGTCGATCATTGGCTTTTTAACAATCATTGGATGTGGACCCATTGCAAGCGCGTCGTTCGCCCAGAGTTCGCGAGACCTGATGAACATGTTTGGCGCCATCATGCAGTCGGCGATGGTTCAAGCGACTCAAACTGAATGGCGTAAGCTTCCTCCGATCACATTGACCTGCGTCGACGAGACACTCCGTCAGCGCGGCATCAGCGTCCAGGTTCTGGTGAATAACGGTATTGGCCCAACAGACACGCGAGTCTCCGACGTCATCGCAAACTGCCGCGCCCAGGGCGAGCTACGACAGGCGAACACCCGATCCCAACCGGCGCCGGAGCCTGGTCGGATCAGTCCCGCAGTTCCTCAACTGTCTCAGCCCAACGGCGGTCCTTTCAAATATAGAGTGGACAAGGTCCCGCTGGGCAGCACCATTTCGTTCGAAACGGCCAACTATAAAGAGTACCAATGCCGACCAAGCGACCAGTTTTCCGGCTTCACATGGTGTCAAAAGCAGCGAACTGAGCGCACCTCACGAGGAGAGTACCTTTCTTCGTACAGCCTGTTGCACACCGACGAAGGGCGCGTTTACTACCTGAATCGCTCCCTGGACCCCGCTTTCTTCGACCCTGGAGAAGCAAACGAGGATATCGATCGTCTGTCGCGGACCTACGGCGAGCAGCCTCGCATCATTTCCAGACCCCAGCGTGCGGCCGGAATGAGCGGCGTTATCGCCTATTGGGGCGATGTCGTTCTGGAGCAGCTGGATGCAACTGCCATCGCGACGATCGCTTCGGGCCGCGCCCCTGGAGGCTTACTCGTCGATTTCGCAGGAAACTACCAAGAGTCCATACGTCAGAACCTTCCCATATACCGAGTCTCCGGCGGTCCCGGCTTCGTGTGGGCAGAAAGCCATGATACCAGTGGGGTTGGGCGACTGCGCTTCTTCGCTATCGATGCATCGACTCTGGCCACACGACCGACAGTGGGTCCACAGGCGAATGCCAATCTGTCGCCGCAGGTGCCACCTGACCCCTGGAAAGATTGCCAGTCTTCTGACACTGAAGCGAGGCTCGCCGGCTGTACTAAAGTGATCGACGCGAAAGGCGCCGACCGAGTACGCCTTGCGGATGCCTTCGATGGCCGCTGCTCCGCCTACAATCAGAAACAAGCATATCAATCCGCGCTGTCGGATTGTAAGACTGCCATCGATCTGAACCCAAAATACTCCTACGCCTACGCCAATCTCGGCGCGACGTATTTGGGCCTGAACGACGCGGCGAACGCCGTATCAGTACTGAATAAGGCCATAGCCCTAAAGACGAACTTTATCTGGTCTCGCCTCTCTCGCGCCAAAGCACTCGAAGCCTACGGCTCAAACATGGATGGCGCGCTAAAAGACTATCAATATGCTCTGCTGATCGACCCGAGCAATCAGGTAGCCAAAGATGGCGCTGTAAGACTGACAATGACATTGTCGCCATCGCCGGAAGCTGCAGCTTCGTGCTTGGGCGACACAAACAAGCAGACCGCGCATATCGCGGAAGGCACAACTGCAGCGCCTGGGGCAGCCATGGAAATCGCTGTTGCCGCCATTTCCTCCAGTGCTCAGACCTACCGTGCCAAGCTGGACGCTCAACTCGCGCAGGTCAACCAGTTGAACCGGGACATGGAGGTTGCCGAGAAGCAACAATCGGCTGTCACACAGCCAGCCGACGAGCGCCGAAAGCTCTTGATGGACGTGCAGAAACTGAGCGATGGTGTCACCGAAAGTCAGGCTCGGCTGGATGCCATCTCTGAAAAGGTCACTGAGCGCGAGCGCGAACTCAAAGCAGAATCAACCAAAGCTCGGCAGCGGGAGATAAAGCAGGAGCTAGAGCGACTGCGGCCGGCGTTGACTGCCGCCGAGCAGGACCTCAATCGACGCTCTCTGGAGCGCGACGAGGCATATTCAAGAGCTCAACAACGAGGCACGGATATCGCGAAGGCGCTGGCACGATCCGAGTCCATCCGCGCTGCCAAAGAAGGCGCTGAGAGCTGCGCAAGGCAAATCCGAGCGGGCATCGATGCACTTGAGCAAAAGGTAGACGAAATCCGGCAGCAGCAAAGGGAAGAAGCTGCAAACGCTGTGCGCGTCAACGCCGAGAACACACTGAGCGACTTGTCTGAGTTCGCGCAAAAGAACGCCAGCCTGGTGCCCCTTGAAGTGGGACCGCTTGTCGCCGCTTTAAAGGCGACGCTAAGCGCCAAAGATCCAAGCAAGACGTCAGACGCGCTCTCCGCCTTACAACGTCGTCTCGAAGAAATTCCGGAGTTCAAGCGCTTTCGAACTTCTCGGGAAGAAGCGCGCCAGGAATCCGCGAGGGCCGAGCTGGATCAACTCTCTGATACGGCGCGAACAATTTCTGACTTTTCTGAAAGTTACGCAAAGCGGAACATTACCTCCGATAACGTGCAGCCTCTCATCAAACTGAAAGCACGCCTGTCTGAAGTGCTCGTCCGTCCGGAAACAAATGCTCTCAAGCAAGCCATTTCCGAATCCGAGCGAGAATTGGCCCAATTGCACCTCGAACAGGCCTACCACGACTATCGGGCCAAACATCCGATACAAAGTCGGAATTCTCTGCCAGCGGCAACCGACCGTAACCGTCTGCTCGTGGACGGCCCCCTGGATGAAACCTTGATCCTCGTGAACGAAAGCGGCCAAGCGAGCGTGGTGAGAAATATCCGCGGTGACCTCGTATTCGACCGCGGCAGCGCAACATTGTGCTTTCTGCATGACGCCAACCTCGACGCCTTCGGCATGTCCGAGCTCAAAGCCAAAATCTCCGAGAAAGGTGTCCGTACGTTCGAGATATCAGCATCGCCATGCGCGGCAGATCGGCTGGAGCGCTACGATCTCGTTGCCGTCAACAGAGGTCTGTTTGCGACACTCCCGGCCAATCTTGCGAGCTCCATTCTGAAGGCGGTCGACCGAGGTCTTTTCACGCTGCTTGGGAGCCTGAGCGACCGCGAGTTGCAAGCCGCGAGGAATGCCGACAGCATCAAGAGTCTTCAACTCGAGAACGATCTACAAAAACGAGTCATCGACGGATTCGGTCTCGTCTCGATTGCAAACGGAACTTCCGTCGTGTGTCAAACGGTCTCCGATCACCAGAAGACCCATGAGAGCCTTGTCACTCGCGCCGCTGATCGACTGCAGATTGAGCTTGGCTCCGCGCCGAAGGTCATTTCCACTTCGATCGAGACCGCCTTTGTATCGACCAAGCGCGGTCAGTGCGGGGCGATTTATAGCTCTTCCAAGGACTTGCGCGATTTGATTACGGGCTTGCAGCGCGACAAACTCAACTATCATGTCCTGCCGATTTGGTTCACTGCCGTCGACGTTGAGGCGGAGACGAAGAATGTCGCTGAAGCCGAAGCGAGATCGTTGCGCGAAGAACAGCAATTGGATCAGAGGAGAAAGGATGATCAATTGCGCGCCGAACTCCAACGGCGGCAATCCGGTGAGGAGAAGCGCGATCGGCAAGATAAACTGCAGAAGGAGAACGGCGCGTTAGCGCGAGGGCTACAGGAGCTCATAACGGATCGCATTAAGGAATTTGCGGAGAAGAGCGATCGCGCCGACAGGACCTATGTGAGGCAGTGGTGGCCGACAATGGCGACATGGTACCTGGAGCAGATTGCCAACGACTGGGAACTTGAAAGCGTGGCCAGCGAATTGCGCGACTATGGAACGGTGAAATGGAAGAATCGGATTCTTGAAGCTGGTTTCGTCGCGCTCACATTCAAGGTGAAGAACAGAGCACTGGGTGAGCACCAGCAGAAGTGCTTCACCGTCGGGTACATCGCAGACCGCGAATTTGAGGTTGCCCGAGATCCGATCGCAGTGCCCTGCGAAGATGAAGTCGCAATCAACCGGTATAGGACCGCGCGCGACTTCTCAAGTAAGTGGCTAGCCAACTGAGTAAAAACTCATTCAAGGCGCGTTAACGAAGCACGCAAGGGAACTTGCCTTGCCGCTGCCTCATGACAGGGCAGCGGCGGGACCAACTCATCATTACTGCCCAAGTCCTATTTTGCAGGCTCGATATCCCCAGGTGCGACCGGTGGCGCATAGGAGCTGGCGGCAGCGAGCTCGTCGAAGCTTCTTATTTCTCTGTCCGCTGCGGAGAAGTCGTGCCGGATGTTGAAGCTGTGGCGGATGGCCACGCAGCGGCAGCCGGCCGCTTTCGCCGCCTTCAGCCCGGCCAGCGAGTCCTCGAACACCAGCGTCGTTGTCGCATCCACACCCAATCCCGACAGGGCGAGCCAATAGGCTTCGGGGTCCGGCTTGTGTCTGACGACGTCCTCCTGGGTGATGACGACATCGAACGCATGCTTCAAATCGAGCCTGGCCAGGACCTTTTCCACCATCCAGGAGGCTGCGGAACTCACGAGGCCGACCTTGATGCCGCGCTCGCGTGTCGAAAGCACGAACGGCACGGCCCCCGCGGTCGCGGAGACCTCGGTCTCGAGCAGATCGAGGTAGATGCCGCGAAAGCGATCGTTGAAGACATCACGCGGCGGATCGATGTTGCAGCTCGTGAAGAAATGACCGGTCACCGTCGTCCAGTCCTCTCCCATCACATCGGCATAGATCAGCGGATCGGCTTCGACGCCGTATAACGCGCAGGTCTGCGCCAGCGCGCGCGCCTTCAAGGACTCGCTGGTCGCGAGCGTGCCGTCGAGGTCGAACAGGTAGGCTTTCATGGGTGATCCATCGTAGGCGCCGGCCGGACGCGGTCTCATGGGGCCGCTCTGCCACGTGGATCCGTCGCGAGCAGCGCATACATCATGTCGTCGCGCCATTCGCCGCCGACGCGCAGATGGTCGCGCAGCTGGCCCTCGCAGCGGAAGCCGAGCTTCTCGACCAGCCGGCGCGAGGCGAGATTGTCGGGGTGGATGAAGGCTTGCAGACGGTGCAGGCCGAGCTCGTCGAAGCAGTAGTCGAGCATCGCCGCGACCGCCTCGGCCGCGATCCCCTGACGGTGTCGCGCGGGATCGACGATGTAGCCGATCGTGACGCGCCGTTGGCGCATGTGACCGTCGTGATAGTTGACCATACCGATGCAGCGGTCGGTTCCGGCCTCGGCGACCGCCCAGAACCGATAATAGGACGGGGTGCAATCGATGAAGCGGCGAACGGCGCGCTCGCTCTCGCTCGGCTTGGTATGCACCTGATGATCCCAGAACCGCATCGCGTCCCTGTCGCTGAAGCAGCGGTGCATGGCGGCGGTGTCGTCCTCACGAAACTGCCGCAGCCGCAGGCGGGGCGTCGAGACGATCGGATGCGGGATCTGCGGTTTGGCCATGCCGGGGCTCTGCGACGCGGGTCGACAGAAGCTAACAGCAAACTTGCCCGGAGCACCACCTCGGTCGGCCCGCAAGCACGCGATTTTGCCGCGCGGTGTCTCTTGTCCGCATGACGCGATGTCAAACCGTGGCTCAAAGCGCGCGCAAGACCGCGCGTCACCACTTACAGCTGCCGCATCTCCACGCCCAGCGCGCGCAGCGCATCCCAATAGCCGGGATAGGTCTTGCCGACGCAGGCCGGATCGAGAATGACGATGCCGCCGATCCGGAGGGCGGCGAGCGCGAAGCTCATCGCGATGCGGTGGTCCTCATAGGTCTCGATGCGCGCCGGCAGCGTCTGTCCAGCGAGGCCGGGATCGGCTGCGACGATCAGATCGTCGCCGTCCTCGCGGCCGAGGCCGGGGCGGATGCGCGACAGTTCCGTCGCCAGCGCACGGATGCGGTCGCATTCCTTGACCCGCAGATTGGCGATGCCCGTGAAACGGACGGGCGTGGCGTTGAACGCGGCCAGCACCGCCAGCGTCGGGACCGCGTCCTGCATCTGCGATCCGTCGATGACGGTGGGCAGATGCGGGAACATCCTGATCAGCTGAGCTGCCTTTGCATCCGGTTGCGTGAAGGCCTCGATCGGGACACCGAGGTCGATGCGGCCCTGGGTGAGCGCCTCCGCGGCCCACAGATAGGTCGAGGCGGACGCATCGGGCTCGACGACGAAATCGGTGGCGGTGTAGCCGGTCGGCGCGACGCGCCAAGTGGTGCGGTCGACGAGTTCGACCTTGGCGCCGAACGCCGTCATGGCCGCGACCGTGAGGTCGACATAGCCGCGCGCGTCGAGGTCCTTGCCGGCCAGCACGACCTCGATCGGGCCCTGGCCATCAGCGGCGGCCATCAGCAGCGCCGAGACATATTGGCTTGACAAGGACCCGTCGATCTCGACCCGGCCGGAGCCGAAATGTCCGCGCCCCTGGACGGTGACCGGCGGGCAGCCGGTCGGCGCGGCGGCCGCGATGCCGAGCGACTGCATCGCCGTCAGCAGCGGCCCGATCGGGCGCTTGCGCATCGCGTCGTCGCCGTCGAGGATCACCGTGCCGTCGCAGAGCGCCGCCGCCGCGGTGAGAAAGCGCATCGCGGTGCCGGCATTGCCGAGCATCAGCGGCTGATCCGGCCTGCTCAGCCTGCCCGGGCTGGTCACGACGAAGCTGGTGTCGTCCGGCTCGTCGACCACAACGCCCATCTGCCGCAGCGCGGCCGCCATCAAGGTCGTATCCCGCGACTTCAGCGCACCGGTGAGACGGCTGGTGCCGCGCGCGAGCGCCGCCAGCAGCAGAGCGCGATTGGTGATCGACTTGCTGCCGGGCGGCGTGACCCGGCCGACGAGCGGGTGCGCGGGCGGGATGATGGCGAGTGGAGGCGAGGACATGTCCACGCCAGTGACATAGGCCGGGCGCCGGCGCAAGCGGGCACGGACCGGATGATCCTTGCCGCCTCCCCGGCCAGCTTGATCGCGCTGTCGCGACCCTCGCATATGCGGAAGGACATCGAACCGTCACCCCGCCGTCATCTCGATTTCGTCGCGGATTGCTCTGTGCTCGCGACGCCCTGGGAGAGCCTGCCATGACCCCGACCGACACGATGACATCGAGCCGCCGTTCGATTCTCGCCGGCCTCGCCGCGACCGCGGTGCTGCCGCTGGCCAGGACGGCGACGGCCGCCGAGGGGGCGCTGTCGGGCCTGCCGACACCGCCGGCCGGATCGGCCACGGCGGTCGCGACCGACCAGGCCTATTGGTCCGCCGTGCGTGGGCTCTATGCGGTGACGCCGGACGTGGTCAATCTGGAGAACGGCTATTGGGGCGTGATGCCGGAGCCTGTCAGGCGCGAGTTCATCCGTCAGACCGACATGGTCAATCAGCAGAACTCCTATTATGCGCGGCAGCGTTTCGGCGCCGATTTCGAGGCGGTGCGGATCAAGGTGGCGGAGGCGGTCGGAGCCGCGCCGCAGGAGATCGCGCTGACGCGCGGCGCGACCGAGGCGCTGCAGCTCCTGATCAGCGGCTACAACCGGTTGAAGCCCGGCGACAGCGTGCTCTATGCCGATCTCGACTACGACTCGATGCAATATGCCATGAACGCGCTCAAGGCGCGGCGCGGCGTCGAGGTCGTCAAGTTCAACATCCCCGAGCCGGCGACGCGGCAGGCCGTGCTCGACGCCTATGCCAGTGCGCTCGACGCCAATCCGAAGACGCGGCTGCTGCTGCTCACCCATGTCAGCCACCGCACCGGGCTGGTGATGCCAGTGGCCGAGATCGTGCGCATGGCCAAAGCGCGCGGGATCGACTGCATCGTCGACGCCGCGCATTCCTGGGGCCAGCTCGACATCAAGGTCGGCGATCTCGAAGCCGACTTCGTCGGTTTCAATTTGCACAAATGGATCGGCGCGCCGCTCGGCATCGGCTTCCTCTACATCAAGAAGGATCGGCTCGACAGCATCGATCGCGACATGGGCGATGAAGACTTTCCCGAGAGCGACATCCGCTCGCGCGTGCATACCGGCACGGTCAATTTCGCCACCGTGCTGACGGTGCCGACCGCCATCGCCCTGCACCAGGAGATCGGCGCCGCAGCCAAGCAGGCGCGGCTGCGCTATTTGCGCGACAGCTGGGTCCGCCGCGCCCGCGCACTCAAAGGGCTGGAGATCCTGACGCCGGACGAGCCCGGCCTTTACGGCGCCATCACCTCGTTCCGGCTGGCCGGCAAGACCAGCAAAGCGGACAACGAGGCCATCGTCGCGCAGCTGCGCGACGAACATCAAGTGCTCACCGTCCGGCGCGCGGGCGTCGCCAATGGACAATGCATCCGCGTGACGCCGGCGCTCTACACGACCGAGGCGGATCTCGACCGCTTGGTGGAGGCGCTGGCGATCATCACCGGCAGCAAGGCCGGCTAAGGCGCCGCCGGCTGTCCGGCTCAGGCGCTGAACACGAAATTGTTGCAGTAGTCCTTGCTCTTCCAGAACCATTCGCCATCGGTGCGCTGGTGGAGCTCGGGATCGAAATTCGCCAACGGGAGCAGCTGGCCGCGGCGCACGAAACTGCCGGAATAGCCAAGGCCGCGCAGCAGCGCGAAGGTCTCTCGCATCCGCTCGAGCGTGGCGAGGCGGCGGTCGCATTCCAGCACGAGCAACGGCCGGCAGCGGCGCAAGGTGCTCACGGCGCCGCGCAGGACATCGAGCTCCGCACCCTCGACGTCGATCTTCATCGCAGAGACCATGTCGCCGCCGGACACGTAGTCATCCAGGCAAATTGTCTGCACCTCGATCGGCCGGGAGGCCTCGACCGGCTGCAGCAGCGACGCCCCCGGCTGATGCCCGTCCGGGATGAACAGCGTTCGCGCCCCCGATGACGAATACACCGCGCGCTGCTCGATGGTCACATTGCTCAACGCGAAGCTCGCGCACAGCCGCGACAGGCCATCGGCCAGGTCCGGCTGCGGCTCGAACGCAATCGCGCGTCCGGGCGCCGACCAGCGCGCCAGCCAATAGAGGAAGCTGCCTTTGTTCGCACCGATGTCGCAGACGATGTCGCCGCGTCCGATCCGCTGCCGCAGCGCGTGAAGTTCCGTCCGGTGATCGCGATACCGCGATCGGATCACCCGTACCAGCGCCCGCGCCGCCTCTCGTCCGATCATTCGCCCCCCAATACCCGCGTGGAGCGGCCAGCTTGATCAGGAGCATGGTCACTTCTTGGCGGGGCGCAGGTAGCAATCAGGCGGGCCCACGACCGTTCCTTGGCCGGCGGCCCCTATTCCTTCTTGGCGTCGTCGAGCACTTTCTTGCAGGCCTCGGAGAGCTGGGCATATTGCTTGGTGAGGCAGGCGACGATGCGCCCGCCGCCGGGCAGCGTATCCGGGCAGAACCTGATGTAATCGGCCAGGCAGGCGGCGCGCTGCTCGTCGGTCGGCAGCTGCTGGGCGGACGCGGCGCCGATGAGACCGATGAACAAAATGGCGCCTGCGAGCTTGGACATCCGGTCTCCCCTCCTGATGCAGGCATCATGAAGATTGCAACCTTCAACATCAACAATGTCAGGCGGCGCCTCCCCAATTTGCTCTCCTGGCTGCGCAGCGCCAGGCCCGACATCGTCTGCCTGCAGGAGCTGAAATGCGCCCAGGCCGAATTCCCGGCCGACGCCATCGCAAAGGCTGGCTACGGCGCGGTGTGGCAGGGTCAGAAGACCCGGAACGGGGTTGCGATCCTCGCGCGCAAAGCAGAGCCGGTACTGATCCGCACTGCCCTGCCCGGCGCGCCCGCGGACAAGGAAGCGCGTTACATCGAGGCCGCCGTGCGCGGCATCGTGATCGGCTGTCTGTATCTGCCGAACGGCAATCCGCAGCCGGGTCCGAAATTCGACTACAAGCTCGCCTGGTTCAAGCGGCTGAACAGGCACGCGGCTGATTTCATCGAGCATGACCTGCCGGTCGTGCTCGCCGGCGACTACAACGTCGCGCCGACGCCGCTGGATATCTATCCGACGCGGTCATGGAACAAGGATGCGTTGATCCAGCCGAGCAGCCGCGCGGCCCTCAAGGCGCTGCTCGACCAGGGTTGGTGCGACGCGATCCGCACGCTGCATCCGGACCAGCCGATGTTCACCTTCTGGGACTACAAGCGCAACCGCTGGCCGCGCGATGCGGGGCTCAGGCTCGATCACCTGCTGCTGAGCCCGCAGCTCGCGCCGCGCCTGACCAAGGCCGGCATCGACCGCGCCATCCGTGGCGAGGACGGCGCGAGCGATCACGCGCCGGCCTGGATCGTGCTGACATAGCCTCTCAGTCGCGCCCCGCATCCATGATCGCCTGCGCCAGCCGCGCCGGATCGGAGAAGCACAGCTCATGGCTGCCGGACACCTGCACCAGCCGGAACAGGCCGAGCTTGCTCGACAGCCGCGGATGCCAAGGCAAACCGTGCGGCAGCGCGGTGTCCTCGGTGCAGTTGATGTAGGATTTGGCGATGGTCATCTCGGCCGGATTGGTGCGCAGCTTGATCGCATCGGTGAAGGTCTTGTTCGGATGCGGATTGAGCACCTCATAGGCGCGGGTCGCGGTGGCGAGATCGGCATCGTTGATGAAAGCCTCGCGCCAGATCGGAAACGGCAGCACCACCGAGCCGTCGCCGCGCTCGGCGGCCACCGCGTCGAACAGCGCGACATATTGCGGCGGCACCATGTCGTTGAGGCACTCACCATTGTTCGGCACGAACGCATTCCAGTAGATCAGGCGGCGGATGCGCGTCGGGATGCGGTCGGCGACGCCGGTGATCACCATGCCGCCATAGGAGTGTCCCATCAAGACGGCATCGGTGATGTCCTGCTCGGTGAAATAGTCGCAGATCGATTGGATCGCCTCGTCGAGACCGGTGGTCTTGGGGTCGCCCGGGCGGTTGCCGCGGATGGTCGGCAGATGCACGATATGCCCGGCAGAGCGGATATGCGCCGCGACTGGCTCGAGCTCGGCGCCGGTATGCCAGGCGCCGTGGACCAGGACGTAGGTTGACATGATCAGGTTCCTTTGCACTGTTGATGGCGGTGCAAGCAAACATGGCCGCGCGGCAGCCGCCGCGCTTGGCTGCAACTGAACCCGAATGGTCTCGGAGTGAACCGATGCCTGGCGCGGAGCCGCAACGGCTGCGGAGCTGGAATACCGCCGCGGTACGGCCGGCCGAGCAATTCTCCTATTACCGCGAGGCGATCTGCCAGGCCTTCATGAACCTGACGCCTGAACCGGCCCGCGGCATCGGCTTTGCGGCCGAGGTCCAGAGCATCGGCATCGGCCGAGACGGGAAAAACACGACCGGCGCGATCAACCGCGTGACCTTTCCCGAGCATGTGGTGCGCCGCTCGCGCGCCGACATCGCCGCCTCCGCCCAACGCTGCTTCTACCTCAATCTCAAGCTCGCCGGTCGCTGCACCATCGTGCAGGACGATTGCGAAGTCAGCCTGTCGGCGGGCCAGGTCGGCATCTTCGACAGCGACCGCACCTTCGCGCTGCAGCATGATCGCGGACCGTCACTCGGCGTCATCTCATTCCGCGTTCCCGCCGAAGCGCTGTTCAGCCGGCTGCCAAACGCGCCCGACATCGCGCCGATGCGGCTGTCCGACGATCCCTGCGTGGGCGCGCTGATCGTCGAGACGGCGCGCTCGCTCAACGCCAACGCGCTGCGGCTCGCAGCGGACGACACGGCTGCGCTGTTCGACGTGCTGCTCGATCTCGCCGCGCTCGGCGTGTCGCGCAGCTTCCGTCGCGAGGCGCATGCCACCACCTCATTCGCCGACGCGACCACGCTGGCCTTGCGCCGTGCCATTCACGAGCGGCTGCGCGAGCCGGGCCTGACGGTCGCGACCGTCGCCCGCATGGTGGGGATCAGCGAGCGCTATGTGCACAAGCTGCTGGCCCGCGCCGGCACCAGCTTCTCCGAGCTGGTGATGGAGCGCCGGCTGGATGGCGCCGCGCGCGACCTGCGCGATCCCTGTTGCGCCGCGCGTGACATCGGCAGCATCGCCTTCGACTGGGGCTTTTCGGATCTGTCGCATTTCACGCGCCGCTTCAAGCAGCGTTTCGGCATGCGCCCGCGCGACTGGCGGGCCCAGCTCACGGCGCCGTCCCGTTGACGGCCGCCGGCATCAGCGCGGCTTCGGTTCACGTGCGACGCCCCACGGCCAGATCTCATGCGCCTTTGACTCGCACGCATTTCGTTGTCATCGCCTGAGCTCTGACGACTGATGAGTTCGCCACCCATTCGCAAGCCGCACATGGTTTGCGCAGGCAACTGAGCGGCACCGGACTTGCCGGCACCAGCGTGCATAAGCCCTTTCTGGGTCGGGACAGGACTCGCCGGCTTGCGCTGACCCCTTCTGGTCATTTGCCGAGGCGAGCCATCGCGAGCGCGCCAGCCCGCCGACGCTCGAACGATTCGTTTACTACAACGCTTCATGTGGCACGCGACAGCGCATCATCCGGCATCGAGCGTGTTTGACGCTAATTGTCACGACATCAATCACCGCTCATGCAAACTGTTTGCGAACAACGCCACGAACTACGTAATTATCCTGAATACAGACATCGCGCGGAATCGGAAAGACTGCGCCTCCCGCTGAGCGGGCAAGATGACGGCCTGTACATCAGGACGGCATCACCACTCAGACGACGCTCAGACGGATCCCCGATACAGAGGCGATGATGATTGACAGACGAACGCTCATCAAAGGCGCAGGCGCGGCGCTCACCGCCGCTGCGGCACTCGGACCTCACGGCGCCCGCGCCCAGGCCGCCGATCCGCTCTGCTACGCATCCGTCCGCGAGCTCATCGCCATGTTCCGGGCGCGCAAGGCGTCCCCGGTCGATCTCTTGAAGGCGCAGATCAAGCGGGTCGAGGCCTATAATCCGAAAGTCAACTGCATCACCTACGAGCATTTCGATCAGGCGCTCAAGGAAGCCAAGGCCTCCGAAGACCGCTATCGTCGCGGCACCGCAAGGCCACTGGACGGGATCACGGTCGCCATCAAGGATGAATTCAGCAGGCCGGGCTGGCGGACGACGCAGGGCTCGCTCATCTACAAGGACTCGCCGCCGGCCACGGAAAGCTCCGCGATCGCCGACGCGCTCGAGGCGGCCGGAGCCGTCATGCCGTTCCAGACGACGGTCCCCGAATTCTACCTCTTCCTCGGCGCATCGACCCGCGCCTGGGGCACGACACGCAATCCGTGGAATCTCGAATACTCCCCGGGCGGATCGTCCGCCGGATCGGGAGCGGCGCTGGCTGCCGGCTTCGCCACGCTCGCGATGGGCTCCGACATGGGCGGCTCGATCCGGATTCCCGCCTCGCAATGCGGCCTCTATGGTTTCAAGCCGCCATTCGGGCGCGTCGCAGGTGGCGAAATCCCCTACTCGACATCCGGCCCGATGGCGCGGCGCTTCGACGACCTGGTGCGCTTCCAGAACGCGATCGTTGGCCCGTCCGACAGGATCATGGCCGCGATGCGTCCTCGCCTCGATTATCCCATGCGCTACCCTCGGATTGCGGGATGGCGGATCGCTGTTGACTGGGGCGCCGGCATCGCCGACGTCATTCCCTCGGTGAAGGCCGCGATGCTGAAGGGCATCGACGCGCTGCGCGCCGAGAGCTGCGTCGTGGACGAGGTCGACTGCGGGCTCACCAAGGCGCACAAATTCGTCTATATCCGGGGACTGATGGCGACATCGATCGGCACCGCGATCGAGATCTCGAACGCCCATCGCGATCGGCTCTCGCCCTATATGACCGACCTGCTCGACCAGGTCGGGCCCGTCGGCCCCCGCCAGGCCGAAGAGGCCGAGGAGTTGCTGGAACGGCTGCACCGCCAGGTCCAGCAGCGCGTGTTCGACAAAGGCTACAGCGTGCTGCTGATGCCGACGATGGCCACGCCTCTCATCGGCGCCGACATGTTCAAGAGCAAGGAGAACAACGTCGATCCCTGGGTCGGCACCGGCCTCGGGTTGGCTCTGACATGGCACTGGAATCTGCTCAACCGCTATCCGGTCCTCGACGTCCCGCTCGGCGTGGTCGAGCAGCGGATGCCCTCGGGCATGCAGGTGATCGGACAGACCTACACCGATCTCGACGTGTTCCAGTTCGCGTCGAGCTGGTCTCGCCTGCGACCGTCGCTGTTCGCCGGCGAGCGCTTCCCGACCTTCACCTGACGCGGCGGGCCCGCATGGTGCAGGTCCAAGGCAAGGGCTGCAAGCGGTGCGGCTCGACAGCGAGGTCAGGCATGACGCCGAGATGTCTTCGACGCGGGGTTCTGCTGGTCCTGATCTCAGCGCTCTACCGCGAGTCCGGCGCCTTGGCCCAGCAGGCCAGGACGCCGTCGCTCGAAGATCTGGCCAAGGCGGCGCAGAATCCGATCGCGGACACGATCAGCGTCGGCCTCGAGACGATCGTGATGCCAAATACGGGTCCGTACCGGCAGACGGCCAACGTCGTCAAGATCGAGCCGGTCATCCCGTTCCAGCTCAATGCAGACTGGAATCTGGTGACACGCACCACCATTCCCGGCATCGCCCAGGTTCGCTTCTCGGCCGAGCAGGGCCGGATCGGCGGCGTCGGCGACGTCAACCAGATCCTCGCGCTCACGCCGTCGCATTCGGGTCCCCTGATCTGGGGTGTCGGCCCGACCTTCTCCTATCCGTCAGCGACCGACCCCGCCCTCGGTTCAGGAAAATGGAGCGCGGGTCCGACCCTGGTCGCGCTGACCATGCCGGGTCCGTGGGTACTCGGCGTGCTCGCCAACAACATCTGGTCGTTTGCAGGTCCGAGCGACCGTGCGCCGGTGAACCAGATGATGCTGCAGTACTTCGTCACCTATAATTTCTCCGACGGCTCCTATATCAGTGCCAGCCCCGTCATCACGGCGAACTGGCTGGCAAAGGGCCGCGATCGCTGGGTTATTCCCATCGGAGCCGGCGTCGGCAAGATGTTCATGGTCGATCAGCAGCCGATCAATGCTGAAATCGGCGTGTATTACAACCTGCTGAAGCCTGACCACGCATCGCATTGGCAGTTTCGGGCGAGCCTGGCTTTCCTGTTCCCGAAATGATGCTGCTCGGGATGAAAGCCGAGGCGATCCTGGAGGAACGCACATGACGCCGATGTCGAAACGCAGCCGCTGGCTCATCCTTCTAACCGTCTCCAGCGCGCTCGCGCTCGTCGTGATCGACATGACGGTGCTCTATACGGCGCTGCCCAGCCTGACCTATGAGCTCGGCGCAACAGCGTCGGAGAAATTGTGGATCGTCATGGCCTATGGCCTCGTCGTCGCCGGTCTCCTTCCAGGCTTCGGCTCGCTCGGCGATCGCGTCGGCCACAAGAAGACATTCGTCGCCGGGCTCATCGTGTTCGGACTGGCCTCTCTCGTCGCCGCCTATTCGCCGACCGCCATGGTCCTGATCGGCGGCCGCGTCCTGCTCGCCATCGGCGCGGCACTGATGATGCCGGCGACGCTGTCGATCATTCGCATCACCTTTTCCGATGACCACGAACGAGCGCTCGCCATCGCCATCTGGGGTGCCGTCGCATCCAGCGGCGCGGCGGTCGGGCCCCTGGTCGGCGGCGTTCTGCTGGAATATTTCTGGTGGGGCTCGGTGTTCCTGATCAACGTGCCGCTGGTCGCCCTGGCGCTGGTCGCCGGCCTGCTGCTGATTCCGGCCCCGGCCGCTCGCGGCGAGCGCGACTGGGACCTGCTGGGTTCAATCCAGGTGATGGCCGGGCTGATCGGGTTTGCCTATGTCGTCGAGGAGCTCGGCAGCCGCCAGTCTTCCGTCGTCATTCTCGCCGGCGCGGCGATCGCGACCGCCATCATGTTGACGGTGTTCGTGCGCCGCCAATTGCGGCTCAAGGATCCCTTGCTCGACTTCACCTTGTTCAGAAACCTCGAGTTCACGCTCGGCGTGATCACCGCGATCGTGGCGTCGCTTGCCATCGCGGGCACCGAGCTGGCGATCAGCCAGCGCCTGCAGCTCGTCCTTGGCTATTCGCCGCTGCAGGCGGCCTTGTACATCCTGCCGGCGCCGCTCGGGGCGTTCATCGGCGGGCCGCTCGCGAGCCTGATGCTCCGTCGCGTCGGAGCCGCCACCACGATGTCCGGCGCGCTCGCGATCTCAAGCATCGGCGCGGCCGGCTACCTGCTCTGCTACAACGCCGATATGGTGCTGCAATTGATCTGCATCGCAATCAACGGTCTCGGGCTCGGAGCGTCCATGGCGGCCGCCTCCAACGCCGTGATGACTCACGCGCCCGAAGGCCGCGCAGGCATGGCCGCCTCGATCGAGGAGGTGTCGTTCGAGCTCGGTGGCACCATCGGCATCAGCATCTTCGGAAGCATCCTGTCCGGGGTCTACACGGCCGTCATGGTGCTGCCCGACGGAGCGGGCGTTGCCAGCGCCGCGCGCGACAGCATCGATGCGGCGCTGATCGCGGCCGAGCGCCTGCCGACCGACATCGCCGCGGTCGTCACGTCACACGCGCATCGCGCCTTCGATCAGGCGTTTCTGACCGTCATCGTCGCGGCGACGCTCGTCCTGCTCGGCACTGCTTTGCTGGTGTGGCTCGGAACGAGCCGGCTTCGTCTTCGCGCGGCCCTGTAAGCGGCGCGCCGCGGAGGGCCGCGTCGGCCGTATCAGCCTCCGCGGAGTCGCCGCCAGCGACTGCGTGCCGGCGCGGTCTCCGCGCACGGCGTTCGCGTCACGCGGAAAGCCGCCTGGCGTTCGCCGCCACGTAGTCGCGATAGAGATCGACGATCGCCGCCGGGCTCGCCCCCGCCATCAGCTTCGCAGTTGCCTCCAGCGCTGCAACGATCTTTTCGTTGACCATCAGCTCCGCCTCTTCGCCCGCATCGGCTTCGCCGCGCGCGAACTTCTCCAACCGCAAGCGGATCACTTCGCCGGCTTCCATGGCCAGCATCGCGGCTGCGAACCAGGGACACTCGGCTTCGGCGGTTGCCGTCTTGGACGGCGGTGTCGGCAAGGACATTGGTTGTTTGCTCATCGTCAGCGTCCGAAATCACCAACGGACATGCGACGAATACGCTTCAACTTTTAAAGATGCAGACGCACAATCATCGGCGTTTTTGATTCCCGTCGAACCAGTTGTTAACCACGCAGCCCTCTCAGCATCGCGAGCTGAGCTCGCCATGACTTGGTGAGGCGACAACGAGCGAGACGCCGCCAACGAGCGGCTGCTCACTTCAGGATGCGATCCTCAAGCCGCCGACACTGTCGTTGCGCTGGGCGAGCGGCGGAGGCCGATGTAGCCGAGGCAGAGGAAGCCAAGGATCATCATCGCCCAGGTGGACGGTTCCGGCACTGCATCGGTGATCGGCGTCATGGTGCCGGTGAAATTTCCCGGTCCCTCGAATGTCACCGCGGTGATGAAGGCCAGCGGGTTCTCGGGATCGACACCGGGATTGATGCCGAGTACCTCGAACTGATTGACGCCGGAGCCGGCAAAACTGAACAATTGCCCGCCGGCGAGCTTGGTTTCCGAGATCCATTGGGTTCCGTTCCACAGCAGCAGGTCGAACAGACCCGAATTTCCGGTCGGCAGGGTGACGCTGGCGAAATTGGGATCGCCGGCACCGGTCCTGTAGATGTATCCGATCGCGCTTGCGGGATCGATATTGTAGGTCACCCCCGGCGCGACGGTGAGGTTGAAGCCGTAGGTAACCTGACCGTTCTGGACGGTCGTGGTCGGCAGATTGATTGGCCCAGGTGAATTCGGCAGTATCTGGAAATTGGAATAGACGCGCGACATCGCGCTGACATTGCCGTTGTTCAGCACCACCGTCGAGCCGTCCCGGGTCTGCAGCGCACTGATCTCGATCGTGTATTGCGTGTTGGTGGCGAGCGCGACCCCGTGGGTGAAATCCGCGGGCGTGACCGTGTAGGAGGTCACACCAGGACCGACATTCTTCGTGGTCACCTGGCCGGAATCGATCACCTGATGGTTGGAATTGAACGTCTCCAGATTGTTCTGATAGATGTTGATGCGATAGCCGTTGACCGTCGTCCCCGGCGGCGGTGACCAGCTGAAGGTCGGCGCCTGTGCTGTGCCGGACAGCGTGATGCTACGGACGAACGGGATCTCCGCCGTCCCCGCCAGGCTCTTTTGAACCGTCGCAGTATCCGCGCCATTGGTGTAGTGGAAGGTAAAAGGGTTGGTGAGATTGGCCGGATTGTTGTTAGCGCTCGCGCTGCACGGCGAGCAGATCCGCGTCAGCCCAGTGAAGAAATTGGGCGTGGCCGGGCTGCTCTGGCCGATCATGCCGAACGTAATCATGTTGCCCGTGGCGGCATTGACCGTGGTGGCATATCCGGTCGTCCCACCAGTCGGACCATTGGGGACGACGCTGGTAGCGCCATAGCGGATGAACTGGCCGGATTGAAAGTCGAGATTGTTGGGTCCGACATTATACCACTGCACATAAGGATCGCTGACCGTGATCGCACTGGCAACGGCCGGACCGCACCACGAACCGGCTGTCAACGCGACCAAGAAAACGTTGGATAATACGCTCGACGGCGAGACGGCAAAACCTTCCTTCATCTGTCCACCCCCTGTGATCAGATTCATATTCGGAAAGCGATCGAGCGGCGCTTGGCGCGCGGCCCTATGCGAAATTTTCTGACTTGTTAGTTGGATTATTGTTAGTTTTAAGAGCGTTAGCTTAATTGTTGTTCGCTTGACGCCTGATCGTTGGCGGCTTGACAGCAGCGCGCCTCATGATCTGGCGCTAATGAGCCAGGTCAATTGTAGTTCAGACGATTTTGACAAAATGCATAATCAAGTATGACGCCGCCTCTTAAGCGTGTCAACGTGTCGCGGCACGGCGCGCGATGACTTTGCGTGCGGCAAGCCGTCGGAGACGCTTCACCCTGTGTGAGGACAATAGTCGTCCATTTGCACGCCACCGGGTAGTATTACCAGCGTGACCAGCACCACGTCGTCGCACCGTCGGCTGCTCACTTTCTCCAAAGGCTGACGAGCAGCAGCGAGTTCGGGGCTTTATTTCCGCACATCAGATCGCAGACATCGATTTGTGGACGCCTGAAGAAGTCAACTATGTCTCCGAAGGGGAATAAGCTACGCATCCACACTGAACACTGCACTCGCAACGACGTGGGGAGAGATCCCGTCCCGATCGCGGAGGAGAACACTCTTGGGCTTCCTGTTCGTCCTCGCCGTCGGCCTCATCGCCGGCACCTTGTCGGGCATCGTCGGCACCGGCTCGTCGATCATGCTGATGCCGGTTCTCGCTTATGAATACGGACCGAAGGAGGCGGTGCCGATCATGGCGGTTGCCGCGGTGATGGCGAACCTGTCGCGCATCCTGGCGTGGTGGCGCGAGGTCGACTGGCGCGCCTGCGCGGCCTATTCAGTGACGGGCATTCCGGCGGCGGCGCTTGGCGCGCGCACGCTCCTGATCCTGCCCTCGCAAGCTGTGGACATCACGATCGGGCTGTTCCTGATGGCCATGGTGCCGGTACGGCATTGGCTGACGCGCCATGAGATCAAGGCCAATCTCTGGCATCTTGCGCTGGGCGGTGCGATCATCGGATTTCTGACCGGTATCGTGGTCTCGACCGGGCCGCTCAGCGTACCGCTGTTCCTGTTCTATGGCCTGTCGAAGGGCGCCTTCCTCGCCACGGAAGCCGCGAGCTCGCTCGGGCTCTATCTGTCGAAATCCGTCACCTTCCAGCGATTCGGCGCGCTGACGCCGGATATCCTGCTCAAGGGCCTGATCGCCGGCGGCTCGCTGATGGCCGGCGCCTTCGTCGCCAAGCGCTTCGTCCTGCACATGAAGCCGGATGTGTTCCGCCTGGTCATGGATGGCATCATGCTGGCCGCGGGCCTAAGTATGTTATGGAACGCCACCCACTCCTGACCGCATCGATTCTCCGCTCATGGCCAAGAATGCCCTCTCCTTCGTCTGCCAGAATTGCGGCGCGGCCTATTCGCGCTGGCAGGGCAAATGCGAGGCCTGCGGCGAGTGGAACACGCTGGCGGAAGAGGACACCACGGGCGCGACCTCGGCGCCGGTGTCGCTGCGTTCCAAGCGCAAGGGCCGCACCTTCCAGCTGGAATCCCTGACCGGCAAGAGCATCGACGCGCCGCGGCTGTCGTCGGGCATGACCGAACTCGACCGCGTCACCGGCGGCGGCTTCGTCCGCGGCTCGGTGCTGTTGGTCGGCGGCGATCCCGGCATCGGCAAATCGACCTTGCTGACGCAGGCCACCTCGATGCTGGCGCGCGCCGGCCATCGCGCGGTCTACATCTCCGGCGAGGAGGCGGTGGCCCAGGTGCGGTTGCGCGCCGAGCGGCTGGGGCTCGCCGACGCCCCGGTGCAACTCGCGTCCGAGACCTCGGTCGAAGACATCATCTCGACGCTGTCCGAGGGCGGCGTGCCCCGGCTGATCGTGATCGATTCGATCCAGACGATGTGGACCGACACGGTCGAATCAGCACCGGGCACGGTCACCCAGGTCCGCGCCTCGGCGCAGATGCTGATTCGCTTCGCCAAGAAATCCGGCGCCGCCATCATCCTGGTGGGCCATGTCACCAAGGACGGCCAGATCGCCGGCCCCCGCGTCGTCGAACACATGGTCGACGCGGTGCTGTCGTTCGAGGGCGAAGGCTCGCAGCAGTTCCGCATCCTGCGCGCGGTCAAGAACCGGTTTGGCCCGACCGACGAGATCGGCGTGTTCGAGATGACCGGGCTCGGCCTGCGCGAGGTCACCAATCCCTCCGAGCTGTTCTTGTCTGAGCGCGATCTCGGCAGCCCCGGCACCGCCGTGTTCGCCGGGATCGAGGGCACGCGGCCAGTGCTGGTCGAAATCCAGGCGCTGGTGGCGCCGACCTCGCTGGGCACGCCACGCCGCGCCGTGGTCGGCTGGGATCCGAGCCGGCTGTCGATGGTGCTGGCGGTGCTGGAAGCGCATTGCGGCGTCAAACTGTCGGGCTACGACGTGTATCTGAATGTTGCCGGCGGCCTGCGCATCCACGAGCCGGCGGCGGATCTGGCCGCCGCCGCGGCGCTGGTGTCGTCGCTGGTCAACGCGCCGCTGCCGCCGGATGCAGTCTATTTCGGCGAAATCTCGCTGTCCGGCGCGGTTCGACCGGTGGCGCAGACCTCGGCGCGGCTGAAGGAAGCCGCCAAGCTCGGCTTCGGCCGCGTCGTGCTGCCGGAGCGCGCGCGCGGCGAGGCCGGAGGCGATGCCGGCCTCGTCTTGAATACCGTCGGCGGATTGACCAGCCTGGTGGCCGACATTGCCGCGCGCGGAACCCCTCGCGGCCGCCAGGACGCGGCTCGCGACGATGGCGATATGCGGGATCAGGGCCGCCGCGCCCCGAGCCATGCCGAAAAAAATGCCACACCAGCGAGATTCCGCCGTCAGGACGGCTAGGCGGACCGTGACGTTCCCATGACTCGCCGCTATACAACCCCGCATCCGGGCTGGCACGGGAGCGTGCGGCATCCGGATTTGCCGGGGACCCCTGCTCTCCTCCGCCTGGAGGGCGGTCCTCGTCGTCGCGACGCGAACCTTGGACCTGTGAAGCGGACCTGATCAGCCGATGCCGATAACGATCCTCGATCTCATCCTGCTCGGCGTCATGCTGATCTCGGGGCTGCTCGCGATGGTTCGCGGCTTCATGCGCGAGGTCCTGTCGATTGCGGCCTGGGGCGCGGCGGCTCTGGTAACGCTTTATTCATTCTCCAAGCTGCTGCCGACCGCCAAGACCTATTTCAACAACGACACGGTCGCGAGCGTGGTGGTCGTCGCCGGTACTTTTGTCGGCACCTTGCTGATCGTCTCGGTGATCACGGTGAAGATCTCCGACATGATCCTCGATTCGCGCATCGGCGCGCTCGATCGGACCCTCGGCTTCCTGTTTGGACTGGGCCGTGGCCTCCTGATCGTCGTGGTCGCCTTCCTGTTCTTCAGCTGGCTGGTTCCGGATAAGCAGCGTCCCGACTGGGTCACCGCGGCGAAATCGCGGGTGGTGCTGCAGGGAACCGGGGATTGGCTGATGTCGCTCTTGCCTGATGATCCCGAGAACACCATTTTAAAGAAATTCAAGAAGAACAAGCCGGACGACGACCAGACTGACACCGAGTCGCCCGGAGTGGGCGGCGATGGGTACAGCAAGCCTGCCCGCGACAGCTTGAAGAAGCTGATCGAAAAACCCGCGGCCAAGTAAGCCAAGCCCAGAAGAGAGGCGCGATGGACCTGCACCACGATTCTTCCGGCGAAGCCCAAACGGACTCCCACGCGGATCTGGACTTCGGACCTCAAGCTGACCTCAGAGACCCTGACCTGGACGGAGACACGCTGCGCGAAGAGTGCGGCGTGTTCGGCATTTATGGGCACAGCGATGCCGCCGCGATCACCGCACTCGGCCTGCATGCGCTCCAGCATCGCGGCCAGGAGGCCGCCGGCATCGTGTCCTATGACGGCACGCGCTTTCACAGCGAGCGCCGGCTCGGCCTGGTCGGCGACACCTTCTCCCGCCGCGAGGTGATCGAACGGCTGCCCGGCAATGCCGCGATCGGCCATGTCCGCTACGCCACGACCGGCGCGACCATCCTGCGCAACGTGCAGCCGCTGTTTGCCGAGCTCGGCGCCGGCGGCTTCGCCGTCGGCCACAATGGCAACCTCACCAACGGCCTCACTCTGCGCCGCGAGCTGGTACGCGCCGGCGCAATCATGCAGTCGACCACCGACACCGAGGTGATCCTGCACCTCGTCGCGCACTCCCGGCGCACCAATTTCATCGACCGCTTCATCGAGGCGCTGCGCGCGCTCGAAGGCGCCTATTCGCTGGTCTGCATGACCAACAAGAAGCTGATCGGCGCCCGCGATCCCCTGGGCATCCGCCCGCTGGTCTATGGCGAGCTCGACGGCTGCCCGATCCTGGCGTCCGAGACCTGCGCGCTCGACATGATCGGCGCGCGCTACATCCGCGACATCGAGCCCGGCGAAGTCGTGATCTTCGATGAAACCGGCGCGCACAGCCACAAGCCGTTCCCGCCCAAGCCGGCGCGGCCTTGCGTGTTCGAATATATCTACTTCGCCCGCCCCGATTCCATCGTTGGCGGCCGCTCGGTCTACGAGGTGCGCAAGGCGTTCGGCGCGCAGCTCGCGCGCGAGAGCCATCCCGATGTCGATGTCGTCGTTCCGGTGCCGGACTCCGGCGTGCCGGCGGCGATCGGCTACAGCCAGCATTCCGGCGTGCCGTTCGAGCTCGGCATCATCCGCAATCACTATGTCGGCCGCACCTTCATCCAGCCGACGCAAGCGATCCGCGAATCCGGCGTGCGCATGAAGCACTCGGCCAACCGTGCCGCGATCGAAGGCAAGCGCATCATCCTGATCGATGACTCGCTGGTGCGCGGCACCACCTCGCGCAAGATCGTGCGCATGATGCGCGATGCCGGCGCCACCGAGGTGCATTTCCGCCTGGCGTCACCGCCGATCCTCTACCCCGACTATTACGGCATCGATCTGCCGGATCGCGGTGGTCTCCTGGCGGCAACGCATTCGCTCGAGGAGATGCGCGAGCTGATCGGCGCCGATTCGCTGGCCTTCCTGTCGATCGACGGCATGTACCGGGCGATGGGCGAGCCGGCCCGCGACCCCGCAGCGCCGAAATATGCCGACCACTGCTTCACCGGCAATTATCCGACCCATCTGACCGACCAATCGCTGGTCGAGCCGACGCAGCATCAGCTGTCGTTGCTGGCGGAAGCGAGCTGAGGCTCCCGCCCGGCGCTACCACAGAGGGATCCGGGACGATGCGAGGCATCGGACCCGGACGCTCCCGGTGTCTGATGCGGTCATCCGGAGCTTCCGGATTCGCCGCCTCGCTGTGCCGCCGCGTGACTGCAACGCGCCGTCCCTGAAGCCGGTGCCGGAAACCAAAACGAGCTGTTCCCGGTTATCCTGTGACACTAGCCACGGGCCTCCAACTCCATCATAAGGCCCGGAGGATTGGTCCTGGCGGTTCGCGCGCTCAGCGCATAATGCGACGCGCATGAGGCCAGGACGACGATGGACGCTGCATGATGACCCTACCCCTCGCCAATCGGATTGCCCTGGTCACCGGCGCCTCGCGCGGCATCGGCTACGCGACCGCGCGGGCGCTTGCCCGCGCCGGCGCGCATGTCGTGGCTGTTGCACGCACGCAAGGCGGGCTCGAGGAACTCGATGACGAGATCCGCAAAGAGACCGGCAACGGCGCCACGCTGGTGCCGCTCAGCATGGCCGATACCGACGGCATCGCGCGGCTCGGCGCCGCGCTGCACGAGCGCCATGGCCGGCTCGACATCCTCGTCGGCAACGCCGCTGTGCCCGGCCCCTCCTCGCCGCTCGGCCATATCGACCTGAAGGCGTGGAACGATGTGCTCACGGTCAATCTCACCGCCAACGTCCAGCTGATCCGCTGCATGGAGCCGCTGCTGAAGGCCTCCGACGCCGGTCGCGCCGTGTTCCTGACCTCCGGCGCCGCCCATAAGGCGCAGGCCTATCTGGGCCCCTATGCGGTGACCAAAGCGGCGGTGGAAACGCTGGCGCGGGTCTGGGCCCATGAGACCGAGCGCACGCCCCTGCGCGTGAACCTGTTCAGCCCGGGGCCGATCCGCACCCGCATGCGCGCCACCGTGTTTCCCGGCGAAGACCCGATGACCCTGGAGACGCCCGAGCAGGTCGCCGAGTTCATCGTGCCGATGTGCCTGCCGTCCTGGACGGAAACTGGAAAGCTCTACGAGTACAAGAGCCGCGCGCTGAAGAGCTTCCAGCCACCGGCCTAACGCGGCGAACTGGCGCGTTCGGCAAGCGCGATGCCGATCGTCGCGAGGCCATGCTGACGTCATGCGGCCTCGCCGTGCCGCCGCGTTCAGCGCGATAGCGGATGGTCCTCGCGTGCAGCGGCCGCGACGAGATCGATCGCGCGCTCGGGACAGGCGACAACACACAGGCCGCAGGCGAGGCACAGCTGGCTGTTCGGCGTATACGCCGTCTTCATGCCGTGAAAGCGGACGCGCATCCTGCCGAGGAAGGACAGCGTGCGGAAGTCTGCATCGCGGATCGGGGCGACGTCGAACACGTCGTAGGGACACACCTCGACACAATCGCCCTTCGCCTCGCATCTGTTGTGATCCACGACCGGAACGAAGGCGCCCGGCTCCGCCTTGCAGCCCGCGCCTGGACGCTTCGGATGTTGCGCCGCCTTGCGCGCCTTGGCGGCATTGGTTCGCTTCGATGGCGTCGGCTCGGTATGGTCGGTCACGCGTTCTACTCCCATTCGAAACCTGTCAGCCGGCGCATCTCGCGCGTGGTCGTCGACGCGCCGGCGCAAACCTGCTGCGAAACATCGAACGTCGCTTGCCGCTATTTCGCGGCAGCAGTGGTCGCGCCGGGCTTGGCGGCGGGCGCCTTGCCCGCAGCCGGGACCTGGCGATCGCGCACCGCCGCGAGCTCCTTGCGCAGCTTCTCCTGCTGCTCCGGAGACAGCACGGGGCGCTGGTCGTCCTGGGGCAGGTCGTTGACTGGGAGATAATTGTACGTGGTGCCGAACTGCGTCGCCGTGGCGGACGGGCTGGTGGCCGACGGGGTCGTGCCCGACGTGGTGCAGCCGCCGACCAGCGACACGACACACAGCGCCGTTGCGGCCAAGGCGCATCGCGCAGCCGTCCGCATCGCTCCGGGGTTGATGCGACGACGGTTCATCGCGCCGCCGCCATGGTGTGTGCGGGCAACTGGGCCGTGATGCCATGATCGTTGGACTCGAGCCCCGGCAGGCTCTTCACCCAGGGATAGCCGCGCCGGCCCATGTCGTGGCCGCGGTCGAACAGCGCCGTCATGTAGCTGCGATCGAACGGACCGTCAGCCTTGACCTGGAAGTCTCCGGGCACGCTCGCGAGATTGAAATCAATGCCGTTGAATTTCGCCACCGAATAGATCCGATAGATATCGCCGATGCCCTGGTTCTTGATCAGCGTCGAGAGCGAGCGCTGGGTGACCGACAGCACGTCGGCGCCGACGCTCTCCCATTGCGGATCGATGCGGGCATTGCGGATGACATAAAGATGCGCGCCGTTGACGGTCCTGCGTGGCCCGCGGCCGGCGACCAGACGCAGCACCGAGGGGCCGATGAAAACCTGCCTTGTGACGCCGCCATCGACGTGGAGCTCGTCATAGTCCTTGTCGCCGATCTTCACCTTGATGCGCACGGGCGCGAAGGCGCCGGGGACGGTGGCGGAGGCGAGCAGCACCTTGCGGAACAGATCGACGGCCTCCGACGTGTCGGCCGCGGCGATGCGGCCCATGTCCCACAGCACCGGCCGCTGCGCATCGAGATTGGTGGTGCCGATCAAGAGCACCCTGCCCTTGCGCCTCTCGCGGGCAATGTCGCGCAAGAAGTCGCGGTCGACATATTTCTCGATCAGCCGCGACAGCGGCGTGTTGTCAGCAAGCGCCGAGCCCTGCAGCAGGCCGGGGACATTGACCGTGAAGATGTCCTTGCGCTCATAGGCGGTGAAGACCTCCTGCAGCCGATCGTCGTGTTCGCGGCCGAGAAAGACGAATGGGGCCATCAGCGCGCCCGAGCTCACGCCGGTCACCATGTCGAACGACGGCCGGTTGCCGGCCTCGCTCCAGCCGACCAGGAGCCCGGCGCCGAACGCGCCGTTCTCCGCGCCACCGGAGATCGCCAGGAAATTCAGCGGACGCGAGCTGGCGATCTCGGCCGACGCGCGCTGCATCGCGGCCTCGGCGAAATGCGGCGCCGGTTCATCGCCCCAATAACGCACGTCGCGGAAGCCGACCGGCTCGGCCGCGACGGCGGCCACCTCGGGCAGTGCATTGCGCGGCATCACGGCGGCACATGCCGCCAGCAGCAGCGACGCTGCGAAAGCGAGCGCGACGCGCGGGGCCAAAGCGCGGAAAGAGACGGCAGACTTCATCGCGACGCTTGCTGCTCCACGCTGGCGACCGCAGGCTGCGGCGTGCCGGGCCTGGCTTCGTCGGCGCCCTTGTCGGTCCAGTCGGGCGGCAGGCCAAGGCCGGCCCCGACGAAGCCCTTCAGGCCGGGAAAGCGTCCGTACTGCTCACATGCGGCATATTTGGGAGCGCCACCCAGCTTGGCCGGCAGGGTCGAGGCCGCTGGCAGCGACGGCAGACCGCCAAAGGGGGACTCCCCGGTCGATACCAGTTTGGCGAAATCGGCGCCGAATTCGGACGCGAGGTCGTAGGCGTCGCCGTCCTTGGCCATGCGTGCCGTGGACACCGAATTGGCGCTGCGGGCCCACACCATGGCCGCCTTCTGGAACCCGGCGAAGTTGCGCGCCTCGGCCTCGACTGACAGCGTGCCGAGCCCGACCGGAAGCCGCGGCACCGGCACCGGAACCCCCGGCAGCGCCACGGTCTTGGCGATGGAGGCCGCCTGCGATGCCGCCGACGCGGTCGCATTCGTCGCCGTGGCATGCGTGACCGTGGCCCTGACGATCAGATCGGCCTCTTCACCGGGCAGGACGATCTGGAACCTCTCGCTCAATCTCAGGCACATTTCGCGGCTGATCGCGTTGGCCACCAGCTTCCGCTCATCGTCGTTCAGGGCGACATCGGGGCGCGCCGGGAACGCCGTCGGTTCGAGCCGGATCGTCTTGGCTTCCAGCAGCTCCTTCTTGTCCGCCTTGATCTGCGCCCGCGTCACCAGCCCGTTGGCGTCGGCGAGACTGTCGTAGCTGCGCAGCGAGCCGGCCCGCTCCAGCGGCGCCGTGGCACAGCCGGCCGTGGTCAGAGCCAGAGACGCAAGCGCCGTCCACTTCAGCGGGACGAGACGCGATATGCCGGGGAGACCCATTGATAGATAGCTCACTCTAATTAAGTCTCACAAGCTTCACCGCTTGTCCAATTAAACTAGATCAAATTCTCTAGAATAGAGCGGCCGGAAATATTATTTTATATTACAAAGAGTTGACGGAGCCGGACAAAGTGAGGCGAGAGTTGGGCAAGCAGGATCTGGGGCGATGAGGAAGGTCGATCCGGTCAGGCATGAGCAGAAGCGGCAGGAGATACTCCAGGCCGCCCTGTCCTGCTTCGTCAGGGACGGATTTCACGGCGCCAGCACCACGGACATCTGCGCCGCGGCCAAGATCAGCCCCGGTCACCTCTATCACTACTTCGGCAGCAAGGAAGCCATCATCGAGGCCCTCGTTCAGCACAGCCTCGCGCATGCGGCATCGCGATTCGAAGCGATCCTGGCCTCCCCCGACGTCATCGAGGCGTTCCTGACGGAGCTCGAGACGACGAGCATCCGCCGTCGCGAAGCCCAGGTTCTGAGCGCCGAGGCGCTGGCCGAGGCCTGCCGCAATCCGAGCTTCGCCCGCATCGTCCAGGACCAGGGCCGCGGCATCCGGCGGCTGCTGGTGGATTTCCTTGCGAAGGCCCAGCAGCGCGGCGACGTCGATCCCGGCCTCGATCCCGAAGCAACCGCGAACATCCTGGTTGCGATCGTCGACGGCGCGCGCGCACTGCCGATCCGCAATCCCGCGGCTGACATCAAGCAGAGCACGGACCATCTTCGTATCATGATCACGCGCTTCCTCAGGCCGCCCGCAAGGCGGGAGCCTGCTCCTGCAGACGCGCAGCGCCCAGAGGGCGGCGGCAATTGACACCGCTCCCGGCGCGCGATTGACTGCAGCAATAAGCGGTCAACCGCAGCATGACAGGGAGGATGGCATGACGCGCGCATCGCGCGGGCCGGCGATCGGCTTCGCCCGGGCTCTTTCGCTGATCATCGCCACCGTGAGCCTGCTGCTCCCGCACATGGTCAGCGCCGCTGACATCCCGACCTTCGCCGTCGAGCCGTCCTGGCCGAAGCAGCTGCCGAACAATTGGATCCTGGGCCAGGTCGGCGGCATCACCGTCGATGCCAACGGGCACATCTGGGTGATTCACCGGCCGCGCTCGCTGACCGACGACGAGAAGGGCGCAGCGCTCAATCCGCCACGCTCGAAATGCTGCATCCCGGCACCGCCGGTGCTGGAATTCGACACCGACGGCAATCTGTTGCGCGCCTGGGGTGGCCCGGGCCCCGGCTATGAATGGGTCGGCCGCGAGCATGGCATCGAGGTCGATGATCGCGGCTTCGTGTGGATCGGCGGCAATGCCGACAATGACAATGCGATCCTGAAATTCACGCTCGACGGAACATTCGTCGCGCAGATCGGATCGATCGCGCCGAGCAAGGGATCGAACGACACCACCCAGCTCGGCAAGCCGGCGGAGACGGCGATCGACAAGGATGCCAACGAGATCTATGTCGCCGACGGCTATGGCAACCGGCGCGTCATCGTGTTCGATGCGACGACGCTGGCCTACAAGCGCCACTGGGGCGCCTATGGCCATGTCCCCGACGACACCAGGCAGCCGCCTTATGATCCCAAGGCGCCCGTCGCCCAGCAATTCGGCAATCCCGTGCACTGCGTGAAAATTGCCGATGACGGCCTCGTCTATGTCTGCGACCGCATCAACGACCGCATCCAGGTATTCAAGAAGGACGGCACCTTCGTCACCGAGTGGTTCTTCGAGAAGACCACGCTCGGCAATGGCGCGGTGTGGGACATCGCGATCTGGCCCGATCCGAAGCAGACCTATCTGCTCTCGGCGGACGGCGAGAACAACGAGATCCGGATCATCAGGCGGGACGACGGCAGCGTAGTCGGCAGCTTCGGCCATAATGGCCGCAATGCCGGTCAGTTTCACTGGGTGCATGCGATGGCCGTCGACAAGTCCGGCAACGTCTATACCGCCGAGGTCGACACCGGTAAGCGCATTCAGAAGTTCAGGCTGACCTCGGACGCGCTGCGTTAACGCTCGAGCGAGACGCCCAAAGCTTGGGCGCGCCTCCCCCCTTTGGCGCATTGCCGCAACTCGGAAGACCAGCTAATCAGGACGGCAGCCGGCAAAGGGCGCCCAAGAAGCCCCCGCCGCGACACGACACCAGGGAGGACTGAATGACCACGTCTCATGCGCGGCGGATGGCCGCGTTGCTTGCCGCCACCACGCTCAGCTTTGCCGGCTCCGCCTTCGCCGACGACAAGGTCGTCAAGATCGGCGTGCTCAACGACATGTCGAGCCTCTATGCCGATATCGGCGGTCCCAACTCGGTGGCCGCGATCAACATGGCGGTCGAAGATTCCGGCATGAAGGCAAAAGGCTGGACCATCGAGGTCATCAGCGGCGATCACCAGAACAAGCCCGACATCGGCGTCAATATCGGCCGGCAGTGGATCGACACCCAGAAGGTCGACGTGATCATGGATACGCCGAACTCCGGCGTCGCGCTCGCGGTCTCCAATCTGGTCAAGGAAAAGAACTCGATCCTGATCAATTCCGGCGGTGCGAGCGCTGACCTCACCGGCAAGGCCTGCAACGCCAACACCATCTCCTACACCTATGACACCTACATGCTGGCGAACGGCACCGGCAAGGCGCTGACCAAGGCCGGCGGCGACAGCTGGTTCTTCCTGACCGCGGACTACGCGTTCGGCCATGCGCTGGAGCGCGACACTTCGGCGGTCGTCACCGCCAATGGCGGCAAGGTGCTCGGCTCGGTCAAGCATCCGCTCAACACCGCCGATTTCTCCTCGTTTCTGCTGCAGGCGCAATCGTCGAAGGCCAAGGTCATCGGCCTCGCTAATGCCGGCGGCGACACCACCAACGCGATCAAGCAGGCATCGGAATTCGGCATTGTCCAGGGCGGCCAGAAGCTCGCCGCGCTGCTGTTGTTCGTCAACGACGTGCATGCACTCGGACTCAAGGTGGCGCAGGGCCTGACCTTCACCGAGTCGTTCTACTGGGATCTGAACGACAAGACCCGCGAATGGTCCAAGCGCTTCCAGAAGCTGTCCCCCAAGGGCACGATGCCGTCGATGACGGTGGCCGGTGTCTACGCCGGCATGCTGCATTACCTGAAGACGCTGGACGCGCTGGGCGGCAATCCGCACGACGGTGCCAAGGTCGTGGCCAAGATGAAAGAGATCCCGACCGACGATCCGCTGTTCGGCAAGGGCCCGCTGCGCGCCGACGGCCGCCGCCTGATCCCGGCCTATCTGTTCGAGGTCAAGAAGCCCGAAGAGTCCAAATATCCGTGGGACTATTACAAGCTGATCGCGACCATCGCGCCGGAGGACGCCGCGAAGCCGCTGGAAGCCAGCGAGTGCCCGCTGGTCAAGAAGTAATCTCCTGATCCAATCGATCATGACTCCGAGGCGGCGCCAGCGCCGTCTCGGGTCTCGCGCAACGTCTCAGGATGAGGATGCGGCTGTCGCGGCGCGGATCGTCCGCAGCGCGATCGCGAGCGCGACGACCAACAGCATCGACGCCAGCAGGAACGGCGCGCCGGGCAGATGCACCGGCGCGGTGGCTCCGATGAAATAGGCGAAGGTCAGCGTGAACAGGAACGGCCCGGCGAGCTGGGCCATGCTCTGCACGCTCGACGTCGCGCCCTGCAGCTGGCCCTGCCGGTCCGCCGGCACCAGCCGTGTCATCAGCGCCTGGATCGCCGCGCCGGAGACGCCCCAGAGCGCCATCGCAGGAATGCCGAGCCAGCTCAGCATCCCGGTCGGCGCGAGGCCAAAGATCAGAAAGCCCAGCGTGCCGCTGCACAGGCCGAGCAGCAAGGCGCCACGCTCGCCGAGCGAACGCACGATCCAGCCGACCGCCCCGCCCTGCACCACCATGGCGCACACGCCGACGACCGCCAGCGTCAGGCCGACCGTGCGCGTATCCCAGCCATAGCGGTAGGTGGCGTAGAGCACGAAGGTCGACGGCAGCACGACATGGGCGAGCTGGGTGATGAAGTTGACCATGGACAGCCCGGCCAGCATGCGGTCGGAGCGCAGCAATTGCAGTGCGCCGAGCGGGTTCGCGGTCCGCCAGCGGAACGGACTGCGCCGCTCGTGCCCCAGCGATTCCGGCAGCACCAACAATCCATAGACCGCATTGACGAAGCTGAGTCCGGCGGCCGCCCAGAACGGCAGCCGCGGATCGATATCGCCCAGCAATCCGCCGGTCGCCGGGCCGAGCACGAAGCCGGCGCCGAACGCCGCTCCCATGCGGCCGAAGATCGCGGCGCGCCGCTCTGGCGGCGTGAGGTCGGCGATGTAGGCAAAGGCCGTGGAAATGCTGGCCGAGGTGATGCCGGAGATCAGCCTGCCAATGAACAGCCACGCCAGCGACGGCGCCATCGCCATCAGCACATAGTCCGCGGCGAGGCCGAAGTTCGAGAGCAGGATGACCGGCCGCCGGCCGAACCGGTCGGAGAGGCTGCCGAGCACCGGCGAGAACACGAACTGCATCAGTGCCCAGGCCGTGCCGAACAGGCCGAAGATCCGTGCTGCCTGCGCGGTGTCATTGGCGACAAAGCCCTCGATCAGCTTGGGCAGGATCGGCATGATCAGCCCGAGCGCGAGCATATCGAGCAGGATGGTGACGAAGATGAAAGCGACGGCGCCGCGGCGCGGGGCCTGCGGCGACGGTACGCCGTCGGAACTCGCCAGCTCGGTGTCGACCATGGCCTGCCATCGGGTGATCGCCCGCAGCCGCGCGGGACGAACGCCGACTTATACACGCGTGGTCGAGGCCGGCAATGCGGCGGGCTCAGGAGGCAAGCGGTGACATGAAGCCGGCGACCAGTCTGACCAGATCGGCCTGCCGCACGGCCCCGGTCTTGAGGAAGACGCGGCGCAGATGCGTCTTGATCGTGGTCTCGGCGACCCCGAGCAGGCACGCGACTTCGGGAACACCGCCGATCTCGACAATGCCGAGCAACACCCGCAATTCGGTCGGCGTGAGCCGATAGGCTGTTGCGATCAGCTCGGGAGATTGTGGCGGCTCGATCATTGTACGGCGCATGAAGATCGCAGCGCTCGCCGCATAGGCGCGCCCCACGGCCTGGCGGTCGCGCGATGTCAGCGGCAGCACGTGCGCAACATGGTGCTGGCCGTTCTGCGAGGTCATCAGCATGGCGGTGCCGCCGGTGCCGAGCGCGGCATCGCCGCCGCCGCTGCGAACGATGAAATCCTGCAGCATGTGATCCGTCCGGCCATCGCGCGCCGCGAGGCGACCGTCACGGACGAACAGCGGATCGCCGGCATCGAGCAATTGCTGCCCAGCTGCGTTGGCGTGCACCAGCCGCCCGAGCCTGTCGACGAGGCCGATGCCACACGTCATCCGTTCCAGCGCCTCGGCGAACGCCGACGCCTGTGCCGATTTCAGATCGATCAGCCGGCCGATCATCACGGCGCGGCGGATATGCGGTGCGATCTGCTGCATGCGCATGCGTGCCGCGTTGTCAGCCAGGCCATCGGACTCGTAGCGGAACACGCCGAACAGCGCTGCCGTGGTCGCAGATTTGTCGATCACGGCCGAGATGAAATCGACCATGCCCTGCGGCGCCGCCCATTCGCGATAGAAGCGGGTCTGGCGCAGCTCGTCCTGCGGCATCAGGTCGGAGACCGCGATCGGCTGACCTATCTCAGCGAAATACTGCCCGGTCGTGGCCGGATCGAGCTTCACATATTTGTCGAAATACAGCTGGCAGTAATGCGGATCGATACCGGACTGACACAGCACATCGCCACCGCCCGCGATCGGACTCTTGGAGAAGATCGACGCCACTTGGCCGCCGACGAATTGTCCGGCGCGGCCGACCACCTCGGGCCAACGCAACGGGTCCAGCGCCGCATCGTAGATGTCTCCCACCAGATCGAGCACGTCATCGGCATCCGCCATCGCATCTCTCCAACCTGCAATGTCGCGCGCCGAACGCCCACCGCCACTCCGATCCCCCTTCATAGGATGGCTCGGACCTGTGAACTTGGACGGATGCGACGAAAGGCAGGGCTCCACCGACTTCCAGACCACGTCTCGCCTCATGGCGAGACCGGCGCGGATTAGCGCGGTGACGATGGAGAGGGATGTGCGCGCGGTCACGCAGCCCTGCAGACGCGGCGAGCAAGGCGCAGAGGCGTACGCGGCCGTCGGTCCGGTCTAGGACGGCCGCTTGCGCTTGTGAGCGAACGGGTTGGCCTTCTCGCGCAGAGTGATGCGCACCGGGGTGCCCGGCAGCTCGAAGGTCTCGCGCATCGAGTTGATGAGATAACGCAGATAGGATTGCGGGATCGCATCGGCGCGCGAGCAGAACAGCACGAAGCTCGGCGGTCGCGCCTTGGTCTGGGTAATGTAGTTCAGCTTCAGGCGGCGGCCCGACACCGCAGGCGGCGGATTGTTAGCGATCGCCTCCTCGAACCAGCGATTCAGCGCCGCCGTCGGCACGCGCCGGTTCCAGACGGCATAGGACTCGACGATGGCCTGCATCAGCCGGTCGATGCCCTCGCCCATCAGGCCCGACACCGCGACGATCGGCACGCCCGACACCTGCGGCAGCCAATGATCGACATCATGGCGGAGCGCGGAGATCTGGCCGGGCTTGCTCTCCATCAGGTCCCATTTGTTGACGGCGATGACCAGCGCGCGGCCCTCGCGCTCGATCAGATCGGCGATACGCAGGTCCTGCTCCTCGAAGCGGTTCTGCGCGTCCATCATCAGCACGACCACTTCGGCGAAGCGCACCGCGCGCAGCGCGTCGGCCACCGACAGCTTCTCGAGCTTCTCCTCGATGCGCGAGCGCCGGCGCAGACCTGCGGTATCGAAGATGCGAAAGCCGCGGCCCTTGTATTCGATCTCCACCGCGATCGAATCGCGGGTCGTCCCGGCCTCGGGGCTGGTCAGCAGCCGCTCCTCGCCGAGCAGGTGGTTGATCAGCGTCGATTTGCCGGCATTGGGACGGCCGACGATGGCGACGCGGATCGGGCGGGCGGCCCGCTCCTCGTCGGTCTCCTCGTGCTCGTCCACCTCGTCCTCGGTCTCCGGCACGAGTCCCCTGAGGGCATCGTAGAGCTCGCCCATGCCCTCGCCATGCTCGGCCGAGATCTGGATGGGGTCGCCGAGGCCAAGCGCATAGGACTCCATGGCGCCGAGCTCGCCATGCTTGCCCTCGCTCTTGTTGGCGAGCAGCAGCACCGGCTTGTCGGCGCGGCGGGCGAAATCGGCAAAGGCACGGTCCGCCGGGGTCAGGCCCGCACGCGCATCGATGACGAAGAACAGCGCATCGGCCAGCGCGATCGCGGTCTCCGTCTGCTCCTGCATCCGCGCGGTCAGCGATCCCTTCGGCCCCTCGTCGAGGCCAGCGGTATCGATGATCGTGAACTGGAGATCGCCAAGCTTGGCCTCACCTTCGCGACGGTCGCGGGTGACGCCGGGCATGTCGTCGACGAGCGCCAGCTTCTGTCCAACCAGACGGTTGAACAGGGTCGATTTGCCGACATTGGGTCGGCCGATGATGGCGATGGTGAAGGACATGATGATCCGTGCGCGTGAGCGCGCAGCTTTAGCGCATTCGGCCGCAAAACCGAAACGGGCGATGGGGCGATCGGCAGACGGGCTTAACGGTTGAACGAGCCGCTCGGCACCGGCGCCGGGAAGGCGCTGCCGGACTGGCGCGCCGGCTGCTGCGCGGGGGCGGTATCGTCGGGCGGCGGCGCGGTGGTGCGGCGGCGCGCGATCTTCTTGGGCTTCGGCGCTGGAGGAACGGCACCGGCCCCCTCCTCAACCGCCGCGGCTTCACCATCCTGCGGCTCAGACGCGGGCGCCGCGCTGGGCGCCGCAGCCTGCTGCCGGCCCTTGGCGCCCTTCTTGCCCTTGGGCTCTTCCGGCGGGGCCGCCGGAGCCGCCGCCTGTGCGCCCGGATCGGCCATCTGCTGCTGCTGGGCGCCCTTGTAGAGGTCTTTCGGCACGCCCTGCTCAAGACCGGGTACGCCCTCCGGGAACACCGGCTTGCGTTCTCCCGGCAGCTTCTTCTTCGTATCCAGGAAGTCGAGCAGGTCGGAGGGATCGAAACTGCCCCCGCTCGCGCAGCCGCCGAGCACGCCCGAGAGCGCGACGAGGACAGTCAAGGCAATGAGACGTTGGGGGCGGCGCATGGTCGTGATTCCGATCAATGTCAGTTTCGCCGTCAGCTCTTCAGATCAGCGCGTGTCAGCTCTTGTCAGCTCTTGGCCACGGCGGGCAGCAGCGCCTGCAGCGCTTCGGCGCGCGAGCGCAGGCCCGGCGGGGTCTCGCCATCCAGTGCGATCATGTCGAGCCATTGGCGAGCCGCAGCGGCATCGTTAGCCTTCCAGGCCGACAGGGCCAGCAGCTCGCGTGCAGCGTGGCGGAACGGCGCGCCGGACGCTGCCTCGCCTTCGAGCCGCTGCTTCAGGTCCGGATACGGAGCCGTATCGACCAGCAGGCCGGCCGCGCGCAGGCGCGCCATCGACTGCTGTTCGGCGCCGATGCTGCGATCGGCCGCCAGCTCGTCATAAAGCTTCACCGCCGCCGCCTTGTCGCGCCCCGCCGCCTCGGCGGCCTGGTGGAATCGCGCCAGCATGCGGTAACCCGCTGGGGCGGTCGCTGCGACCTCGGCAAAGGCCTTCTCGGCCTCCTCGCGCTTGTTCTGCTCGGACAGCTCGATGGCCTTGTTGAAGGCCGATCCCGCCTCGGCGGCCTTCTTGCCCTCGGCATACTGGTAACCACGCCAGCCGCCGACGCCGGCGATGATCAGCACCGCGATCGCAATGATAAAGATCGAATAGCGGTCCCACAGCCTCTTGAGCTGCTCCCGGCGGACCTCTTCGTCTACTTCATCATAAAATTCAGACACTTAGCCATTTCCCATGAGGTCCGCTGCGATCGCGCGGCGGATGGTATTGAAGTGCCGCACGAGCTCCACATCGCTCGCACGCGGCCGCCGATACCGCATCGGTATGGCGGTGGCAAGGCGAGTCCAGCCGAATCAAGGCTTTACTCCCCGGTTCTGCCACGACGTCGGAACGCGGCTATCACGCCGTCAAGGCCTCGCGCAACTGCCGTTTCATCACCTTGCCGTTCGCGTTGCGCGGCAAAGGGTCCGGGGTCACGATGAGGGTCTCGGGCACCTTATAGTCCGACAGCCGCTCGGCGCACCAGCTGCGCAGGGTCTCGCTGCTGGTGGGCTCGCGGGTAACCACGACGGCATGGACCCGTTCACCGAGCACCGGACATGGCCGGGCGATGATCGCGCTTTCGACCACCGCCGGGTGGCTCGCCAGCACCGATTCGACCTCCGCCGAATAGATCTTGAGCCCCCCGCGGTTGATCATGTCCTTCTGCCGGTCGAACACCCGGACGAAATTGTCAGCATCGATCGAGCCGAGGTCGCCGGAATGCCAGTAGCCGGCGGTGAAGCTTTCCGCAGTGGCGTCGGGCCGGTTCCAATAGCCCTTGATGACCTGGCCGCCGCCGATCCAGATCTCGCCGATCTCGCCGCGCGGCAACTCCCGCCCGTCGGCGTCCATCACCAGGATGCTGGCGCCCGGACAAGGCAGGCCGACGCTGTCGAGGTGGCGGGCCGTGAGAACCGGCGGCATCAAGGTCGAAGGCGAGGTGGTCTCGGTGGAGCCGTAGGCGTTCACCAGCCGGAGCCCGGGAATCTTGGCGGCGAGGCGCTCGATGGTGGCGACCGGCATCGGCGCGCCGCCGAAGCCACCGATGCGCCAGGACGACAGATCATGGCTGTCGAAGTCGAGCTGCAGCAGGCACAGATTATACATTGCGGGGACCATCACCGTGTAGGTCACCCGCTCGCGCGCCGCGAGCTTGAGATAGTCGCCGGCCTTGAACTCCGGCATGATGATCAAGGTGCCGGCGCAACGCACCATGCTGGTGATGTTGGCCACCACGCCGGTGACATGGCCGAGCGGAACGGCTGCGATCGAACGGTCGGCGGCCGTGAGCCCCAGGCAGGCCTCGTAGATCATCGAGGAATGCACGATGTTGCAATGGGCGAGCATCGCGCCCTTGGGCCGCCCCGTGGTGCCGGAGGTGTAGAGGATCATCGCAGTGTCCTCTTCGGCGATCTCGACCCGCTCGCTATGGACCGGCTGATCGGTCAGCGCGGCGAAGCCGGAGCGCGCCGGGTCGTCATCGACCGCGATCCGCCCGGCGAGCTCGGGCGTCACGTCGCCGGCCGGCAGCCGGCCTGCGAGCGCAGCCTCGTGCAGCAGCAGCCGGGCGCCGCAATCGTTCAGCACATAGGCAATCTCCGGCGTCTGCTGCCGCGTCGACAGCAACACCGTCACGAGACCGAGCTTGGCCGCGGCCAGCAGCGTGAGCACGAATTCGATGCGGTTGCCGAGCAGCAGCGCCAGCCGATCGCCGCGGCACAGGCCCTTGGCGTGCAAACCCGACGCGATCCGCGCCGCAGCGTCGGCCACCTGCCGCCATGACAGCCGCACGGCGCCGCAGACCAGCGCCTCGCCATCGCCGTTGCGCGCGACCGCCGCTTCGACCATGGCCCAGATGGTCGGCGGACGGTCCGTAAACAGCGGCACCACGCGGTCGCCGAAGCGCTGCTCACACCGCATCGGCTTGATCTCGGCATGCTGCGACCACTGCATCGGATCGCCTCCCCTTCAATTGTTCTTCTTGCTTGCCAACCCGTTCGGATCGGCGCCGCTCCCGGAGCGACGCCGGAATGTGTGGCAGAATCCCCGCGTCGACCAGCGCCGATTGCCGATACCGGGAATGCCGAGCACGAGGAGGGAACGCGCCTGCGGCGTCACTGCGTCGCGGACCGCGCTATCCCTCACGCTCCATCCCGTAGACATGCTCGGCCGCCGGAAAGCCCCGCGAGCGCACATCCGCCGCGAAGGCCGTCACGGCATCCTCGATCGCCTGTCCAAGATTGCCGTAGCGACGGACAAATTTTGGGACCTTCGGTGACAGTCCGAGCATGTCTTCGAGCACCAGCACCTGGCCGTCGCAGGCCGCGCTTGCGCCGATCCCGATCGTCGGAATGGCCACCTCCTGCGTGATCTTGCGCGCCAGAGGCTCGGCCACCGCCTCGATCACAACTGCAAAGGCTCCCGCCTCCGCGATTGCGCGCGCGTCGTTCTCGATCGGGGCCCAGCTGTCGGCCTGACGGCCCTGGGCGCGGAAACTGCCGAGCGTGTTGATCGATTGCGGCGTCAGACCGATATGACCCATCACCGGAATTCCGCGCTCGCAGAGAAACCGCACGGTCTCGGCCATGCGCACGCCGCCCTCGAGCTTGACCGCGCCGCACCCGGTCTCTTTCAGGAGTCGCGCCGCGGCGTGAAACGCCTCCTCCTTGCTCGCCTCATAGCAGCCGAACGGCATGTCCACCACGACGAGCGCCTGGCGCGAGCCACGCATCACGGCGCGCCCGTGCAGGATCATCATGTCCAGCGTCACCGGCACGGTCGTCTCGAACCCATGCATGACATTGCCGAGAGAGTCGCCGACGAGGATCGCGTCACAATGCCGGTCGATCATCGCGGCCGTGTGGGCGTGATAGGAGGTGAGCATGACGATCGGCTCACCCCCCTTGCGGGCCCGGAGGCCCGGCGCGGTCTGGCGACGGGTCGGCGCTTGGACGGACATCGTCAGCCTCCCATCACCGGAATGCCGAGCACGACCGGATGGAATGCGAAGGTCAGCGCCAGATAGACGACGATGCCGATAACGACCGCGATGACGTCGTTGCCGACGCCGCCGACCGGGATCGGCGGCCCGCCAGCATCGGCACGGCGCTTCAGCGAGATGCGGTCGAAGACGGCCCAGGCCAGGATGGAGCCGAACAGGATGATGCCGCCGAGATCGCCATTGGCGAGCAGATGCCCGAACGCCCAGAGCTTCACACCGGCCAGCATCGGATGTTTCAGCGTCGTATAGATCCGCCCCCGGATATAGGCGGCGACGATCATGATCACGGCTGGCAGCATCAAAGCGAGATTGATGTGCTTGAGCGCCTTCGGCGGCGTCCACAACTGGATCCAACCGCCGCCATTGCGGTACTCGGCAAAGCCCCAGACGATCAGCGCAAGACCGGCGAGCGCAACGACCGTGTAGGCCAGCTTGTAGGTGCCCTCGCCCAGCCGGGCGATGACCTGCGCCCGCGCCTCGCGCCGCGTCGTGAACACATGGGCGCCGAGAAACAGCACCAGCCCCACCACCATCACCAGAAGTCCCACGACATCCCCCTTTGTGCACGCACCCGGTGGGGACCTGGGTATCATTTCCGGGGGCCGCCTCGCAATGTGGCGCCGGCCGCGGCGACGAACGGCACTATTGCTGCTCGGATGTCTTGCTCAGGTCGCGGTTGTCGACATAGCGGATCGCAATCGGCCGGCCAGCCAGCGCGCCGCCGAGCCCCGAGGTGAACTTCAGCGGCAGGCAGGCGTCGAGCGAGGCATTGATCGCCTTCAGATAGGTCGCGCGGATGTCGGCCGAGGCGCCCGATGTCGCGAAAGTGACGCGCGGCGGCGCCACCATCTCGCCGGTCCGCTTGAAGCTGAACCGCACCGTCATCTGCATGCCCGCACGGGCACTGTCCTCCGACGGCGGCGTCCAGCAGGATCGGAGCGCGGCGAACAGATCACTGATCGTGTCGAGATCGTGATCGGGCTTCTGATATTTGGCGGCCTGGTCCTTGGCGGGCCGGCTCTCGATCGTCAGCTGCAGGTTCTGGCCGTAGGGATAGTTCATCTCGGGAATGCAGGGCCATGGCCCGTAGATGCTGCAGAAGGACGGCGTGCACGGCTGCTCGTCGAGCACGCTGCACGGCGTGTGTGCGAACGGCACCGGGTTGATCTGGCGCCGCCGCGCGTCGGCGGTGGCCGGAGTAGCCAGCATCAGCAGGATGAGCAGGACGGCGCGAAGCATGGCGGCACTTCAGGGAGCGATGAGAGCGGGGCTGGTCGTTGAACGTGGTGAATGCAAGCCCAATGCTGGTCACGTCTGCAGGTTCCGCGCGTCGCGGACGGCCCTCGACCATAGCAGCGGAACTCGGCTACAACACGGCGAACGACGTCAGATGGATGCACCGATGAGCCGCGACAGCGAAACCGTGATCAACGTCATCAACCCGAACATGACGGTCACGATGACCGAGCTGATCGCGAAGGCCGCCCAGGCCAGCGCCAGCCCGCACACACGGATCGTCGGCCGCACCGCGCGGTTCGGCGCGGCCTCGATCGAGGGCCATTACGACGAGGCGATTGCCGCGGTCGGGATGCTGAAGGAGGTCGAGGCCGGCGACGCAGAAGGCTGCCACGCCCATGTGATCGCCTGCTTCGGTGACCCCGGCCTGCTCGCCGCGCGCGAATTGTCGGCCGTGCCGGTGCTCGGAATCGCGGAAGCGGCGATGCACGCGGCGAGCTTCGTCGCCACGCATTTCAGCATCGTCACGACCTTGTCGCGCACCAAGGTCATCGCCGAGCATCTGGCGCGCAACTATGGCATGGAGCAGCACTGCAGGAAGGTGCGCGCGGTCGATGTCGCGGTGCTCGACCTCGACAAGCCAGAGGCCAATGTGCGCGGCACGCTGCTGGGCGAATGCGAGGCCGCGCTGCGCGAGGACGGCATCGGCGCCATCGTGCTCGGCTGCGCCGGCATGGCCGATCTCGCGCAGGATCTCTCCACCGAGCTCGGCATTCCCGTGATCGACGGCGTCGCCGCCGCGGTGCGCTTTGCCGAGGCGCTGGTTGGGCTCGGGCTGAAGACCTCCAAGCACGGCGATCTCGCCTTCCCGCTGCCGAAGGCGCGGACGACGCTCTGAGCCGGCATGTAGATGGGGTAACGGGCCGACCACCCGAGCGGCACGCTCACTCCTGCGCTATTTGGGAGCGCGTTCGCGTGCCGCCCGGTTGGCGGAAAGGTGGTCGTCCCTCAAATTGATGGTGTTCAACGGAG